>Ga0315282_10006521_pt1 | contig 19504 bp, 17 predicted proteins | sample YL17G07_20_MG_FD_203693 | JGI IMG/M metagenome (GOLD analysis project Ga0315282, IMG submission 203693) | Sediment microbial communities from Yellowstone Lake, YNP, Wyoming, USA - YL17G07_20 | ecosystem: Environmental > Aquatic > Freshwater > Lake > Sediment | place: USA: Wyoming | collected... | reverse complement strand
ATGGGTTGAGGCATACAACAATGATTATCCTCATTCTTCTTTGAAGTACCGTACGCCGTGTCAATTTGAGAAAGAACAATTAATGCTTACTACTAAAATTTAGCTTGACTAATGGGGAGCATTACAAAAAGGTGAGGATTTATTAATCCGCAGATTACGCAGATTTTTAAGATATTTATTGCTTTTAATCTGCGGTAATCTGTGAAATCTGTGGATAAGTAAAAAATGAAAAAAGTTTTATTAACCGGTGCCAATGGTTTTATAGGAAGACACACTATTCCTTTTTTGACAAAACTAGGTTATGAAGTGCATGCAATTTGTTATCCTGACAATTCGGATTTGAGTGAAGGCAAAAATATATTTTTGCATAGATGTAATCTTTTAAATATGGAAGAGCAAAAACAATTGCTTATTGAAGTAAAACCAACTCATCTACTTCATTTTGCTTGGTATGCAGTCCCTGGAAAATATTGGACATCTCTTGAGAACCTCCGATGGGTGCAAGCCAGCATGGAACTTCTGATAAACTTTGTAGAAAATGGAGGCAAACGAGCTGTATTCGCAGGCACCTGTGCTGAATATGATTGGGATTATGGATATTGTATTGAGGGAATAACTCCTATTAGACCCCAAACACTTTATGGTACTTGCAAGAATAGCCTCCGGGAGATAATGGTTCAATTCTCAAAACAAACAGGAGTTAGTTCTGCATGGGGAAGAATTTTTTATTTGTATGGGCCTTTTGAGGAACAATCACGTTTTATTCCATCAGTTATTAATTCGTTGTTGCTAAATAAACCGGCGAATTGTTCTCACGGCCGACAGATTAGGGATTTTCTTTATGTAGAAGATGTAGCTTCTGCTTTTGTTGCATTGTTGCAAAGTGAAGTTCAAGGAGCAGTCAACATTGCTTCCGGTATTCCAATTTCTCTTAAAGAGGTCGTCTCTAAAATCGGTGAGAAACTGAAACGAAAGGATTTAATTCGATTAGGAACAATTACAGTTTCTTCTTCAGAACCACCTTTATTGGTAGCTGATGTTCGACGATTAGCTAAGGAAGTCGGCTGGCAACCCAAATATGATTTAGATAGAGGATTGGAGCAAACAATTCACTGGTGGAGAAATTATTTGAAAGTATGAATACAGCTAAAACAATTGAAAAAAATATAGGTCTATTATTAAGTTCACAGGTTCTCACATATATTATTAATTTTTTCTATACTATGGTTACAGCAAGGTATTTGGGCGCTAAGGGGTTTGGAATATTATCATTTGCTTTAGTGTTTACTGGAATTTTTAATATTTTTGCTGACTTGGGAATAAGAAAAGTAGTAGTGCGAGACATGGCAAGAAGTTCATCTTCTGTTGGTGACTATTTTAAGAAAATTGTTGTAGTAAAAGTAATTTTAGTTGCGACAATATTTTTTATGATTGTTTTCTTTATCAATATATTAGAATACCCCACAATAACAAAAAACATAGTGTATATCTTGGGTTTTTCTGTGGTCTTAGGTTCTATATCAGACTTATTTTTTGCTGTTTTTCAATCTCAACAAAAAATTGCTTATGAATCTTTTGGGCAAGTTTTAAGAATTAGTATACTGATGTTAGGTGCATTATTAGCAATAAGCATGAAACGTTCTGTTAACTTCTTTGCATATTTTTATTTAATTAGCAACACAACTATTTTACTGTACTGCTGTTCTATATATATTCTCAAATATGGTATACCTAATATCCAAATGGATAAATATTTTTTAGGTATTAAAGTTAGAGAAGCCATACCATTTGGATTGATCGGCATTTTTGAGGTTATATATCATTGGATTAGTACAGTAATGCTCTCCATAATGAAAGGAGACACAGTAGTTGGTTGGTATAATGCGGCATACAGATTATTTCTAGTTACGTTAATTATTCCTTCCGTATTTAATATAACTATTTTCCCTGTTATGTCATATTACTATATTTCTTCTCAAAATTCACTAAAACTTATCTGTGTAAAATATTTTAAGTATCTTACCATAATTGGGATGCTGATAGGTATGGGCATTACATTGTTTTCTGACAAAATTATTTTGTTGGTTTTTGGCAAAGAATATAAACCTTCCATTATTGCTTTGCAAATATTGATTTGGACTTCAGTACTCATATATATAAATAGTGCTTTTATACGTTTATTTGAATCCATAAATAGACAAGTTGTAATAACAAGGATTTGTGGCTATGCAGCGCTGATAAATATAATATTCAATTTAGCACTCATACCAAAATATAGCTATATTGGTTCAAGTTTCGCAATTATTATATCTGAATTACTGATTACAATATTAGTAATACTTTCGGCGTCAAGGACACAGTATAGAATTGAGTATTCAGTAATTATAAGTCATTTATTTAAAGTATTTTTTTCAGCAATTGTATTTGGATTGTTCGCATTTTATATAAGTAAGTTGATATATTTTCCTATAGCCATAATTCTTGCAATTGTAATATATTTTGCATTGCTATATATGGTAAAAGCATTTGATAAAAGAGACTTATCTATTATTAAAAGCATTCTTTATTAAAAATTTCATGTATACCAATATCTGATATCAAGTATTGAACACTTGTATTCAATAATTTTGGGGACAATTATGATACACGAAATAAAAGTAGGATTAAATTATTTTAAACAATCTGTAAAAACTGTTTTGATTGAGACAAGTGGTAAATTACCTAAATTTGAACATTTATTTTGGGAAGTAACTGATGCATGTAATTCGCATTGCAAAAATTGTAATATATGGCGCAGAAAAGTATCCAAAGATATCTTAACGCTTGATGAGGTTAAAAAAATATTTAGTTCTGGATTTTTTAGAGAAGTGAAGGACGTAATAATTTCTGGAGGTGAACCTATTTTGTTGCCAGATTTAGAAGAAAAGCTTTCTATAATGAACGAAAATATAGCACATGGAGCTTTAGTGTCATTGAGTACGAATGGACTGCTGCCGGATAAAGTTATCAAGGTCACTAAAAATTGTCTTAAAAATGGGATGAATATTATTGTAGGTGTATCATTAGATGGTGTAGGTGAACACCATGATTTTATTAGAGGAGTTAAAGGAAATTTTGAAAAGGTAAATTACTTATTGAAAGAATTATTAAAACTAAAAAAAGATGAAGAATATAAAAAGAATATAGATATAACAGTTGGTTACACATTTTCGCCATTGACATTTAATTACTTTAATGAGGTGCAAGAGTATTCAAAATCGTTGGGGATACATTTTTTGCCACAGATGTATGAGCAATTTTCATATTATTCTAATACAGAGAGTGAAACTACATATAACGAAAGTGTTATGAAAGCAATTAATGATATACCGGATGGTTTTCAAAAAGAGGTGATAAAGAAGTGCGTCAAAAGAAAACCACTTACCTATAGATGTTCGAGCATGAAAAACTTTTTTGTATTACATTGTAACGGCGATATTTCCCCATGTTTGCGTTTTGCACATATTAGAGCTGGGAACATTCGAAATGATAATATCAATGAGATATGGAATACTGAAAAAGTTAAAGAAGCAAGAATTTACGTGAAAAATTGCAAAGGATGTTCAAACACATGGGCGACAGGTTGGAGTATACAATATTGGATGCCGTCTTTTTTGGGGATGTTATGTAAAATTGTTGTCAAAAAAGAAATTGCGCGGTTGAAGAAAAATCCAAAATTTAAAGAATGAAAATTATATTTATTATGACAAGTTTTCCTCGTTTACCTATAGGTGGATATAGAGTGGTATATGAATACGCTAATCACTTAGTTAATAGAGGACATAAAGTTTCCGTTATTCATTGTAAAAATATCAAAGATTTGCCTATTTCTAAGAATTTCTATAAGTTGCTAAAAACAGAATTTGCTTATTTATACCGTTCAATTTTCAAACCAAAACTCAAATGGCAATATGTGGACCCGAAAGTTAAGATGATGTTAGCACCAACACCTGATGAAAAATATATTCCTGAGGGCGATATCGTTTTTGCAACTGCGTGGGCATTAGCAGATTATGTGCTTAGATATAATAAAAGTAAAGGTAAAAAATGTTATTTATTTCAGCATTATGAAACATGGAGTGGTCCCAAGGAAAAAGTAGATGCAACATGGAGAGCACCTTTCTATAAAGTAGTTGTTTCTAAATGGTTATATGATATAGGCATTTCATTAGGTGCTACAAATATGGTTTATATACCTAATGGTTTAAATCACAATGTTTTCAAAATATACAATTTAATAAAAGACCGTCCCCAAACAGTATCAATGATGTTTTCAAATCAGACATGGAAGGGAAGTAAGGATGGTTTGAAAGCATTGGAGTTATCCAAAGAAAAAATTGCTGAATTGAAAGCAATTCTATTTGGTGTAACAAAGCCAAAAATTAAGTTTCCTGACTGGGTAAAATTTTACCGTCATCCTACTCAGGATGATTTGATTAGAAAAATATATAATGCGAGTTCTGTTTTTTTGTGGCCCAGTCATTTCGAAGGTTTTTCTCTACCACCTGCAGAAGCCATGGCTTGTGGTTGTGCGGTTATTTCTACTGATTGTGGTGGAATTCACGATTTTGCTGAAAATGGTGTCAGTGCTTTGATTTCAGAAATAAAAAAACCTGAAGATTTAGCTCAGAATCTTTTTAAGTTGCTAAAAGACGATAATTTTAGGATAAAAATTGCGGAAATGGGAAATAAGAGTGTGCAGAAATTAACATGGGAATATAGTACAGATTTAATGGAGAAATTTTTATTTGACTGTATTAATGATAAATATTGTTAATTATGAATAATGCAAAAGTAACTGTTGTTTTACCAACATATCGTAGACCATTTATGTTAAAGAGAACATTAATTAGCATTATTAACCAGATATATAATAATTTTATTGTTTATGTTCTTGACAATGCTTCAGGTGATGAAACCGCTTCTCTTGTGGATTCATTTGCAAAAAATGATTCACGCATCAAATACTATTGCCATTTGGAGAATATTGGAATTATCAATAATTGTATTTATGGTTTTGGGATGGTGAAAACACCTTATTTTTGTTATCTAGCCGATGATGATTTATGGTTACCTAATTTTCTGGCGGAAGCACTAAGTAAAATGAAACTACATCCAGAAGTTGCTTTTTTCGGAGGGACATCAATTTGTATAGATATGAAAGGAAATCCCTACTTGCTCTCTGGTCCGATACCTTCTGAAGGAATATTTTTTCCTCCAGAAGGTTTAATCGCCATTTGGCTACAAGGGTGGCCACAACAATCAGCTGTCCTCTATAAGAGTGAAGTACTAAAAAGCATAGGTAGTATCGCTCCAATTTTAGGTTTCGACCTTGAATATTTGACACGTATTGCCAGTCGTTTCCCTATCTATCTCTCGTCACAGCCATTATCTTTCTTTACAATTAATCAAAATTCTTTATCCATCTCTCGTACAGTAGAAACGGTCGTAAAAGAATGGCAGTATATTAAAAACACTATTGAAGGAGAAAAATCTCTTTCTGAACAAATTAAAGAACGTGTTTTACATTCATGGAAAAATAGGTTCCCATATCAAGTTAGAATGATGGCTATGCTTTCGCTCAAGAAGGGAAATTTAGAGGATGCAAAAAAAGGGCTTAATCTTTTAAAAAAACACTATAGCTTTCTATGTTCAACTACCATAATTTCTATAGCCTGTTATTTGGCAGGCATATCGACATTGACATTGTATTTTGTTAGACAACTTTTTAGATGGAGAACAATCATTTTTACCTTAATCCGCAAGTTGCTTTTTTGGTGGAAGTATCATAGGTTGCAAAATTTTTGGTGGGCCAAAAAATTAACAGAAGAAAATTACAATAAGTATCGCAAAGCAAAATAGTTTATCAAAATGAGCAAAATTCTTGTCTTTCAGACTTGGGGCATTGGCGATATGGTTATGTCCACACTGGAATTATGCGAAAATTGTTCCGAAAGGAAGTATTGGAGACTTTATGAAGATAGGATGGGTTGAAATTAGCAAAAAAAGATATGGTGGTGGTATTTATGATAAATTAGTACAAAAGGTTCTCTCCATGAACTTTGATTTTGAGTTAATATCTATGGATGCTAGGTATCTTAAAAAAATAAGATATCTAAGAATGCCTGAAGCATTAATTTATCTTTGTAACCTAAGTGGTGAAAAAGATTTATGGATTAGAAATTTTTTTTCCACTATTACATTACCGATAGATAAAACAAAGGGTAAGAATTTAGCAATAGTTTACCATATTGATTTTTCAACTTTGCCTTTGGTTTCTCAGCCTGTATTTTTTTTCCTTGAAAAAATCTTCTATCAGAACTTAAAAAAAGTAGATGTAATTCTAACAATTTCAGAATACTGGAGAAGACATTTTTTAGATAAAGGTTATAAGAATGTTTACAAAATATACTGCGGTTTCGACCTATCTCTTTTTAATATTACCGAGCAGGAAGTTACAGAATTTAAAAAGAGGTTTAACTTTTCAGGAAAACCAATTATTTACCTTGGAAATTGCCAGAAAGGAAAAGGTGTTGTTGAAGCATATCAATCGTTGAAAAATTTGAACGTGTTTTTAGTAACATCGGGAAGACCACAGGTTAAAATTCCGGCAATAAACCTTGACTTAGAATACAGAGATTATTTGTGTTTGTTAAAAGCTTCATCAGTAGTAATTACTATGTCCCAGTTCAAAGAAGGATGGTGTAGGACGGCACATGAATCAATGCTTTTAAGAACACCGGTAATTGGCTCAGGGCTTGGTGGAATGAAAGAATTATTAGAAGGGGGAGGGCAGATAGTGTGTTGTGATTTCCGAGAATTAAAAGATAAAGTTAATTTTGTTCTACAAAATCCAGAAATAGGTGAAACCGGTTATAATTTTGCTAAAAAATTCACTATAGACAAATTCGAAAAAGAATGGATTGACTTGATTAAGAAAATATTATAGGAAACTCAATATGTTTGGATTTATAGTACTCTTTAGTATAATTTTAATTCTTATAATTTGGATAATCTATTGGCGAGGTCTCTTTTCTGCTGAAGGGTTAGGTATGGCTTTTTTATTCTTGGGAGTTGCTTCTGACGGTCTTGGCTTATTGATTATTTATATCTTGAATCTTAATTTAGTAGATATTGAATCAGAACTACAACTTAGATTTTTACCAAATATTGTATTAATCATCGGGCTTTTATCTTTTTTTGTTGGTCTATTAATTAGCAATCCCAATAGAAAAAGTATAAATTATGACCTTTCAGAAAAAAGTGAAAAAATTAGGCAAAAAATTATTACTATTAGCTACTTCCTTGTAATTATGGGCTTAGTTATGAATATGTATGCTCTATATTCATGGGGATTTAGAAGTATCAAAGATTACTTTTCCGGGATGTATATGTATTCGGCGACAAAGTCTGGTGGTGGTTTTATGGATACCGGTTTATACATTGCTATTTTAGGTTTAAGTTTATTAGTTGCAGTTTATAGTAACAGTCGGTATAAACAAATATTTTTTATTCTTGTTGTTTTGGTTATTTCTTTTATTCTTTCTCCGAGTAAAAGTGGTATTAACATAGCATTGATTATTTTATTTTTTACTATTCATGTTTTTAATAAGAAACATTTTAAACAGATTTTCAAACCATTACCATTAATTGTTTTATTTGTTATTCTATTTATAGGATTGGGAATTAAAACTCAGATTAAATACAGAAGATATTTTTCCTACAACAAAAAAGATATTTTAAGAACAGCATCAATTACAATCGGACGCCGATACGGACCTTTTGGACTTTATCGAGGTTATTCCTTTATGGTTAATAGGTTAGTTGAAAACCCGTCTCTATTTTTTGGTACAAAAATTCTTAAAAGTGCAATAACTGGGTGGATACCCAGATTTGTTTGGGCAGACAAACCAGAGCACCCATTCCATGCTAGGGGTGATTTGATTAATGAGAATTTTTCAATTGATATTTATGGAAATGAGGCACCTACATTTGCGGGATGTACTTTTGCTGACAGTGGATATTGGAGTTTGATTCTTTATTCGCTTATGGGAGGATTTATATTAGGACTGATAAGAAAAACAATGGCATCACGGAAAAAGCACCCATTTCCATTTATTTTAGGGTATGTTTTCTTTTCAATGCAGATGTCAAACTCTATTGCTGAAACTGGATTTTTAAATTTATTCTATTATATTGTTTTTACGGCTGCATTATTTTTTATTGTCTTTATGATTTTGGGGCTAAACAATTTATTAAAAATAAGCGTTTCAAGTGCATCAGAAGATAGACAATACTGTGGAGTCAAGTAATATGAACGAAAAACCATTTACATCTATCCTCATTCCTTGCCGTAATGAAGAAAAGTTTATTGGCAGATGCCTTGATTCTATTATTGCTCAGGATTATCCTAAAGATAAATTAAAGATTTTTGTTATTGATGGGATGAGTGACGATAAAACGCGAAAAATAGTAAGGGATTTTAGTGAGGAAAATTCATTCATGAAACTTCTTGAAAATCCAAAAAAAATCACTCCTTGTGCTTTGAATATTGGTATTAAAAATGCTAAAGGTGACATTATCATAAGAATGGACGCACATGCTACATATCAAAACGATTATATTTCCAAATGCGTGAAATATTTACAAGAATATAATGTAGATAATGTTGGCGGGACGATGATAACTTTGTCGCAGAGCAATACATTTATCGGTAGGTCAATAGTTAAAGTCCTGACAAGCCGTTTCGGTGTGGGGAATTCCGATTTCAGAACGGAGGTAAGTCAGCCCAAAGAAACCGATACCGTTTTTGGCGGATGTTATAGAAAAGAGGTTTTTGAAAAAGTCGGGCTTTTTAATGAAAACCTTGCCCGCAGTCAGGATATGGAGTTTAATTTGCGACTTAAAAGAGCCGGTGGTAAAATTCTTTTGGCGCCGGATATCGTTACCTATTATTATCCGAAATCCAATCTTAAAGATTTTTTTCTCCATAATTTTGAAGACGGTATTTGGGCAATCTATCCTCTAAAATTTGTTAAACTGCCTCTTAGATTAAGACATTATATTCCTTTGATTTTTGTTTTGACCCTGCCTTTGAGTATTTGGCCATACATTCTGCTTTCTTTGTTTTTCTCGCTGGAAATTGCTATGAAAGAAAAAGATTTTAAATTGTTTTTGGTGATACCGGTAGCTTTTGCTGCTCGCCATTTCGGTTATGGCTTCGGCTCCGTAATCGGTTTGATAAGAGTTTTATTTTCTAAAAATTTCTGGCTGATAAGAGTTAAAAGAAAAACACAAAATGTTTAAAAATACAGATACTAAAATAATCGGAGGGAAATGTGACCAAACGAGAATTGCTTCAACATTTAGAAGTTTTAACTAAAAAGACAAACGAAGAGCGGCTTTCTACTCTTGATGAAAGGAAACTTAGAGAGATTGAATTTCATAATAGGGACAGAGATAGAAATCTTATAGAAAATCTTCCTAAAGATATTTATAAAAAACTGCAAGGAAATAAAAAATTTTACAATACTGTTCAATTATCCAGTAATTATGGTGGAAATTGGATAAAAAGTCACAGCAAAGACAGAATATTTCTTGATTATGCCTGTGGTAACGGGTTCAATGCTATCAGAGCAGCTAAAGCAGGTGCAGTACTTTCAATTGGTTTGGATATCAGTGATATTTCGATTAAAAATGCAAGAGCGTTTGCTGAAAAAGAAGGGTTATCAGGAAACACTTTTTTTCTTCAGGGGGATTGTGAAAATACAGGGCTTCCAAATGAGTGTATAGATGTTTGTATATGTTCTGGTATGCTTCATCATCTGGATTTAAGTTATGCATTTTGTGAATTGAGACGAATCATTAATAAGGGGGGGATAATATTGTGTATTGAAGCATTGGATTATAATCCTTTCATTAAATTATACCGAAATATGACACCTCAAATGAGGACTGAGTGGGAAAAAGCACATATTCTTTCATATAAAGATATATCTTTTGCGAGAAGATTTTTTGAAGTAAAAAATATCAGACATTGGCATTTGTTTAGTATTATTGGGACATATACGCCTTTTGCCTTGCCTTTTTTGAATGCGATTGATAAAGCCGTCCTAAAATTGCCTTTAATAAAATTAATGTCGTGGATGTTTACCTTTGAGTTGCATAAAAAGATTATATGTTAAAACGTTTATTTGATATTATATTTTCTTTCATCGGACTTTTGGTTTCTTCACCTGTGTTTTTGATAGTTGCTATTTTAATAAAAAAAGAAGATAATGGCCCCGTATTTTATCCCGGCGTGAGAGTAGGAAGATATGAAAGTCAGTTTAAGATGTTCAAATTTAGAACGATGGTTGTAAATGCGGATAAAATTGGAGGTCCTTCTACTGCTGATGACGATCCAAGGTTATTAAAAATTGGGAAATTTTTGAGGAAATGCAAGTTAGATGAACTTCCACAATTAATAAATGTTTTAAAAGGTGATATGAGTTTCGTCGGGCCCCGTCCGGAAGTTCAACACTATGTGAATATGTTTACTGAGGAAGAAAAAGCAATATTATCGGTTCGTCCCGGCATTACCGACTGGGCATCGCTTTGGAATTCAGACGAAGGGGCGATTCTGGCCGGAAGCAAAGACCCTGAGAAGACCTATATGGAAGAAATCAGGCCTGAGAAAATGCGGCTTCAATTAAAGTATGTTCGAGAACAGTCTTTTTGGGTGGATATGAGAATAATTTTTCTGACACTGCTAAAACTAATTAAACGATGACCAAATATTCAAAACAGTTTCTGGCAAATCTCTACAGAACGATGGTAAGGATTAGGTTCTGTGAAGAGAGCCTTGTAGAACCAATTCTCAAAAAAGAAGTGCAGTGTCCTGTTCACCTTTATTCGGGTGAAGAAGCGATTGCTACCGGAGTTTGCGCGGCTCTGGCGGAGAAGGATTATATCTTTGGCACGCACCGTTCCCATGGTCACTATCTTGCCAAGGGTGGAAGCATGCGAGAACTCATTGCCGAAATCTACGGCAAACAAACCGGGTGTTCACGAGGAAGAGGAGGCTCGATGCATGTATGTGATCCTGATAAGGGGGTTCTAGGCGCTGCTCCAATTGTCGGAGGGACTATTTCGTTAGCGGTTGGTTGTGCTCTTGCTTCAAAAATGAAAAAAGAAAAAAACGTTACAGTCAGTTTTTTTGGCGATGGAGCAGCTGGCGAAGGAGTGCTATATGAATCAATAAACCTTGCAGCACTTAAGAAACTACCTATTATATTTGCTTGTGAAAACAATCTTTATTCAACTCATATGCCAATTAAGGAGTGCCGGCCCAAAAATAATATTTTTGAAATAGGAATATCCTATGGTATTATAAGCTTCAGGGTTGATGGTAACGATGTTTTAAGAGTCTATGAAGCGGCAAAAAAGGCTGTTGAGATATGTAGAAAAAACCAGGGTCCGGTGTTTATAGAATTTATGACTTATAGATTACGGGGGCATGTAGGTGCAAATGACAGTATTCAGGGGACTCACACTGATATTAGACCGAAGGAAGAAATAGCAAAGTGGAGGAAGAAGGATCCGATCAGGAAGTTTGAACAGTATCTTATTAGAAATAAGATCCTTGCAAAAGGAAACCGGGAGACAATAAGAAAAGAAACGGAAGCAGAAGTTAACGATGCTTATGTTTTTGCTAAAAAAAGTTCGTATCCCAAAAAAGGTGAATTGACAAAATATGTCTTTAAGAAATAGAAAACTGCAATATAGTTTGGCGATAAACGAGGCTATCCACCAAATGATGGTCCTTGATAAGTCTGTTTTTCTTATTGGGCAAGGGGTTAAGAGTCCGTGGTATGTCGGTAATACCACCAAGGGGCTTCTTGAAAAATTCGGACGGGAAAGAGTTATTGACACACCGGTTTCTGAAAATGCTGTTACAGGTGCAGCCATAGGAGCAGCGATAGCTGGAATGAGGCCAATAGTCGTTCATCCCAGGGTTGATTTTATGATGTATGCGCTTGACCCTATAATCAATCAGGCGGCAAACTGGCATTACATGTTTGGAGGAAATTCATCAGTACCGGTAGTTATATGGGGTATAATCAATAGGGGGGGAGAACAGGCAGCACAGCATTCTCAGGCTTTACACGCTTTATTTGCCCATATTCCGGGATTAAAGGTGGTAATGCCATCTACTCCGTATGACGCTAAGGGATTAATGATTTCAGCAATAAAAGATGAGAATCCTGTAGTTTATATAGATGAGCGCTGGTTATATGCTGTAGAAGGAGAAGTCCCGGAAGAAATATATTCGGTTCCGCTCGGGAAGGGGATAATTAGGAAAAAGGGAAAAGACGTAACTTTGGTGGCTCTATCTTATATGTCATACGAATCTATTAAGGCTTCCAATCACTTGGAAAAAGAAGGAATTGATGTGGAAGTTATAGACCTTCGTTCGATTAAGCCATTAGATAAGAATCTTCTATTAGAATCGGTGAAAAAGACTGGCAGGTTGGTGATTGCCGATGGTGGTTGGAAGACCTGTGGTTTTGCCGCCGAAATATCTGCCTTAGTGTGTGAAAATATCTTTGAGTATCTGAAAGCACCGATAATTCGCGTTACCTTACCTGACACCCCGGCTCCGGCAAGTTCAGCGCTAGAAAGATATTATTATCCAAACAGCAAAGACATAATCAGAGTTATAAAGGAGATGGTCAGATGTCATATAAAGTAAGATTTGTAGGTTACTCAAGACAATATCAACAATTGAAATCAGAGTTTAATGCAGTATTTGGGGAAATAATGTCTGGCGGTGATTTTATTCTCAGGAAACATTTAGAAGAGTTTGAGAAAAGAATAGCCGAATATGTTGGGACCAAATATGCTATTGGGGTAAATACCGGGACTGATGCGTTGTATCTCTCTGCTCATGCTTTAGGTTTTGGACCGGGAGATGAAATAATAACCGTTGCGCATACCTTCGTAGCGACAATAGGTGCGATAGTACAATGCGGCGCAACTCCTGTTCTTGTGGATATAGGGGAAGATTTTAATATAGATGTTGATAAAATAGAAGGGGCTATTACGTCCAGGACAAAAGGGATAATCCCAGTCCACCTTAATGGACACGCCTGCAACATGGATGTAATTATGGAGCTGGCGGCTAAATATAATCTTCGAGTTATCGAGGATGCTGCGCAGGCACTCGGTGCTAAATTCAAAGGCAAAAGGTGCGCTTCATTTGGAGATACCGGTATATTTAGCTTTTATCCGGCAAAAGTGCTGGGCACTGCTGGAGATGGTGGAATGGTGTGTACTAACGATGATAAGCTGGCGAGAAAGCTTAAAGCATTCAGGGATAATGGAAGGGTAGATTCAATAGAAGTAATTGAGTGTTTTGGGTGGTGCAGCAGGCTTGACAATTTGCATGCCGCAATACTTAATATGAAGTTTAATTATTTTGATAAGTGGGTAAAAAGACGGAGGGAAATAGCAAAAATTTACGATGAGGGTCTTTCCGGCGTAGGTGACATTATTGTTCATCCTCAGGCAGATCATAATTATTTTGATGTATATCAGAACTATGTAATCAGAACCAAAAGACGCGATGAACTGGTTACGCATATGCGTAATTCAGAAGTAGAAACAATGATATCTTGGCCTACGCCGTTACATAAGCAAAAGGCATTGGGTCTTAGTCATTTTGACTTGCCAATGACGGAACGGGTATCCGCTGAGGTAGTATCTTTGCCAATCTATCCGGAACTTACTGACGATGAAGCAGAGATAGTAATTGATACAGTGAAAGATTTTTTCAGGAGGTAAAATGGTGGCAAAAGCCAATTTTACAACAGTAACAGAAGTAACAGGTTATAAGGTAACGAAAGAACAGATAGAAAGGATGTATACACGTTATTGTTTTGCATCTAGATTTTGTGAGGGAAAAGAAGTATTAGAGGTTGCTTGCGGTTCTGGACAGGGATTGGGACTTTTGGCAAGAAAAGCAAAAAAAGTTGTGGGTGGTGATATAGATGACAACAACTTAAAATTTGCCCAGGAACATTATGATAACAGGCAGAATATTGAGTTAAGAATTCTGGATGCGCATCAATTGCCCTTTGCTGAGGACAGTTTTGATGTGGTGATATTATATGAGGCTATCTATTATCTTGCAAATCCAGAGAAGTTCATTAAGGAGGCAAAAAGGGTTTGGAGAAAAGGTGGCAATCTTCTTATTTGTACGGCTAATAAAGATTGGTCCGGTTTTAATCCCAGTCCTTACAGTTATAAATACTTCTCTGCTCATGAGTTGTTCGGATTGCTAAAGCAAGAAAATTTTAGTAATATAGCAGTTTATGGAGGCTGTCCCGTTACGGTTGAAACACTTAAAGATAAAACTATCTCTTGTATTAGAAAAGTAGCGGTTACTTTAAACATAATGCCAAAAACGATGAAGGGTAAAGAACTGTTAAAAAGAATTTTCTTCGGAGAGTTAGTAACCCTGCCGCCGGAAATATCTGAGGGATTGGCAGAATATACTCCTCCTGTTACCGTACCTTATGATTCTCCAAATTTTGAATATAAGGTTTTATACGTTGTGGGCTATAAATGAAGATGAATTATCCTATTCATAGATATCGCATTATTTATGGTATAGTTGTTCATTTTGTTTTAATAATTATTGCTTATATAGCCTCTTTCTATGTACGTTTTGATTTTCGACCAAAAAGTGAGTATTTTCAACTTATTTTAAAAACATTGCCTCTTCTGCTTGTCATTAAGATGGCCATCTTCTCTTATTACAGACTTTTTTCTGGGCTTTGGCGTTATGCAAGCATAGATGATTTATGGAGAATCACTAAGGCAAACTTCTTTTCCACGGTTCTGTTTGTTTTGGGGGTCGTTTTTATTTATAGTCTTCATGGTTATCCCCGTTCGGTATTTTTTCTGGATGGGATTTTGTGCACCATTCTTGTTGGCGGTTTGCGTTTTGTTACGCGTTTGTTTAGAGAGATACTTAAACCTGTATCAACGAAGATAAGTAAAAGGGCGATTATTGTGGGAGCAGGAGAAGCGGGAGTCATGGTATTAAGAGAATGTCGCAATAATCCCGATATGAATATGGAAATTGTGGGCTTTATAGATGATAATCCTGCAAAGAAGAATTTGCGCATTCAAGGAGTAAGAATATTAGGCACAAAACATGAGATCTCAGCGATTGTTGATAAATACGGTGTCGAAGAAATCATTCTTGCTATTCCTTCTGCCAAAGGAGAGGTTATTAGAGAAATTATTTCTTATTGTCAAATACCTAATGTTAAGCTCAAGATTGTTCCCGTACTGCAGAAAATTTTAAGCGGAGATTTAGAGGTAAAACCTAGGGAGATAAAACCAGAAGACCTTTTAGGTAGAAAAACAGTTAAAATCCACGCAGAAGAGATAAGTCATTATATTAAGAATAAGCGTATCTTGGTTACGGGTGCAGGCGGGTCAATTGGGTCGGCACTTTGTCAAGAGATAGCTCTTTTTTCTCCCGAGCAACTCATATTTTATGACCATAATGAAAATAATGTGTATTTCTTAGAGGTAGAATTCAAAACAAAATATCCACAAATTAAATCTACAACGGTTATCGGAGACATAAAAGATATCGGTCTATTAAAGCATACATTTTCCCATTATAGACCTCATGTGGTATTTCATTCCGCGGCGCATAAACATGTTCCTTTAATGGAAGAAAATCCTGCTACAGCGGTAAAGAACAATATCATTGGAACCCGCAATCTTATCTATGCAGCCAACCATTATGGGGTGGAAAGGTTTGTTTTGATTTCCACAGATAAAGCTGTAAATCCAACAAGTGTTATGGGTGCAACTAAAAGAATTAGCGAGATGATATTACAAGCTAAAGCTAAGGATAGTAAGACAAGATTTATGGCGGTCCGTTTTGGCAATGTGCTTGGTTCCGATGGTAGCGTCATTCCGCTCTTTAAAAAACAGATTGAGGGAGGGGGTCCGGTAACAGTAACCCATCCTGAAGCCAAAAGATATTTTATGAGTGCAAGTGAAGCTGCTCAACTTGTCCTTCAGGCAGGGGCAATAGGAAAAAGGGGAGAAATTTTTATTTTAGATATGGGTGAACAGATAAAGATACTGGATTTAGCACGTAATCTAATAACCCTTTCGGGACTTAAGTTAGATAAAGATATCTTTATTAAATTCATCGGATTAAGACCGGGAGAGAAGTTGTATGAAGAAACGTTGCACGATATAGAGAAAGATAAGACTACTAAGTATGAGGAAATCTATATTGCCGAGGCAAATGAATTTGAACCACGTATATTGAGGAAACAAGTTAAAGAACTGGAGAAGTTAGCAAATGTGATGGATATGGAAGAAATTCTGAACAAAATGCATGAAATTTTGCCTTCTTATTTGCCAGGGTGGAAAAACAAAAGTTGACGGAAAAGACAATGTCTTTTTAGAGAGTAAAGGTCTATGACAATGAGAAAGGACTGATATGGGAAGTATTGAAGATAAATTATTGAAATATTGTGATTGGTTGAATTTGGTTATATTAGTTGGATTGGTTAAATTAGTTTAGATTGGTTGGATTGGTTGTAATTCTTGACATAAAAGGGGAATTGTTATATAATTAAACTGTCAAATTAGGGAAAAATTGCAAATTTTGCCTAATATATTGGATAAAATGGATAAAAATGAGATAGTCAAGATATTAGAAGACTGGAATTTCTGGAAAAAGGACCTGGATACGGGGGTTGATAGACCATACTATCTTAATAAACTCAGGGATTTTTTATCTACACAGCATATTATTGTAATTACTGGAGCCAGAAGAAGTGGGAAATCTTTTATAATGAAACAGATGGTTAAATCGTTAATTAAAGAAAATGTTGATAAGAGGAATCTACTGATTATTAATTTTGAGGACCCTCGCTTTACCGAGCTGGATGCGAAAATCTTACAAAAGATATATGAGGTTTATTTAGAATTTCTTCATCCCGCAGGGAAGCCGTATGTCTTTCTTGACGAGGTTCAAGAAGTAAAAGAATGGGAAAAGTGGGTGAGAACGACACAGGAGTTGAATAAAGCAAGGGTTATTGTATCTGGTTCAAATGCTAAATTATTGGGTAAGGAGTTATCTACATTGCTTACCGGGAGACATTTGGATTTGACAGTTTTTCCTCTTTCTTTTAGAGAATATCTTGCCTTTAAGAATATTTACTTATTAGACAAGCTTGACCTTGCCAGTAAGGAAATTGAGATAAAAAGGTTATTAAGAGAATATTTAGAATTTGGCTCGTTTCCTGAGGTGGTTCTTAGAGGAGAAAAGAGGGAGATTCTATTAAGTTATTTTGGAGATATATTGAACAAAGACATCGTCAGAAGATTTAGGATAAGGAAGGCTGAAGGATTGATTGCTTTGGCAAAATTTTATCTGAGTAATGTGTCCACTCTGGTAACTTTTAGTTCTCTGGAAAAATCCTTGAAAATTTCGGCTGATACTATTGAAAAATTTTCTCGGTATCTGGAAGATGTCTATATTCTATTCTTTCTTAAAAGATTTTCTTTTAAAGTTAGAGAGCAGGAAAAAAGTCCAAGAAAGATTTATGTGATAGATACAGGATTGGCAAATACGGTTGGGTTTAGATTTAGTCAGAATTTAGGGAAACTTGCAGAAAATCTTGTTTTCTTGGAGTTAACAAAGAGAAAGGCGCTTAATGATGGGTTAGAACTATACTACTGGAAAGATGTTCGTCATAGAGAAGTGGATTTTGTTATAAAGGAAGGATTGAAGGTTAGAGAACTTATTCAGGTTTGTTGGGAAATAAATGAGCCAGAGACAAAAAATAGAGAAGTTAAAGCGTTGCTTAAGGGTATGGAAGAATTTAAGTTCAAAGAAGGCTTAATTATTACAGAAGATTATGAAAATGAGGAAGATACTAAGGGCAAAAGAATAAAATTTGTGCCTTTATGGAAGTGGCTTTTAACATAAATTAGTTCAATTAGTTTTATTAGTTGCATTAGTTTTATTGGTTGGGTTGGTGGAAATGAAAGAGAGAGTTGAGAAATATTGTGATTGGTTGGTGGGGGCGTTTCTTGTTCTGTTCGTGTTCTGGTCTCCGATCTCAATTACAGGAGCCCAGATTGCTGTATCTTTTGCTCTTCTGTTCTGGGTACTCAGGGTGCTGGCGATGAAGAGACTTCACCTGGTGAGAAATCCCCTCAATATACCGATTGCTGCCTTTCTGGTTGCTGTAGCTATAGGAGTAATTATGGCGGTCGATTTTAAATATAGCCTCAAAAGGTATATGAGTCTGGGCTGGATATCTATCTTCTTTTTAGTTGTGAATAATGTCAAGGATGTAACTCGGTTTAAAAAATTAGTTCGCATTCTGATTTTGATTACTACTATTGCAGGAGCCTATGGGATTTTTCAGCATCTTACGAAAATCGACTTCTTTGGCAATGTTAAACATCTCCACCTGCCTTTGGCCAGAAGTACAGGTTTCTTTGATGGTCCGGCGACTTTTGGAAACTATATACTGTTACTCTTGCCAGTGATAATTGGCTTGTCTTCTTATAGCAAGACAAGGAGGGAGAAACGCTGGTTACAGTTGTCAAGTTTGATTATCTTGACTGCCATAATCTTTTCATATGGTCGGGCAGTGTGGATGGGATTGATTGTCGGATTGATATTTATGAGTATTTTAAGGAGTAAACGATTGCTCCTCTCCATTATAGCTGGAATTATGATTTGTTCTATTTTCATTCTAGCTTTCCCTTCCTCGGAATTCGCTCAGCGGGTGGCGACAACTGTTAAGTCTAAGAATCCAGTTGGAGATAGAATAGAGTTCTGGGAGGGAAGTCTGAGAATATTAAGAGATTATCCGATTACAGGGGTGGGCTGGGAAGGCTTTAGAAAAGTGTACCCAAGGTATAAGCCGAGCGAAGAGGAGAAGTCGGTTTGCAATGCCCACAATAATTTCGTAGATGTGACTGTTGATAGTGGACTCTTGGGATTGGGTATATTTATCTGGCTCCTATTAACCATTTATAAAGTTGGATTTCAAATTTTCAAGCGACTGGACGATAGATATTTCAAGGGGATTGCCTGGGGATTCCTGGGGTCGTTTACAGCTTTTCTAATTGCCGGATTGAGTCAGTATAATTTTGGGGATTCGGAAGTTGTTATGCTTTTCTATTTTCTTCTTGGGATGGTAATGGTTATTCCCAGGATAAAAGAAAGCAACAAAAGTTCAATTAGTTTAGATTAGTTCCATTAGTTTTATTGGTTGAATTGGTTGGATTGGTTGGATTGGTTTAGATTAGTTGAATTAGTTTCATTGGTTGGATTAAATATTTAACTTAAAGAGCCCAGTTATTTGAAGAAAGACGTGACAAATAACTGGGTTCATTGGAAAAGAAAGGAAAAAGGGGACAG
>Ga0315282_10006520_pt1 | contig 19506 bp, 17 predicted proteins | sample YL17G07_20_MG_FD_203693 | JGI IMG/M metagenome (GOLD analysis project Ga0315282, IMG submission 203693) | Sediment microbial communities from Yellowstone Lake, YNP, Wyoming, USA - YL17G07_20 | ecosystem: Environmental > Aquatic > Freshwater > Lake > Sediment | place: USA: Wyoming | collected... | reverse complement strand
CGACGATGACTTTCCCCGGCACGGCGAACCCCTGCTCCGGCAGGACCTGATGGCAGATGCCGAAGTTAATGTCGAAGAAGTTCTCAATCCCCTGTTCGGCCACGAATTCCCGGATCGTTTTGTGGTTTTGGGCGTATTTTTCTTCTGAGGCAGGGACGATGTGGTCCAGGACGATGACAATTTTCTCGGGGGAGCGGACTTTTTTGACGCCGATTTTCCTGAATTCCTGGATGATGGCCGCCGAGTTGTCGTGGGAGAGGACGTAGTCCGGGGAGACCGTGATGACCTCACCGGCCTGGACGTCCTTCCCGGCTTTGAGCCCGAGGACTTTTTCCGTCAGAGTCTTGCCCAAATCGACCTCCTGGCCCTCCCATTTTATGGGGGCGGGGAGGCCTTGTCAATGAAAAGGGAGGCGGACCGGAGTCCGCCTCCCGTGGAGAATGATCCCTGGAGAACGCGACCGGCTATTCGAGCCAGACCTTGATGAGCGAGCCCTCGTCCGTGATCTCGATGAGGGCCATGGGGCCGACCTTCTTGAGCTCGGCGAACAGCGCCTTGAGGTCGACGTCGCAGCCCTCCTCCTTGAACTTCATGCTTTTGTCGTCGGCGCATTTGACGAGGACCTCGACGAGGGCCAGAGGCAGCGTGACCCGTACCTTGTCCTTACCGGTCTTGGTGTCGGTGATGAGGACCTTGAACCATTTGGCTTCCTTGCCCTCTTCGTAGGCCGGGTTCTGCTTGACGGCCTTCTGGATGGCCTGGAAATCGTCATGATTCTGGGCCCTCAGGACCGGGGTTGCGAGAAGGGCGATGGCGGCGGCCGCGAGGATGGCGATGGCTGTCTTTCTCATGTTTTTTTCTCCTCTCTTTCCTTTATTAATTATCTATGCGTTCCCAAGATCACTCGATCCAGATCTCGATGATCGAGCCGTCCTCCCCCTCGATCCGGAGAATGCTCTCCTTGGACTTGGCGAGCTCGTTCATGATCTTGTTGAGGTCGTAGCCCTTTTTGCGGAGGGCCATCTTGTCTTCCTCGTCCATGGCGCTCAGGGCGAGGTCGGCCAGGGCCCAGGGGATATTGAGGGACACCTCGGGGCTTTTCAGGCCCTTTTTCCAGATCCGTATCCTGAGCATCCGGGGCGACCCGGACGAAGGCCTTCTGTCCTCGACGGACTTGAGGCTCTCGGGTGAGACGCGGAGGAGGGCGATCCGGGCCCGGTCCGTGAGCTCGGGGTCCTTCTCCGTCCTGATGATCTGCTCGAGGACGGGCACCGCCTTGGACGCGACCGCCTTGTCTGGGACCAGGCTGAGCTTGTAGGCGGCGTAGTACTTGATCGCCCGGTTCGGATGGTCCAGCCGGCTTTCGAGCTCCTTCAAGGCCGTCCGGTCCCCTTTATCATAAAGGACGCCGGCCAGATCGATGATCGAGCCCTCGGACTTTTCGATCAGGCTCGGGTTGGCGTCGCGGAGCTGGATGTACTCTTTATAGGCCAGGAGCGCATCTTTCTCCCGGCCCTTGATCGAGTTCAGGCATTCCCCTTTATAAAAGACGGCCTGGCTGTAATAGGGGCCCTTGGCGCCCGAATCCACGATTTCCTGGAGTTTGTCCAGGGCCGCATCCCACTTCTTGTCGAAGATCAGGAGCTTGGCCTCCTGGAAGAGTTTTTCGTCCGTCGGGGCCTGGGGAAAGGCCCGGCCGGAGGCCGCCGATCCCAGCCCCAGGGCCAGGACGAGACAGATTGCCGGAATGATTTTTCTCATGTTAAACCCCATTTTGCAGTTCTTTCTTGACCAGGTTGATCTTGAGGAAGAGCTGGCGATCCTCGACCAGGTCGCGCATTTTGGCCAGCTCGGCCTCGGGCAGATCGCCGCTGATCTGGGCCAGCTCGAGGAAGAGCATCTCGATCTGGTCACAGATCGTTTTGGCCTTGGCCATCTGGAATTTTTCGAGCTCCCGGTTGAGATATTTCTTTTTTGAAAGGAGCTCGCGGGCCTGGACCATGCTCAAGGCCGACCGGGCCGCGGCTTGGCCCGAGGGCGTCCCGAGGAAATCCAGCAGGACGTACTGGCTTCGCTCGAGGTAATCCACGGTTTCGCGGCGGGCCATTTCGAGCTCGGCCCGGTCCAGGAATTCCCCGGAGGCGTAGTAGTTCTTGCCCCCGTTCGGTCCCGGGACCGGCCGTCTCAGGACGAGATACATGCTGAGGGAGCCGAGGACGACGCCGAGGGCCAGCCCGGCCAGAGCCGGCCGCAGGCGGGGCTGGAGGAACCACATCCGGAAGCGTTCGCTCACGGAAATCTTATCCGGCTTTTCCGCCCCGGCGTAAACATAATCCGCGATCCGGCCGGGGAGCGCCTCCCAGTCCACCGAGCGGAGGGCTTCCCGGATCTCGCCCTTGACGGCGTCCGCGCCTTCGAAAACACGGCGGAGTTCTTCGACCTCTTCCCGGCAGTCCGGGCATTTCTTGAGATGCTCGGCCACGGTCGTTCTCCTTCCTTCCTCCAGGTCTCCCGAGAGGTAGGCCAGCCGGTCTGTGTTTTTCATCGGGCAATCGTTCATGGTTCCATCCCCAAATACGGAGTCAGCCACTTCCTGAGGTTTTGGACCGCCTTGAAATGGAGCGACTTGGCGGTCCCGACGGAAATCCGGAGGGCGTCTGAGATCTCGTTGAACTGGAGTTCGTTGTAGTGCCTCATGACGAAGACCATCTTCTGCTTGGCCGCCAGCTTCTCGACGCACCGGGAAAACGCGCTCCGGAGATCCGAGTCGCGGGAATCCGAGGACCTGTCCTCGACAGCCGCGGGGATCTCATCGAGCGGCCGGGAGGTCTCCCATTCCCGCCGCCTCTGGTGGTGCTTCCGGTAGTCATCGATGCTGACGTTCTTGGCGATCTGGAGGAGCCAGGCCTGGAAATTATGGCCGGGCCGGAAGAGTCCGGCTTTCTGATAGAGCCGGAGGAAGGTCTCCTGGACAGCGTCGAGGGCGTCCTCCTTGTTCCGGAGGATGGAGAAGGCCATCACGAAGACTTTCTGCTGGTAAAGCTTGGCCACGGTCATGAAAGCCTCCCGGTCTCCTTCCCGGATGCGCTCGAGAAGTGAGGAGATTTCCGGCGGTTCCATCGCGGCGGCCTTTCCATCGAGATCATAATGCTTTCGGGCGTCGAAGTCATGCCCGTCCCCGTCGGCCGGCCGGGTCGACACTCGTTTTATCTCCTCTCGGGGGATCATCACAGGTTACTACGAAGGGTTTGGCCGAAAGGTTCACCCGGTCGGCGAAACCATTTTACAGTTGCAAAATGAGGGGGGGGGGGCGGGAACCGGCCTGCCAGCTTGGGGGCGACAGTCCGCAGCCAAGGACACAAGCCGATCTCGCCGCGCAGGGAAAGCCGCCGGGGGCTCCCCCAGGAGGATGGGTCAGAAGTCAGAAAGAAAAACCGATCTATGGGATCAGAATCTTGAGAATCCTTTTCTCTCTCCGCCGCCGGGCCGTCTTTCGGTCCCGGGTCTCTCGGCGCGGGGGCGGGCCTCGTTGACGATGAGCTTCCGGCCGTCGAAGTCGGTGCCGTTCAGCTTCCCCTTGGCCTCCTCGGCTGCTTCCGGGGTGGCCATCTCGACGAACCCGAAGCCGCGGCCCTGGAGGATGTTGACCGAGGTAACCTCGCCGAACTGGGCGAACAGGCCTTTGAGCGTCTCGTCCGTGGTCTTGTAGTTGAGGTTACCCACATAAAGCTTTTGAAAAGACATTAAAAATTACCTCCTCTCTCTCACCACTGTCACGCCCGCGCGACCGGCGATCGGACGTGATGAGAGGAGAATTCATTTTCCATAATTCAAAGGCACAAATCAAGCCCTGCGGCGGAAAATCCGTCCTTCCGCACCCCGGGGCATTCTGGTATATTGATGAGGTCAGGAACGGCGCGCCCCCCCGGCGGGCCTGGAGGAGTCGACATGAGCATGAAAAAAGGAACCTATGTCCTGATCATTTTCCTTTTCTTCTTCCTCCTCGCCGTGGCCGGCTTCCTGTTCTTTCTCGTGGGCGAGTTCGGCCGGACTTCGGTGGACGTCCCCGCCCACGCGTACCTTGAAGTCGGCCTGTCCGGGTCCGTCGAAGAGATCGCCCCCTCGGATCTTCTTTCGGCGATCCTCCTTCGGGCGAAGCCCCTCACCATCTACGATCTCTGGATGAACCTGCGGAAGGCGGCGGCGGACAGCCGGGTCCAGGCCGTCCTCCTGCGCCTCGACCTCCTCCAGTGCGACTGGGCCAAGGCGACCGAGATGCGGGACGCCGTCCTCCAGTTCCGGCGGTCGGGGAAGAAGGCCTATGCCTACATCGAGGAGGCCCCCGATTTCGATATGGAGTACTACATCGCCACGGCCTGCGACAAGATCGTCCTCCACCCGTTGGGCTGGCTGGGGGTCAACGGGATCGGCGGATACGTGCCCTTCTTCAAGAACGCCCTGGACAAGCTGGGCGTCCGGGCCGAATTCGAGCATGTCGAGGAATACAAGACCGCCTACAACACCTTCAGCGAAAAAGGCTTCACCCCCGCCCACAGGGAGGAGATGGAGTCCCTGTATGCGGACATTTTCGCCCAGTACGTGAAGACCGTGGCCAAGGCCCGGGGCAAAACGGAGGATGAGGTCCGGGCCCTCATCGACCGGGGATTTTTCCAGGGCGAGCAGGCCCTCAAGGCCGGCCTCGTCGACGCCTGCCTTTTCGAGGACGAGCTCCAGGTCCTCCTCCGGGACCGGGGGCCTGGCCTGGCCCGGGTCCGGTTCGAAGACTACACGCGGGTGACCCCGGCCTCCGTCGGCCTCGAGACCGGACGGAAGGTGGCCCTCGTCTACGCGGTGGGGACGATCATGACGGGAGAAAGCCTGCCCCGGGCCCGGATCATGGGCGGCTCGACGGTGGCCCGCTGGATCCGGGCCGCCCGCGAGGACAGGTCGATCGCGGCCATCGTCTTGCGGGTCGACAGCCCCGGAGGGTCGTCGGTAGGGTCGGACGTCGTCTGGCGCGAGGTTTTCCTGGCGAAGAAGGCGAAGCCCGTGGTCGTTTCCATGTCCGACGTGGCCGGGTCGGGAGGCTACTGGATCTCCATGGCCGCGACCAGGATCGTCGCGGAGCCGCAGTCTCTCACCGGGTCGATCGGGGTCTTGGCCGGCAAGTTCAGCGTGGCCGGGCTCCTGGACAAGCTGGGCATCACGGCCGAGAAGCTGACCTTCGGCGAGAAGGCGGACGTTTTCTCTCCCTTCCGGCCGTTCACTCCGGAGGAAAGGAAGGCCCTCAAGGACCAGATCCTCTGGACCTACGACCGGTTCCTGACCAAGGTCGCGGATGGCCGGAGCCTGACAAAGGCCGAAGTCGACAAGGTCGGGCGGGGCCGCGTCTGGACCGGCCGGCAGGCCAAGGACCTGAAGCTCGTGGACGAGCTCGGCGGGCTTTCGACCGCCGTCGGCTTGGCCAAGAAACTGGCCGGGATCGCCACGGAGGAAGAGATCAAGCTCATCGTCTGGCCGAAGAGGCTATCGTTCTGGCAGTCGTTCTTCGGGGTCCCGGACCTCGGGATCAACCTGAAGTCTGCGGCCGGCCTGGAGAAGGTTCTCCGGACGGTCCGACTGATGGAGAAAACCAGGATCTGGGCCGTCATGCCCTTCTGGGTCACACCGAACTAGTACGCGTAGGACGACGGGCAGATGGTCTTGAACTCGCAAAAATTGCAGGTGTGCCAGTCGGGGTTGGCCTCGAAATTCCCGGCCCGGATGCCGTCGGCGGCCTGGCGGATCTTCTCGGCGGCCCGCCGGAATTCCCTTTCGCCCTTGCGGGCACGCCCGATGAGGCCGGACTCGAGGAAATAGAGCCTCGTCTCCGCGGGCAGCAGCCCTTGCGTCTTCAGGAACGAGAGGGCGTAGATATCCATCTGCAGGCTGTCGGCCGTCCGCCGGTCGGCTTCCTTCTGGGACGACGCCTCGCTCGACTTGAAATCGATGATGACGGGCCCGTCCTCCTCGAAATCCACCCGGTCGAAGCGGCCCGAGAACCGGACCCCGGCCTCTTGCCAGCGGCACGTCTTTTCGAGGAACGCCGGCACGCACCCCGACTCCTCTTCCCGCCGGTAAAAGAGGCGGAGGGCCCGCTCCCCCGCCGCCTTTCTCAGCTCCTCGTGCTCGCGGCTGAGGAACCCCTCGTTGACCCAGTTCTTCGCGTACTCCTTCAGAAATTCGTCTTCGCTGACAGCCTTCCCTCTCATCCTGTTCCGGAGATAGAAGTGGATCGTCGAATGGAGGACGCGGCCGAAGACGAGCGTGTGGTGGGGCATGACCGGGACCCGCATCACGTGGCGGAACCTGTGCTTGAGCGGGCAGACCAGATAGTCCTCGACCTGGACGTGGCTCAGCGAGAGGACCGCAGGCGGGCGGGTCCTGGCGGCGGCCCGCGGCCGCTCGTCGCCCAGGGCGTAGCGGCGGATCTCCTCGACGGCCGAGGCCCGGAGGACCTCGTCGGGAATTTTGGGGATGTCGAGGGCCTCGAGGACGAACGGGCTGACCTTCTTCAGCCGCTTGAGGCCGTAATCCCGGGCCCAGGTCATAGAAAGGGATGATTTGGCCCGCGTCATCGCCACGTAGAAGAGCCGCCGCTCCTCCTGCAGATAGTTCTCCTTTCCCGGCAGGGTCTCCTTGAGGATCGCGTCGGGGACCGGAATCTTCTCTCGCTGCTCGCGGCCGGGGAACCGGTCCTCGATGAGGCCGACCAGGAACACGCTCCCGAACTCGAGCCCCTTGGCCTTGTGGACGGTCAGGACGTTGACGGCGTCCTCGTCGAGGTCGGCTTCCGAGGTGGCCGGGTTGTCGCCGACCTCGCGGAGGAGGTCGAGATAGCGGGCGAACGAATGGATGGAGTCGTTGTCGGAGAGGTCGGAGAACCCCTTGATCTTGTCAAAAAAGAGCCGGATATTCTTGATCTTGACCTCGGATTCGACGGACATCTTTTCGACCAGGGACTTGAGATAGCCGCTTTTTTCGAGGAAGGCGTAGACGACGGCCCCCGCGTTCTTGGAGCTCGCGAGCTCGACGAAGAAAAGGAGGTCGGAGAAGATCCTCTTGACGGTCTCTTCGGTCTCCGCGGAGATCTCCACGGGCCCGGAGTCCTCGGCGATGAGCTTGAACACCCGGTGGAGGGAGAGGTTCGTCTTCTGGGCGTAGCCGACGATCCGCGTCATGTCATAAGAATTCGCCCGATAGACGTCAGAGAGGGCCAGATAGAAGAGGTCGCGGCTGCTCTCGAAGTCCGTCAGGGACTTGATGAAGGCGGTCAGGACCTTGATCTCCTCCTGCTGATAGAGTCCCCGGCTCCCCGAAAATCGGAACGGGACCTGTTTCATGTTGAAGGCCCGAAGGTAGGGATCGGCGTCGGCGTTCCGCCGGACGAGGACGGCGATGTCGCTCCACGGACGGCCTTCGCCATGCTTTTCCAGGATCAGGTCGGCGACCCGGTCGGCTTCGTGGGCAAGGGTGTCGAACTGGAGCATGAAGATGCTTTTCCCGGAGCCGGGAGTGGCGGCTCTCAGGTGCTTGTCCACTTTGTCCTTGGCTTCGAGCCGGCCGGGGTTGTTGTGCTGGATCAGCTGGTAGGAGGCGTCCAGGATGGACTGGGTCGACCGGTAGTTCCTGGTCAGCACGACCCTCTTGGCCTCGGGGTAGATTTCCTCGAAGCCGAGGATGTTGCTGAGGGACGCCCCCCGGAACCGGAAGATGCTCTGGTCGTCGTCGCCGACGACGGTCAGGTTGCGGTGTCCGGCGGCCAGCATCTTGAGGAGCTCGAACTGGATATGGTTCGTGTCCTGGAACTCGTCGACGAGGACGTATTTGTACTTCTTCCGGAATTCCTCGAGGACGGAGGGCCGGGACCGGAAGAGGTCGACGACGAGCGTCACCTGGTCCTCGAAATCGATCAGCCCTTCCTTGCGCAGGAGGGCCTGGTATTCGCCGAAAACGCGGGCGACCTCCTGGTGCTTCCGGGCCGTCTCCTTCTCCCCTTCCCCGGCCGCGTGCTCCATGAGCCCGCGGGCGTAGCGCTCGTAATCCTCGGGACGGACGTCCTCCTGTTTCAGCCGGCTGATGGCGTCCAGGAGCTCCTGGATGTGCCGGGTCGGATAGCTCAGGGGTCTGTAGTACTCCAGGGAAAAGCGGAACAGATTCTCCCGGAAAAAAATGGCCTGCTCGACGGCGTCGAGGAGCTTGAAGTCCGGCGGGCAGCCGACGTCGAGGGCGTAGTCCCGGAGGACCTTTTCCCCGAAGGAGTTGAAGGTGCTGATCTCGACGAACGAGTAGGTGTAGGGGACCAGGACGTCCACCCGGGCCTCCATCTCGCTCGCCGCCTTTTCCGTGAATGTGACCGCCAGGATCTCCTCGGGCCGGGCCCGCTTCGAGGCGATGAGATGGGCGATCCGGTGGGTGATGACCTTGGTCTTGCCCGTCCCCGCTCCGGCGATGATCAAGAGGGGTCCGGTTCCGTGGACGACGGCCCGCCTCTGGGCGGGGTTGAGGGGCTGGAGGAGGTCCTTCTCCTCCGGATATCGTTGACTCGCGCGGGATCGGGGCATGCGACGCGGACGGCGGCCGGGCCTACTTTTTCTGGTCCTTGGGCACGACGATGACCTTCTCGCCGGGCTTGATCAGCCACAGCTTGTCGCGGGCCTCTTTTTCGACGGCCTTCGGGTTTCGCTCGAGCTCGCGGATCTCCGCCTCGAGCCTGGATTTCTCCCGCGCGAGCCGCAGGACCTCGCCGTCGAGGTCGGCGAGCTTCAGCCGGGCCCGGTGGATGTCCATGACCCCCTTTTTCCCGAAGACCGAGGTCACGACCATGACCAGGAAAAGGCAGGCGATTCCGAGGATGAAGACTTTCTTGCGGAAGGCCGGATTCGTCGGACGCGACTCCCCATTCACCGGACCGCCTCCATCCCCTTCCGGAGAAGGCCGTCGACGCCCTTCTTGGTGGCGGCCTCGGCGTAACAGCGGATCACGGGCTCCGTGCCCGACAACCGGAGCAGGAACCAGTCGCCCCCCTCGAGCTCCAGCTTGAGGCCGTCGATCGTCTCGACGCGGACCACCTTGCGCCGGTCGACCCGAACCGGAGGATTCTCGACGAGGGCCTTCAGCTTCTTGGCCCTTTCGGGGGTCAGGGGAACGGTGCGTTGGCCCCCGGCCGTGGTTCCGTATTCCTCGAACAAGCCATCCCGCAGGCTCCTCAGGCTCTTCCCCGTGGCCGCGACCATCTCGGCCACGAGGAGGCCGGCAAAGATCCCGTCCTTCTCGGGAAGATGGTCCTTGACGGCAATGCAGGCGCTCTCCTCTCCTCCGAAGATGATGCGCCCCTTGAGGAAGAGGTCGGCCATGTACTTGAATCCGACCTTGGTCTGATAAAGGGGCAGGCCGTATTTCGCGGCGATGCGGTCGAGGAGGGTCGTCGTGGTGATGGACCTAGCGACGCCTCCCCTCCAACCCTTGACCCTGACGAGGTAATCCAGGAGCATCGCCAGGATGAAGTTCTGGTGGATGAAGGCCCCTTCTTCGTCGATGATCCCGAACCGGTCCCCGTCGGCGTCCGTCGCGATCCCGAGGCGGCATTTTTTCTCGAGGACGAGGGACTTGAGCTCGGCCAGGTTGTCTTCCGTGCAGGAAGGGATGACCCCCCCGAAATAGGGGTCGATGTAGCCGTGGATGCCCTCCACGGAGACTCCGTTTTCCTCCAGAACCTCGTCCAGGTATTCGCGGCTCGTGCCGTAGAGGAGGTCGACCCCCACCCGCAGCCCCGCGGCCCGCATGGCCGCGAAGTCGATCTTGTCCTGGATGAACCCCAGGTAATCGGCCTGGAGGTCGATCCGGGTGATGTTCTCCTTGGGGGAATAATACGCGACGTGGGAGAAACGGGGCATCAGCCTCCGGACCTCCTCCTCAATCCGGTCCGTCACCTCGGGCAGGGCCGGGGCCCCGGTCTCGACGTTGAACTTGAGGCCGTTGTACCACGGCGCGTTGAAGGAAGCCGTGAAGTTGATGGCCCCCTGGCACTGCCGCTTGATGACCTGGAGGGCCAGGGCCTGGGACGGCGCGTCGCGCTCGGCCAGATAGACCGTGATCATGTTTTTCGACAGGAGCTTGGCGGCTTCCATGGCGAACCGTTCCGAAAGAAAGCGCGTGTCGTAGCCGACGGCCAGGGAGATCGGCCGTCCGGCATACTTCTCTTTGAGATAGTTGGCCACCGCCTGGACGACGACCCTGACGTTGTGGAAGGTGAATTCCTGCCCCATGAGGCCGCGCCACCCGGAGGTGCCGAATCGGATCATCATTTGAGGGAAAATTACCACACGCCGCCCGGAAATGCAACTCTACACAGGCCGGACGGGTCCTCTCCCGGCAGTGTCTCCGAACGGACTTCGCTCCACCCATCCCCCCGAGGGCGGAGGGGCAAAACCCCTCCTGAACCACCCCTCCTCGTACTCGGCCGCTTCCTGCGGCCGAGTGCTCGGACCAGGGGGAAGCCGCCCCTTGGAACCCCCAGCGCTCTCGCGCAGTCCCCTTCCGCTCATCCGTCGGAGAGCACTACCGGGCCACCCGTTCGAATAATTCAATTAATCCGATTTTTCTTGAGGGCCTCGCCGGTCATGGGGACGAATCGGACGTCGACGATCTCGCGGACGGCGGGTTTCCCGTTCTTTTTCGTGACCAGCGTCAGCCTCTGAAAAAACTGCGAGTCGCCCAGAGGCAGGATCAGCCGGCCGCCCTCCTTGAGCTGCTCCATGAGCCGGGGCGGGACGCGGTCGACCGCGCAAGTGACGATGATCGCATCGAAGGGGGCCGCCTCAGGCCAGCCGAAAAAGCCGTCCCCCTGCTTGACGCTGACGTTCGTGAACCCCAGGCCCTTGAGGATGGCACCGGCCAGGCGGGCGAGCGTTTCGTTGATCTCGATGGAAAAAACGGAGCCCGCGAGGCGGGCCAGGACGGCCGCCTGGTAGCCGGACCCGGTCCCCACTTCGAGGACCCTATCCCCTCTCCCGAGGCCCAGGCTTTGGGTCATGAGGCCGACGATGTACGGCTGGGAGATCGTCTGCCCCTCGCCGATCGGCAGGGCATAGTCGCCATAGGCTTCATCCCTGAGCTCCGGCGGGACGAAGAGATGCCGGGGGACCATCCTCAGGGCCTTCAGGACCGCGGCGTCCCGCACGCCCCTGGACGCGACCTGCTCTTCGACCATCGCCAGGCGTTTCCGGGCGAACGCCGCTTCGTCCTGGGCCCGGGCTTGAGGGGAGCTGACCGGGAAGATGAAGGCCATCGCCAGGACCGCGAATGTCATCCCCGGTCTCCCTGGGAATCCTCGGAGCCCCACGACCCGCGCGCTGGAATGAAACCATAGCCTCATGCCGTCTCTCCGCCGCGCCGACCGTCACCATTATCACATAAAGCGCCGCCCGGGCCCAGCCTCCCGCTTCGCAAGGCGGACGGCGCTTCCGAGCTCCGTCAACCCCGGGCCCTTCAGGGAGGGCTGGATTTCATCCACCCAATCATCTCTAGAGGTGATTGACCCCCGGCGGGGGTGATGAAAAATAGAGGGCGGAAGGGAAACGCCGGGACCTGAAAGTACGCGGATGAGCCACAAAAAGCGATTGGCCACTCATGCGAAATGCCGGGTTCCGCCGAGATGCCAATTTTTGTCGAATAAAAAAGTCCGAACCGATCTTATCTCTGGCCGCCGTCAAGAATTTTCGTTGACAAGGTGAATGAATTTTGATATTTGGATGATAAGCTCTGATGAGGAATTGACGACGAGCCCTGATGATCGAGAGCCGAGCCATATATCCGGGGTCGTTCGACCCGATCACCAACGGGCATGTGGACATCATCGAACGGGGCCTCCGGGTTTTCGACGGAATCGTCGTGGCCGTCCTGGAAAACCCCAAAAAAGCCCCCCTCTTCTCGACTAAAGAGAGGGTCATTATGATCAGGGATCTTTTCAGCGGGCAGGAGAATATCAGCGTGCGGTCGTTCCGCGGTCTGCTGGTGGACTTCGCCCGGAACCAGAAGATCCGCGTGGTCATCCGGGGCCTCCGGGCCATCTCGGACTTCGAATACGAGCTCCAGATGGCCCTCATGAACCGGAACCTCGCCCCGGATGTCGAGACGTTCTTCATGATGCCGAACGTCAAGTACTCCTTCCTCAGCTCGAACCTGGTCAAGGAGATGGTCACTTTGGGCGGTTCCGTCGATGACTTCGTCCCGGAGCCGGTAGCCCGGAGACTCCGGGATAAGATCACAGGGTCAAGAAAGTCCAAATCCAAATAAGGCAGGCAAACATGTTCGGAATCTCTCGCGAAAAAGGTTTGGTCGGGCTGGACATCGGCTCCTATTCCGTCAAGGCCGTTGAGCTCCGGGCGAAAAAGAAGGGAGACCACACGGCCTATGAGCTCCAGAAGATCGGCTATGAGGCCCTTCCGCACGATGCGATCGTCGAGGGGACCATCATCGATTCGGCCGCCGTGGTCGAGACCATCCGAATGGTGTTCGAAGAGAACAAGATCTCCGACAAGGACGTCGGCATCTCCATCTCGGGCAATTCCGTTATCATCAAAAAGATCTCCCTCCCCGTCATGGAGAAGCAGGAGCTCGCTGAGTCCATCATCTGGGAAGCGAAGCACAACATCCCGTATCCCTATGAGGAGACGAACGTCGACTACGCGATCCTGAAGCCGTCCCGGGGCTCGGAGGACAAGAACCTGGACATCCTCCTCGTGGCCGCGAAAAAGGACAAGATCGCCAACTACAGCAACGTCGTCAACCAGGCCCGGAAGAACCTCCAGAGCATTGAGGTCGACGTCTTCGCCCTCCAGAACGTCCTGGAGATCAACTACCCGGAGACGTTCGGCGAAAAAACGCTGGCCCTGATCAACATCGGCGCCAACATCAGCAACGTCGTCATCGTCGAGCGGGGGACGCCGCAGCTGTTCCGCGACCTCGCGCTCGGCGGCTTTTTCTTCACGGAAAACATGCGCAAGGAGCTCAACATCAGCTTCGAGGAGGCCGAGAAACTCCTCAAGGGGATCCCCGGGAAGTCGGTCACGGCCGATCAGTTCGCGACCGTCCTATCGATGAACGTCCGGGACCTCCTCGACGAGATCGAGAAAACCTTCTCCTTCTACGAGGCCTCCGAAAAAAGGGAGCGGAAGATCGAGCAGATCTTCCTCAGCGGCGGCCTGGCCAACGTCCCGAACATGGTCGGCGCCTTCGAGCAGAAATTCCGGATCAAGACCGAGGTCCTCAACCCGTTCCGCAACGTCCACGTGGATGACAACAAATTCGATTCGATGTATTTCAACGAAATGGCACCCATCTTTGGTGTCGCCGTCGGACTGGCGACCCGAAAGTCGGAGAAGTAACCATGATTCGGATCAACCTCTTAAAGCCGGAAACAAAGGACATCAAGGAAGCGGCCGTCACGCCGGGGGCGCCGGAGGTCACGGTCAAAAAATCGCCGAAGCTCGGCAGCCTGATCTTCCTGCTGCTCGTCATCGCGCTCGGGGCCTATCTCTACCTCCAGCGCCAGGCCTTCAGCCGCGAGGAAGAGTTCCTGGCCACGGCTCGGGCGGAGAAGGCCAAGCTCCAGTACGTCACGGCCAAGCTCGAGGAGCAGAAAAAGCTGAAGGAGTCCTTGGAGCGGAAGATCAACCTTATCAACGACCTCCGGTCCCAGCAGGACTCGGCCGTCCGGATCATGGACCAGCTCAGCCGGAGCCTGCCGGACTGGGTCTGGCTGACCGAGGTCACCTATGACAACAAGGGCCTCCAGATCAAGGGGAAGGCCATCTCGAACAATCTCATCGCGGACTACATGACCAGCCTCGAGAACAGCCCCGTCTTCGCCAACGTCAGCCTGATCACGTCGACCCAGAAAAAGACCCAAAGGAACGAGTATCTGGACTTCTCGCTCAGCGCTGCGCTCAAACAGAAGCCGGGACCGGCGCCGGCGGCCGCCAAGCCCGAACCTGCTGCAAAGCCCGCCGCCAAGCAAAGGGGAACGACATGAAAAACATGCCCTGGTACGGATCGGTGATCGTCGCCGTCCTTATTTTCGCCTTGGCCCACTTCTTCTATTTCAGCCCCCAGAACACCCAGCTCCAAGCCCTCAAGGCGGACCGGATCAAAGTCGAAAACGAGGTCAAGGACCTGAAGCAGAAGAAAAAAGAACTGGACAAGATCGAGGCCGAGCTCGTCGTCATGACGGCCCAGCTCAAGGGGCTCGAAGCGATCATCCCCCAGCGGAAGGAGCAGGCCGACATCCTCAGGCAGATCCAGCAGTTGGCCTATGACTCCCGACTCGACGTCACGAACTTCACCCAGCAGAAAGAGATCAACCGGGAGTTCTACGCGGAATGGCCGATCACCATCCAGATCAACGGGACCTACCACAACCTCGGCACGTATTTCGATCGCCTCAGCCAGTACTCGCGACTGTTCAGCGTCGACAAGTTCTCGATCAAGGCCCTGACCCGGCAGACGGACCTTTCGACGATTTCGGCCAACTGGACGGCCAAGACATATCTCTTCCTCGAGGAGCCAAGGGCTCCCGCACCCAAACCCAAAGCCAAGAGGCCCGGACGATGAAAAAAATACTCACCAGCATCCTGATTTTGAGTCTGCTCGGCCTGGTCCCCCTCCTCTCCCAGGAGAACCCGGCGGGCCCCACGCCTCAAGAAAAACCGGCGCTCAAAAGCTCGGGCCCGGTCCTCTACAACCCCGAAGGCCGGAGGGACCCCTTCCGGGACCTCCTCGGAGGGGGCGACGTCCGTGACAAGACGGTCACCGGCGACGTCCAGGGCGCGGTGGAGGACCTGATCCTGATCGGGATCATCAAAGCCAAGAAGGGATACACCGCGATCGTGGGGACAACCCAGGGCTTTCCCCGTTTTCTCAGCGTCGGGGACAAGGTTGCCGATGGCTATATCCTGAGCATCAGCCCGACCCAGGTTGTGTTCCGCAAAACTAGTGAGCGAGGGATCCCCCTCATGAGGCCGCGGGATATCGTCAAAGAAATCAATCCTGAGGAGCATTAACATGAAAAAGAAAATCGTGCCAGCCGTTTTCGCCTCCGTGTGTGTCCTCGTGCTCGTCATTCTGCACGCCGAGAGCCCGGACCTCGCCGTCAATATCAACAAGATCCAGGTCCAGCCGGGCCCCCTGGCGACCAAGCTCGTCCTCCAGGCCGATGGCCAGCTTTCCGCCCTGAAAGCCTATTACCTGCCCGACTCTCCCCAGACCTTCGTCCTAGACCTGAACAAGGCCAAGACGACGGAAGCTCCTCTCGTGCCCGCCTCCGAATCTCAGTTCATCCGTGATATCCAGGTCCAGAAATCGGGCCTTCAGGACCTCCGGTTCCTCGTCCGGCTCAACGAGCGTGTCCCCATCCGGGTCAGGACCGAACAGGGACGGACGGTCGTCGAGCTGGCCAAGATCCAGAGGGGCCGGGGAAGCTACCTCATCGACTCCGAGACCCAGGCCCAGCTCGACCGGAGGCCCAAAGGCGAGATCTTCCTGGAGAAGATCGACTATTCCCAGGCCGCCGACCGGGTCTCGTTCCGGGCCCAGCTGACCGACGAGGCCGTCGCCCAGGTCTTCGCCCTGGAAAACCCCTCGCGCCTGGTCGTCGACCTCTACGACACGATCCTCACGGCCAAGGCCGATGTCTGGTCGGTCGAGAACGCCCAGACCTCGGTCCAGAGGGTCAGGGTCGGCCAGTTCCAGCAATCCAATCCCCGGCCGATCACCCGCCTCGTTTTCGATCTCAAGGAGCCCGGACTGTACGCGCTCGATTCGGACAAATCGGGCCTGGTTGTGTCCTTCTTCAAGAACCAGGCCGCGGACGAAGCGAAGGCCGTTCCGGTCCAGGCGCCCGTCCTCAAGGACGAGGCCCCGAAGGCCGTTCCGGCCCCGGTGTCTCTGACCAAGCCGGAAGTCCAGGTCCCCGCGCCCGTCAAGATCGCCAATCCGGCGGTCGTTGAGGCCAGGGTCGAACAGAAGCCGGCCCCCAAGCCGGCCCTGACGGAAGCTCCGCCGACGCCGCAAGCCCCGGCAGCCGCTGTCCAGGAGAAAAAGACCGCGGCGTCCGAACAGGAAAAATACAAACCCAAGACCATCGCCGCCGAAGAAGACAAGTACTCCGGCGAGGTCCTCAGCCTGAAGTTCAAGGACGCGGACCTCCGTGACGTCGTCCTCTACCTGGCCGAATTCGCCAGCCTGAACGTCGTCTTCGACTCGGACGTCCGGGGCGTCGTCACCTGCAACCTCCAAGACGTCCCGTGGGACCAGGCCCTCGACATCGTCCTCAAGCAGAACAAGATGGGAAAAACGATCGAGGGCAACGTCCTCCGGATCGCTCCGATCGGCATTCTGACCCGCGAGCAGGAGGACGAGCGGAAAATGAAGGAGAGCAAAGAGCTGGCCGGGCCCGTCCAAATCAAGACGGTCACCCTGTCCTACTCCAAGGCCAAGGATGTGGCCGCGCTCCTCAAATCCAAGCTCTCCAACCGCGGCGAGATGATCATCGACGAACGGACGAACACGCTCCTCATCACGGACGTCAAGGATAAGATGGACACCATCGAGAAGCTGCTCACCGTCGTCGACACGCCGACACCCCAGGTCTCCATCGAGGCCCGGATCGTGGAAGTCTCAACCACCTTCACCCGGAACTTGGGCATCCAATGGGGGTTCAAGCTCAACGCCGACGCATACAATGGGAATACAACCTCCCTCCAGTTCCCGAATTCGGTCAATGTCAACGGCGCCTTGATCCCCACGGGCACGACGACCAAGGGGATCGGCGGCCCGCTCGGCGGCTACGCCATCAACCTCCCGGCCCCGTCCTTCAGTTCGGCCCTGGGGCTCTCGTTCGCCAACGTCCTCGACACGTTCCGGCTTGATGTCGCGCTGTCGGCCCTCGAATCAGCCGGCGAAGGCAAGATCATCTCCCATCCCCAGATCACGACCCAGAATAACATGGAAGCCAATATCGTCCAGGGACGCCAGATCCCCGTCCAAACAGTGGCCAACTTCACCGTGACGACCCGGTACGTCAATGCCGCTCTGGAGCTCAAAGCCACGCCGCAGATCACGGCCGAAGGGACGATCATCATGACGGTCGAGATCCAGAACAACGCGGCGGATTTCGCCAACCTCGTCAACGGCATCCCGCCCATCACGACCCAGAGCGCCAAGACGACGGTCATGGTCCCCGACGGCGGGACGACGGTCATCGGCGGCATCTACAGGACAGAGGACTCGGTCACCCGGGAAAAAGTGCCCTTCCTGAACCAGATCCCGATTCTGGGGGGGCTCTTCAAGAACTTCGCCCGGACCAAGACGAGCCGCGAGCTCCTCATCTTCATCACCCCAAGGATCATTAAATAACTCGGACACGAGAGGAGAGAACCATGAAACACACAGCATCGACTCTCAAGATACTCGCCGTCCTCGCGGGATTCCTCGTTCTCGCCGCCTGCAACCCCGTCGAGAAGAGCTCCAAGAGCAGCAGCATGCTCATCGTGGAGAGCATCACGGGGACGACCATCGACGGGAAGACCGCCATGCTCCTTGAATCGGACGTTTCGACCACGACGTCCGACACGGCCTCGGTCACCCTCACGGCCAGCCTGAAGGACCCGACGGGGGGGACCTCGGGCCCGTCCCAGTACAACGACATCACGCTGACGGGTTACACGATCGACTATTTTCTCCCGGACGGCACGGGTGAGGCCGGAGTTACGGTGCCGGCGTCCATCGAAGGCACGAGCTCCTCGCTTCTCGTCAAGATCGGCTCAAGTCAGACCGTCTCCTTCGTCGCCGTCCTGAGCGGCGCCAAGCTGGTCGCACCCCTGGCCGCCCTGGTCGGCACGACCAACCGGCTCCAGGTTGTCGCCCGCGTGACTCTCCAGGGCCACGACGGGACCAACCACCAGGTCGAGGCCACGGGGCAGCTGACGATCGTCTTCGGCGACTATTAAGACCGCGTTCTAGACGACTGTTCAGGGACCTTCTCTTCAGGAAGGTCCCTTTTTTTGGCAGGGGAATCCGATCCGCCGCTCATCAGGAAGATCCAGGACTCGTTACAGATAATTACCGGAAGTGCGGCTTCGAGTTGCTCCGCCGCACTTCTGCTGGTCGCTCTTCGGAATTCACTCCCCCCCGAAGGGCGAATAGGAAAAGACGACGGATTTCCTCAGCCGCACGCAGGTCAGGGCTTCGCCGAGGGCCCGGTCGATCGTCTCCCTATTCCGGGCCTTGAGGATGACCTGGACCCTGGAGATGTCCTTGATCCGCACGACGGCGGCGAAGGCCGGGCCGAGGACTTCGAGCTCCGGCCCGAATTTTCGGAGGAGGGTCAGGAATTCCCTGGATCGGGTCCCGAGAGAGCGCATGTCGCGCCCCTGCAGCGTCACCTCGGCCAGGGCCGTCAAAGGAGGATAATTCATAATCCGCCGGAAATGGATCTCTTGTGCATAGAACGCCGTGAAATCCCGCGACGCGGCCGCCCGGATGCTGTAGTGGACGGGAGCCGGGGTCTGGACGACGACCTCGGACCCGGGGCCGGGCTCGGAGAGCTCGGTCATCCGGGCCACGGCCTGGAACGTCTTCTGGCCCACCCGGTAGTCGGAAAAGCCGAGGAGCGTTTCGGGCGAAAGAACCCCCACGAGCCGGACCCGGGGGACCCCGGGCTGGTAGGCCAGGAGCTGGGTCCCGACGAGAAGGGGGATCCGGCCCTGAGCGAACCGGCGGATGATCGCTTCCCTCTCTTCCCGGCCCGCGGCCGTATCCGCGTCGAATCGGGCGACGGGCACGCCCGGGAAAAGGTTCTTGAGCTCTTCTTCCAGGGCCTGGGTGCCGGCCCCTCTTCTGAGGGCCAGACGCCCTCCGCAGGCGGGGCAGCCGGCCCCGGCCCGGAGGGAGGCGTTGCAGTAGTGGCAGATGAGCTCATCTTCTTTTTTGTGATAGACGAGCGGAATGTCGCACCGCCGGCAGCGGGGAACGCGACCGCAGGCCGCGCAGGCCAGGGAGGACGCGTAGCCCCGGCGGTTGAGAAAGAGGACGGCCGGTTCCTCCCGCTTCAAGCAGGCTTGGATTTTGCGCTCGAGATCTCGGGAAACGAGAGGCGTCTCCGCGCCGTGATCGATCCAGGAAACCGGCGTTTTTTCGTCCGGGCCGCCGAGCTCGATGAGAGAGCCGGCCCGCTCCGCCCCGTAAAAAGCCTCGACGGACGGCCGCGGCGAGCCGAAAACGACGACCGCGCCCTCCGAGCGGGCCCGCAGCCAGGCGCCGCGACGGGCGTCGTAGGACGGGCTCTCGGACTGGAAATAGGAATCCTCGTGTTCGTCGGCGACGACGATCAGCCGGAGCGGCCCCGGGTCGAGGAAGAGCGCGGAGCGCGTCCCCGCGACCAGGGCCGTCTTCCTGCTCCTGAGGCCC
>Ga0315282_10006519_pt1 | contig 19507 bp, 15 predicted proteins | sample YL17G07_20_MG_FD_203693 | JGI IMG/M metagenome (GOLD analysis project Ga0315282, IMG submission 203693) | Sediment microbial communities from Yellowstone Lake, YNP, Wyoming, USA - YL17G07_20 | ecosystem: Environmental > Aquatic > Freshwater > Lake > Sediment | place: USA: Wyoming | collected... | reverse complement strand
CGTGAGCCCACTGCCGTGCCACCCCTCGCGAGGGGCCCTCGCAGTTTTCAAGCGCTCGGCGGGATGGTGTGATTCTTGCGAACGCATGCTCGCGGAGGCGCCGTCCCCGGCAAGGTCGGCCGCACTCGGTGTATCGGCAAGGGGATCCGGCTGCGGGGCCCGCTCGAACGGGAAGGGACCTGGGAGACGTGCTAGAATTGGGAGGCACCATGGATAGTGGCACCCTGGGGAGCTCTGGCCTTGACGAAACGGACGGGGCTATCCCGGTCGATAGGCAGGATGGGGACGTGGGCACAAGGCTGGACGGCATCCGTGAGAAGGTCTTCCTCGATCGGTACTCGCTGAAGGACCGGGACGGCCGGGCGCTGGAGCAATACCCCGAGCAAGTCTGGGAGCGCGTGGCCCGGGGAATCGCCGCGGTCGAGGCGACCCCCGACAAGCAGGAGCACTGGGCCCGAGAGTTCTACCGGGTGATGGAGGACTTCCGGTTCGTCCCGGGCGGGCGCATCCTGGCCGGCGCCGGAACGGGGCACGCGGTTACGTATTACAACTGCTACGTTCTCCCCTCCCCCGAAGACAGCCGCGGCGGCATCCTGGACAACCTCAAACTGATGACCGAGGTCATGGCGCGCGGGGGCGGGGTTGGCCTCAACCTCTCGACGCTGCGGCCGCGCGGCTCGTACATCCGGACGGTCAACGGCACGGCCTCGGGCCCCTGCTCCTGGGCGGAGCTGTACTCGGTGGCGACCGGCGACGTCATCCAGCAGGGGGGTTCGCGGCGTGGAGCCCTCATGCTCATGCTCGACGACAACCACCCGGACGTCGAGGAGTTCATCACCGTCAAGAAGAACCCCCGGCGCATCAACCACGCCAACCTCTCGGTCTGCATCTCGGACGCCTTCATGGACGCGGTCAAGGCTGACGCCGACTGGAAGCTAGTCTGGAACGGCGAGGTCCGCAAGCTGGTCAAGGCTCGCTACCTCTGGGACCTGATCTGCACCTCGGCCTGGGAGTCCGCCGAGCCGGGCGTCGTCTTCATCGACCGCTACAACAAGCTGTCGAATACCTGGTACTACGAGAAGATCATATCTGTGAATCCCTGTGTCACAGGGGACACGCTCATCTACACCTCGCGGGGCCTGCGACGAGCCGCCGAGTTGGCTGCCGACGGCGAAGCGGTGGAGGTTACTGTCGGCGGCCGCTTCGCCACGGGCCCGTTCCGGCCAGCCTCGGCGGTCTTCCCCACCGGCGTGCGCCCGGTCTTCAGGCTCAAGACGGCCGAGGGCTACGAGGTCCGGCTTACCGACAATCACCAGGTGTTGACCGACCGCGGGTGGGTCGAAGCAAGAGGACTGGTCGAAGGAGACAAGATCCGGCTGCTGAACCAGAAGGGTGGATTTGGCTCGGATGGCTCGCGCGACCTGGGGCTGGTGCTGGGCTGGCTGGTCGGCGACGGTACGCTCAAGGCCACGGAGGCGGTGCTCTCCTTCTTCGGGCTGGAGAAGGCCGAGCTAGCGCCACGGTTCGCCACTGCTGTGAACGGCCTGGTGGAGGGACAGCAGCGAGCGAACCGGGCCTACCCGATCAGTGTGGGCGTTGTCGGCAGCCGGGACGAGGCCCGGGTCAGCTCAGTCCGGCTCGCTCGACTGGCAGAAGAGCATGGGCTGAGCCGCGGCGACAAGCTGAAGGTGCCCGAGAGTATCTTCACCGGCTGCGAGGAGATGCAGCGGGGTTTCCTCCAGGCCCTCTTCACTGCTGACGGCCACGTCTCGGGGGAGCTGGCCAAGGGCGTGAGCGTCCGGCTTACCTCGATCAGCCGGGAGCTGCTCGTCGACGTCCAGCGGCTCCTGCTGAACTTCGGCATCGCCAGCGCCATCTATTCGGAGCGCCGGACAGAGCAGGTTCGGGAACTGCCCGACGGCAAGGGCGGTCGGGCTAGCTACGAGTGCCAGGCGTATCACGAACTGGTGATCTCCAAGAGCAACCTGGCCTGCTTTGCACAAGAGATTGGCTTCCTGACGGCAGCAAAGCAGGCGGCGCTCCAGATTCGGCTGCGAGCTTACCGCCGCGGGCCCTACCACGAGTCCTTCACGGCTACCTTCGCCGCCCTCGTGCCAGAGGGCGAGGAGCCGGTCTTCGATCTGACCGAGCCCACTACCCACTCCTTCATCGCCAACGGGCTAACTTGCCATAATTGCGGCGAGCAAGGCCTGCCAGCTTTTGGGGTCTGTAACCTCGGCGCCCTCAACGTGGCCGCTTTCGTCCAGGGCGGCCAGTTGGACTACGCCGCGCTGGCCGACCACGCGAAGGTCGCCATCCGGTTCCTCGACAACGTCATCGACGCCAACGAGTACTTCATCGAGGAGAACCGGCAGGCGCAACTGAGCACCCGGCGAACGGGCCTGGGGACGATGGGCCTGGCCGACGCCCTGATAAAGCTCCAGGTGCGCTATGGGAGCGAGGAGTCGCTCGAGGTCATCGACCAGATCTACCGGACGATCCGAGACGCCGCCTACGAGACTTCCAGCGCGCTGGCGGCCGAGAAGGGCCCGTTCCCCCGGTTCGACCGCGACAAGTACCTCGAGGGCGCCTTCGTCCAGCGGCTGCCGGCCCACATCCGGGAGGGCATCGCCCGGGACGGCATCCGGAACGCGGTGCTCCTCACCCAGGCGCCGACGGGGACAACCTCGCTGCTGGCCGGGGTCTCCAGCGGGATCGAGCCCGTCTACGACTTCGTCATGCGTCGGCGCGACCGAACCGGCGAGCACGTGCTCTACCATCCCCTCTTTGGTCAGTGGCGCGAGGCCCACCCGGACGACCCGATCCCGGACTACTTCGTCTCCGCCAGCCAGCTCACTCCCGAGGAGCACGTCCGGGTCCAGGCGAAGGTGCAGGAGTACACCGACAGCTCCATCTCGAAGACGGTAAACGCCCCGAATAGCCACACCGTCGAGGAGGTGAAGCGGCTCTACACCCTCGCCTACGACCTGGGCTGCAAGGGCATCACCTACTTCCGGGACGGGAGCCGGGAGGGCGTGCTCTCGCACGTGGAGGACGACAAGGCGAGGAAGGAGAGGGAGAAAGACGCGGCCAAGACGGAGCAGGCTCCGGCGCAGCTGCGACCCCGGCCACACGCGCTCTCCGGCAAGACCTACCGGATCAAGACGCCGGTCGGGACGGCCTTCGTCACCATCAACGACGACGACCAGGGCAACCCATTCGAGGTCTTCATCACGGTGGGCAAGGCCGGGTCGGACATCGCCGCCGACGCCGAGGCGCTGGGTCGGCTGATCTCGCTGGCGCTCCGGATCCCCTCGGAGTTCTCGCCCCGGAGCGTCGCCGAGGCGGTGGTGGACCAGCTCAACCGGATCGGCGGCAGCAACTCGCTGGGCTTTGGCTCGGCCCGGGTGCGCAGCGTGGCCGACGCCATCGCGAAGGTGCTGGCCGAGCACCTGGGCATCCACGCCGGCAACGGTAACGGGAATGGCCCGGGGAACGGCCACGCGGCCGGTGCGGAAGCGACCCCGAGCGAGGCGGTGGTCGTGGGCGAGCCCAAGCTGTCCGGCGACTTCTGCCCAAGCTGCGGCCAGCTCGCCCTCGTCTACGAGGAGGGCTGCCGGAAGTGCTACGTCTGCGGCTTCTCGAGCTGTTAGCCATCAGCTACCAGCGCTCAGGAGCACGTCAGCCGCGGCGACGCGCGCGGACGCTCGGCTCAGAGCTTGTGATCAAATGTCGGAGCAGGTCATCTGTCATTCCGAGCGCAGCGAGGAATCCGTCTTCATCCTTCTTCATCACGTTCATGCATGAGGGCGGACCCCTGGCTTCGCTCGGGGTGACAATAGTGCGCCGTGGCTCGCGCCAACGGCATTGGATCACAAGCTCTCAGCACAAGTGGACGGACAGGAGGGAGGGTCCGTCCTCTCCGTCCTCTCCCCTGTCCGTCTCGGCTCAACCGCGCTAGAACACAGCCGCTGGCTGGCAGCGACCTTCGCCGCGATGCTCGTGCTCGCCTGGGGGAAGCGAGTAGGAGCTATCGCCGTCTGGCCGTCACATGATCTCTCTCGCCCAGCCGCGGATGCTGTCCCAGTTGCGAAGGTCACCCTCGGGGGCACGGACGATTCTGGCGAGGGTTCGCTCAAAGAAGGAGAGCCGGCTCAGGTCGAGCTTGCCGGCGAAGAAGGCCTCGTGCTTCGGCGCGACGATTCGCCGCACCGGGTCCAGGTAGGCGTGTCGCTGGCGCTGGCTGGCCTCGCCGTCGTCAAGGGCCAGGATGTGAGCGCTGAAGAAGGCCGTCGGCACCTGGCTCAGAGCCAGCCGGTTCTTCTCCACGAGCCTGGTCGCCTCCGGCAGCCACTTGCCGAAGCGGATGGCGCTCCCCACCAGCACGGCCTGATACCCGCTTGGGTCCGAGATGTCTTGCGCCAGCCGCACGTCCACGACCTGACCTTGGGCCGCCAGTTCCCGGGCGATGGCCTGGGCAACCTCGCCGGTGGAGCCACAGCGGCTCGCGTAGGCAATCAGCATTCGGCCACTCACGTTGCCATCTCGTTCCCTACCGCCTCAGCGCCAGGACGTACAGCGTGTAGCCCGCGGTGGTGCCCGGGACGTAGTTGTAGACCTGGATGCCGTAGGGCCCCGGCTGGTCCGAGCCGTAGGTGAGGTAGGCCACGCCCTCTTCGGGATTGCGCCCATAGGCGATCGTCGAAGCTCCGACCAGGTCTGAGCCGCGATAGAGGTTGAACCCTATGCCGTTGCCGACGAGTCCGGGGCCGGGCGTGAAGGGCATCGAGATGGTGATCACCTCGTTGCTCCCCTGGTAATCGATCCAGTAGTATCCGAACGCGCCGGCGCTGTTGCCGGCGATGGTGCCCTTGCCCGCCGGAACCTGCGGCGTGAGGCGGAAGGCCTTGTCCGACGTGCCGTTGCCGGCGACGGTCGCGATAGCGCCGGCCCCGCCCGACACGCCGACCGCGTAGGTGCCGGTCACGCCCTCGGCGTAGTTGTAGACCTGGAGGAGGAAGGGGCCCGGGGCGACTCGCGTTATCGTGGCGCTCTTCGTGGCGGTCTCGCCCGTTCGGCTGACCTCCCCGCCAGTCACCACCAGACTGTCGCCGTCGTAGACGTTGAAGCCGAAGGCATTCGAGGAAAGGGCGCTGGCCGGCGAGAAGGAGAGGCTGATGGACATCGCCCAGTTACCGCCGGGGTAGTCGAGGTTGAAGAAGTTGTAGGCGCCGGAGCTGTGGCCGGTGACCGAGCCGGCCATGGTCACGCTCTGGTCGCGGACCTCGACGGCCTTCTCCGGGGTCACGTTCGCGACGACGGGCTTCGTCGCCGCCCCGAGACCGGTGAAGTCCAGGGTGAAGTCCTGCGAGGTGGCGTCGGTGTAGCTGTAGACCTGCACGAGGTAGCTGCCCGGAGACGACGCGGCCAGGGTCAGGTTGGCGGTGCTCGCCGAGCCGGCATCGTCGCCGCGGACGCCCTGCCCGACGAGGCCGTTGGAGTCGCCGCCCGGGCCGTAGACGTTGAAGCCAAAGGCCGAGGCGGTCGACTGCCAACCGGGGTTCCAGGTCAGGTGGATCTTGACGGCAGCGCCGGCCCCGGAGTAGTCGAAGCGGTAGTAACGGAAGGCGCCGCCGGTGCTGCCCACGAGGGTGCCGCCGACGGATGGGTTATCTGCGCTGACGACCTGGGCCGTATCGGCGGTGTCGTTGGCCGCGGCGACACCGGTCGCCCCCAGCGTCAGCCCGAGCAGGGCCGCCAGGATCGCTCGCACCAGCCCACGCATGGCATCCTCCTTCGGACGAGCGGATGAACAGATGAACGGACGGTAAATGAGCGGATGACAGAGACGATGCTTGGCAGGGATGTCAGACAGCGGCAGGTCGATGCGGCTCGGCGGGAGTCCACCAATACCGATGGTACTATGGTACCCCTCTCCATCGCCCGGCCTGGCGACTGCGCTGCTGCCAGCCCCATTATATGCCACGCGGAAGAGACGTCAAGCGGCAGCCGTCTGTCTGGCCGGTCTCGAAACCACCTGGTCTGACAGAACGGTCTGGCGGCTTCCATAAGCTGCTGACATTGTCAGACAGACTCAGTACAATCCGTGCTAGAACGAGGCGGAGGCGCAGAGATGCCCGATGGGGACATCATCCCTCAACCTGCGCGAGCTGCTAGAGGACTCCGTGGGGTTGCGCACCTTCTACGTGGACCTGCCGTCGCGGGTGGCCGAGATGCTCGCCTACGCCGAGGTGCTGGGTGGCTGCCTGGCCATCAACCGGAAGCATCCCGAAGAGCGGCGCCGGTTGTCGCCAGCCCACGGTTACGCGCACTTTCTCGCCAACCGGTACCGACCGGAGGTCGCGGTGACAGCCAAGAAGCCTGCCGGGTGCTGCGACCAGGCGCCAGGGTCTGCACCGTCACGGACTCCGAAAGGACGGGGAGAGACGGAACGAACAGGATGCACAGGATGCACAGGATAGACACGGGATAGATCTACCGCTCACCTGCCATCGATCATGGCCATCCTGTACATCCTGTTAATCCTGTTCGTCCCATCCCTCCCCGTTCCTCGTCACGCCAGGCTCTTCGCCCACTCGACCAGCCGCGACAGCTCCCGGAAGCCCTTCTGCCAGAACTCGGGGTTCCGGAAGTCCACGCCCAGCGGCGCGAGCAGCTCGGCCGGCGAGGCGCTGCCGCCCTGCTCCAGCAGCCGGGTGTACTCGGGGACGAACGGCGGGCCCTGCTCCCGGTACATGCCGTAGAGGGCGAGCACCAGCAATTCCCCGAAGACGTAGCTGTAGCAGTAGAAGGGCGTGTGGATGAAGTGGGGGATGTAGGACCAGCCCCAGCGGTAGCCCGGCGTCATCTCCAGCGCGTCGCCGTAGTAGGGAGCGTTCGCGGCGATCCAGGCATCCTGGAGCTTCTCCGGCGTCAGCCGGGCCGACTTCCGAGCCTCGAAGGCGGCCTGCTCGAACCGGGTCAGGACGTTCTGTCGGAAGACCGTGGCGAAGGTGTCCTCGATCGTGCCGCAGAGGAGTCCGAGCTGGGCTGCCGGGTCGCTCACCCGCCTGACCAGGTAGTCGAACACCAGCATCTCGGAGAAGACGCTGGCGGTCTCGGCGAGCGGCAGCGTCGGGTGGTAGTTGACCAGGCGCTGGTGGAGCGAGAGGTAGCCGTGGATGCCGTGGCCGAGCTCGTGGGCCACCGTCATCGCGTCCCGGAGGTTGTCGGTGTAGTTGCAGAGGATGTAGGGGTGCACCTTCGGCGAGGGCGAGGCGCAGAAGGCACCCCCGCGCTTGCCCTTGCGCAGCTCGGCGTCGATCCAGCGGCCGTCGAAGAACCTGCTCGCGATCTCCTGGAAGCGCGGGCTGAACTGGCCCAGGGCCTCGAGAATCGACGCCCGGGCCTGGTCGTAGGTGTAGTGCTCGGCCTTCGCGCCGATAGGCGCGTACTGGTCGTAGACGACCAGCTTCGGCAGGTTGACGAGCTTGGCCTTCAGCTTCCAGTATTCGTGGGCGACGCCGTAGTTCGCCTCGACCACGCGCATCATCTGCTCGACCGACTCGGCGTCCACCTCGTTCGCCAGATGCCGGGGCTCCATGGGGTTCGGGTACTCCCGCAGCCGGTCCATCGTGAGGTGATCCTGGATCAGCGTGTCGTAGGTGAACGTGAGCACCTGGCCGTTGCGCTCCAGCACGTCGAACAGGGCATCGTGCGCCCGCCGACGCAGCTCCCGGTCGGGCTCGTGGTAGAGCGCGAGGGCCTGGCTCAGGCTCAGCTCCCAGACCTTCCCATCGCGCTCGACCGGGAACGAGAGCGAGGAGGTCAGCTCGGTGAAGAGGCGCCCCCAGGCGTGGCAGCCGGTGACGTCCTTCTCGTTGACGACCTTCTCCTCGGGCTCGGAGAGCTTGTGGGGCCGGTAGCGGCGCTCGCTGGTCAGGTAGTGCCGGTACTCGGCGAGGACCGGCGTCTCGGCAACCTTCGCGGCGTCGGCGTCGGAGAGCTCGAGCCACTCCAGGTCGAAGAAGAGGAGGAGGTTGCGAAGCTCGGTGGTGCGCTGCTCGACCTTCTGCTCGAGGTCGCGGTGAACCGGATTGGAGGTGTCGGCGGCGTAGAGCAGGCCGGCGTAGGAGCCGACCCGACCGATCCGGTCGTAGATGTCCTCTATGCGCTGGAGGCCGGCCAGAAGGTGCTCGGGCGCGGGGCCGCCGGGGACGTCGATGGTGCCACGGTAGGTGGCGGCGAAGGCTTCGGCGTCCTCTTTGCACTGGCGAAGGGTCTCGTCTATCCGCGGGTCGTCGGGCGAGGCGAACAGGTCGCCGAGGTCCCAGGTCACGCCCGCGGCGCTGGAGGTGGATTCGGACACGAGCAATCTCCTTGAGCGAGCGGTCAGAGCGAGTGGTTAGCGGTCATGGGATGGGGACCGACGCTAAGGGCCAACCGCTGACTGCTTAATTATACCTCCCGGTACACAAACTGCGGTTGTCGTCGGCTCCCGGGCTCTGGCGAAGCTGTGTTGACTGGCTGGCCGATGCGTAGTAAAGTCAGAGTGGCAGCCAGCAAGTCACGCAACCGGAGGGTTGGAGTCGATGAAGATCGTCGCCGTCAAAGCCTACCTGGTGAAGCCGCCGAAGCGGCAGTCGTGGTTGAGCTCCACCGTGATCGCCAACCCCATGTCCATCCACCCCAAGTACTACGCTCAGCGCTCGTCGTGGAACGGCCCGGCCCAGGCCGGCGTCGTCGTCGAGATCACGACCGACGAGGGCATCGTCGGCTACGGCCAGGGCGGGGGCGGACCGGTCGGCAAGGAGATCGTCGAGGGACACCTCTCCCGCTTCCTGCTCGGCGAAGACCCCTTCAACGTCGAGCTGCTCTGGGACCAGATGTTTCGGGGCACGCTCCCCTACGGCCGTAAGGGCGTCGCCATCCACGCCATCTCGGGCGTCGACCTCGCCCTCTGGGACGTCATCGGCAAGGCGAAGGGCGAGCCCGTCTGGCGCCTCATCGGCGGCAGGACGAAGGACCGCATCCCCGCCTACGCCACCGGCAACGAGACGGCCCTGTACAAGTCCCGGGGCTTCACCAGGAACAAGCTGGCCATGCCCCACGGCCCGATCGACGGCTGGGACGGCATGAAGAAGAACGTCGAGCTCATTGCCCGAACCCGGGAGATTCTCGGCCCCGACGGCGACATCATGCTCGACTGCTACATGGCCTGGGACGTCGAGTACACGCTGCGGATGGCCGAGCTGATCGAGCCCTATCGGGTCCGCTGGATCGAGGAGGTCCTGCCGCCCGACGACTTCGACGGCTACGCCGAGCTCAGGCAGAAGGTCAGGCATACCGCCATCGCCACCGGCGAGCACGAGTACACCCGCTGGGGCCACCTCGAGCTCCTGAAGCGCCGCGCCGTCGACATCCTCCAGCCCGACATCCACTGGGTCGGCGGCATCACCGAGATGAAGAAGGTCATCGCCCTGGCCGCGGCGCACAACGTCCCGGTGATACCCCACGCCGGCGGGACGAGCGCGGGCGGCCTCGCCGTCATCACCTCGTCGATGAGCTGCCCGATGGCCGAGGTCGTCGTCGTCGACGATCCCGACGAGCGGCCCCAGCTCTGGCTGGGCCTGCCGCAGCCGAAGGATGGCTACATCGTGCCGCCGGAGAAGCCCGGCCTCGGCGTCGAGCTGAACCGGGAGCTTCTCGCGGACTGACCGGGGTTACGGATTCACAGGATGGACAGGATAGGCGGGATGAGGGCGAAGCTGTCAGCGGATTCGGAGAGCGGATTGAGCGGATTCGCCGTCTGCCACGGAGCGGGCCGGGAGACTGGAATCCGCTCGATCCGTGCCCATAATCCGTTGACAGCCCAGTTCGCCCTCATCCCACCTATCCTGTCAGTCCCGCCCTTTCCGTGCATCCTGTGAATCTCGTCCTTGGGGCGAGGTGTTGAAATGGCAGCGCAGTTGCAGGCCGGCGTCGCCCGGGCGGTGATCACCCCACCCGTCGGCATCACCCACGCGCACTGGGGCGCCCAGACCCACACCCGGGCCGAGGGCGTCGACCTCGACCTCTGGGCCACCGCGCTGGCGCTCTCCGACGGCCAGACGCAGGTCGCCATCGTCGACCTGGACCTCATCGGGCTCCCCAACGACCTGGTCGCCCGCACCCGGGAGGCGATCACGCGCCTGACCGGCATCCCCGCGAGCCACGTCCGCCTCTCGGTCACCCACACCCACTCCGCCGGAAGCCTCGCGCCCGGCTGGTTCCCCGAGGGCCAGGAGATGATCCCGGCCCACGTCGCCGCGCTGCCCGACCGCATCGCCGGGGCCGTCTGGGAGGCGCAGCGCAACCTGCGCCCCGCCCGAATCGCGGCCGGCAAGGGACGGTCGAACGTCGGCGTGAACCGCCGGATCTGGCTCGAAGATCAGAAGCGGATCGTGCTCGGCCGCAACTGGGAGGGGTTCGTCGACCACGAGATGATAGTCGCGCGGATCGACGACGAGGCCGAGCGGCCCATCGCCGTCCTCGTCAACTACGCCTGCCACCCGACGATCATGGCCCACCTCAACGCCCTGGTCACGCCGGACTACCCGGGGGCCCTCAAGCGCACGGTGGAGGAGATCGTCGGCGGCAAGTGCCTGTTCCTCCAGGGCGCGGCGGGCAACGTCCACCCGAAGGAGACGTACAGCAGCCGGTCGGCCGACTACCGGAAGGTGGGGCAGATTCTCGGCCTGGAGGCGGCCAAGGTCGCGCTCGAGCTGGAGACGCTGCCGAAGGTGGAGAGGCTGGAGCGGGTGCTCGAGTCTGGCGCGGAGCTTGGCATGTACGTGGACGAGCCCGGCCCGGAGCCCGACGGCACGGTCCGGGTCGCCCACCGGACCGTCCACCTGCCGCTGGTCGAGCTGCCGAGCGTCGAGGAGGCCCAGGCCGACTACGAGCGGAAGGCGGCGGACCTGGCCGCGGCCCGGGCGTCGGGGGACGAGGAGCGGATTCGCTGGACCTCGATGCTCGCCAAGCGGGCGCAGGGCCGGCTGGGGATGTGCCGGGCCTACCACGGCAAGGGCACGGCGCCGCTGGACGCGCAGGCGATCCGGATCGGCCGTCTGGCGCTGGCCTGCATCCCCGGCGAGCCGTTCGCCGAGATCGGGGTCGGGGTACGCGAGCGCTCGCCGTTCGCCGCGACGATGTTCTCGGGGTACTCGAACGGCGGATTCTCCTACATCCCGATGCGGCGCGACTACGAGCTTGGCGGCTACGGCGTCTGGAACAGCCCGGTGGGGCCCGGCGCGGCCGAGCACCTGATCGACGAGGTGGCGGCGCTGCTCAGGGAACTCGTCTGATCCAGAGCCAGACCTAGGTCCACCTTCGCCGGCACGAGTCCTGCGGCCAGACGCCTGCACGAGGGGGTGATGGCAATGGCGATTAGGGCCATCGCACGAGAGCAGAGCCTGGGCTGGCTGCTCGGCTTCCTTGCGGCGAGCTTCGGCGCCGCGGCGCTGGGCGGCCTGCTTACGGCTCGCTCCATCGACTCCTGGTATCGAACGCTCCGCAGGCCGGCCTGGACCCCGCCCGACTGGGTCTTCGGGCCAGTCTGGACCGCGCTCTACGCGCAGATAGCCGTGGCCGCCTGGCTCGTTCGGCGGGCGATGCGGAGGGAGCCGGCCCAAACCGGCGCGGGTGCCGCCGCGCTCGTGGCGTGGGGCGTCCAGATCTTCCTCAACGTAGCCTGGTCGGCCGTGTTCTTCGGCGGCCGGAGCGTCGCCGGCGGGCTCGGCGTGATCGCCGCGCTCTGGACGGCCATCGCCGCGACGGCCGCGCTCGCCGCTCGAGTGACCGGGCCGGCCGGCGCCCTGCTCCTGCCCTACCTCGCCTGGACGACCTTCGCCTCGGCCATCAACTTCCGCCTCTGGCAACTGAACCGGCGGCGGTAGGCGCGATAGCTCGCACGAAGAGCGCGAAGAGGGGGCGGTCAGCAAGTCTCCTCTCCGCGTCCTCTGCGTCTGGTACGAAGACGACCACGCCGTTTTCATTCGCAGTGGTGCCCCTGAAGTGGTGCCCCTGAAGGGGGAATGACGAACTCTGCGCTGCTGGCCGGTCCTCCAGACGCCAAACCGGACACGCATCGGATATCATGCCTCACGCCGGACCGGGTCCAGATCACCGGCATACCGGTGCACCCGAGCCTGGCCCGCGAGGACCAGGACCCGGCGGCCGCTCGGGCCGAGAGACGACGCCCTCCACCGGCAGCTCCAGGGCGCCGAGTGGCACGTCCCCGCCCACATGTACGGCTTCGGAGAGAACCTGCCCACCATGATGCGTGCCGCCGACTGCGTGCTCTGCAAGGCAGGCGGGCTGATCGTCACCGAGGCGCTGGCGTGCGGGCTGCCGCTGCTCCTGGTCGACGTCCTGCCGGGGCAGGAGACGGGCAACGCCGCGCACGTGGTCGCGAGCGGCGCGGGAGAGCGGTGCGACGGCGCGATCGGGGTGCTGGAGACGCTCTGCCACTGGCTCGACCGGGGCGGCGCGCTGCTGGCCGAGCGCACCCGGAACGCCCGCCGCCTGGGCCGCCCACGCGCGGCCTGCGACGTCGCCGAGCTGGCGTGGACGGCCGCGGGCTGGGACCCGGCGAGCCGGACGAAGCCCCCGGCCATCGACCTGGCGAAGCTGCGGCAACTGCTCGGCGCCGTGGAGCGCGCGGGCGGGGGAACGTGAGGCCACGGGCGAACGCAGATGGAGCCTGTGCGCTCACCTGTGGCTCTCCGTCTCCGTCGTCCTCTACTCCAGGACGACGAGGACGCGGCCCTGCTCGACCTTCTGGCCCTGCTCGCAGTGGACGCTCTTGACGACGCCGGCCCGGGGGGCCTTGATCTGGTTCTCCATCTTCATGGCGCCCAGGATCACCAGTCCTTGCCCCCGCTCGACGTGGTCGCCGGGCGCGATCTCGACGGCAAGCACCGCTCCGGGCATCGGCGCCTTGATCGGCAGGTCGCCCTCCTGGATCCGGCTCTTGCGCTGGATGTTGGCGAGCCGTCGGGCCCACTCGTCCTGCACTTTCAGCCGGAACAGCTCGCCGGCGATGAGGACGTCGTACTCGCCCTCCTGCTCCTCGACGAACACCTCGTAGGATTGGTTGTCTATGATCAGCGAGAACAGCGATGGCCCGCTCACCTGCTTCAGGTCGACGAGCATCCGCTCCGCGCCGAGCTTCACCGCGAGCAGCTCGCCGTGCTCCTCGAAGTCGATCTCGAGCGTCCGATCCTCGGCCTGGACGTAGTACCTGGTCATCGCAGTGCTTCCCGCCGGCCCGCCAGCCGCCAGACGCTGGCCGCGCCCGTCTCGACCTTGCCGTCCGAGACTATTCGGGCCAGGGCAGCCTGCTTCGCCCGATACGCGACGGCCGCGGCGGCGATGGCCGCGATTCGCGTCCGCTCCGCCAGCTCCGACTTGTCGAGGATGCTCTGCCGCTCGAGGAAGGTGGTGTCGATCCGGCCGGCGATGAAGGTCGGGCTCTCCATCATCCGCAGGTGGAAGGGGATGTTGGTCTTGATCCCGAGGATCTTGAACTCGCTCAGGGCCCGACGCATCCTGAGGATCGCCTGGCCGCGCGTGTCGCCCGAGACGATGAGCTTGGCGATGAGGGGGTCGTAGTAGAGGGTGACCTCGCAGCCCTCGTAGACCGCGCTGTCCACCCGGACCCCCGGCCCGCTCGGCTCGTAGACGCTGGTGATCTTGCCGATGGAGGGCAGGAAGTCGTTGTAGGGGTCCTCGGCTGCGATCCGGCATTCCATCGCCCAGCCCTTCAGGCTGATGTCGCGCTGCCGATAGCGCAGCTTGCGGCCCGCGGCGATGCGCAGTTGCTCGGTGACGATGTCCGCCCCGGTGACCATCTCGGTGACCGGGTGCTCGACCTGGACCCGGGTGTTCATCTCCAGGAAGTAGAATCGCTTGTCCCGGTCCAGGAGAAACTCGACGGTGCCGGCGCTCTCGTAGTGGGTCTCCTGGGCGATCTTGACCGCCGTCTCGCCCATGATCCGGCGCTGCTCCGGGTCCACCGCCGTCGAGGGAGCTTCCTCGATCAGCTTCTGGTGGCGCCGCTGGATCGAGCACTCGCGCTCCCCGAGGTGGACGACGTTGCCGTGTCGGTCGGCGAGCAGCTGGACCTCGACGTGCCGGACCCCCTCCAGGAGCTTCTCGACGTAGAGCCGGTCGTCGCCGAAGGCGGCGCCGGCCTCGCTGGCCGCCATCCTGAAGGAGGGACCGAGCGCCTCCCGGCTCCGGACCACCCGCATGCCCTTCCCGCCGCCGCCAGCCACGGCCTTGAGGAGCACCGGGTAGCCCAGCCGCTCCGCTACCTCGGCCGCCTCGGACTCGCCGGAGACCACCCCGTCGCTCCCCGGCACGACCGGGACGCCGAGGGCCTGGACCGTCTGCCGGGCGCCGAGCTTATCGCCCATCAGCTCGATGCTCTCCGGCGAGGGGCCGATGAAGGTGATGCCGTTCTTCCGGCAGGCTCGGCTGAAGGCGGGGCTCTCGGCCAGGAAGCCGTAGCCCGGGTGGATGGCGTCGGCGCCGGCCAGCCGGGCCACGCCGATGATCTTGTCGACGCGCAGGTAGCTCTCGCGGGCCGGCGCCGGCCCGATGGGGTAGGCCTCGTCGGCGTAGCGGACGTGCAGCGCCGTCCGGTCCGGCTCGGAGTACACCGCGACGGTGCTCAGCCCCAGCTCCGAGCAGGCCCGGAGGACTCGGGCGGCTATCTCACCCCGGTTGGCGACCAGGACTTTACGTAAGGCCAGCATCGGTAAACCTAACCCCCTGAAGAGACGATCACCGCAGAGACGCGGAGATCACAGAGAGCGCAGAGGAACGGCAGTTTCCTTCCAAGCCCAACAGCACCCGTCAGCGGACGACTGGCCCGGCGCAGTCACGAGGAGAGTGATTGGCGATCCCATCTTCGCCCTGTCTCTCTGCGTCCTCGGCGTCCTCAGCGTCTCTGCGGTGAACCCCGTCTCTCAGAGAGGGATGTTGCCGTGCTTCTTCGGCGGGTTGGTGTCGCGCTTGTTCTTGAGCATCTCCAGCGCGGCGATGATCTTTGGCCGGGTCTCCCTGGGCTCGACGACGTCGTCGATGTAGCCCCGCGCCGCCGCGACGTACGGGTTGGCGAGCTTCGCCCGATACTCCTCGATCAGCCGCAGCCGCGTCGCCTCCGGCTCGGCCGAGCTCTCGATCTCCCGCTTCTGCACCAGCGGCACCGCGCCATCCGGGCCCATCACCGCGATCTCGGCCGTCGGCCAGGCGTAGTTGACGTCGCCCCGGATGTGCTTGCTCGACATAACGCAGTAGGCGCCGCCGTAGGACTTCCGCGTGATCACCGTCACCTTCGGCACGATCGCCTCGCAGTAGGCGTAGAGGAGCTTCGCGCCGTGGACGATGATCCCCCGGTGCTCCTGGTCGACCCCCGGCAGGAAGCCCGGCACGTCCTCGAGGGTGACGATGGGGATGTTGAAGCAGTCGCAGAAGCGGACGAACCGCGCCCCCTTGCGCGAGGCGTCGATGTCGAGCACACCGGCGAGCACGTTCGGCTCCTGGGCGACGATCCCGACCGACCGGCCGTTGAACCGGGCAAACCCGACGATGATGTTCTGGGCGAAGCCCTCGGCCACCTCGAAGAAGTCGCCGTCGTCCACGATTCGGGCGATGACTTCCTTCATCTCGTAGGGCTTGTTGGGATTGTCCGGCACGATCTCGTTGAGCTCCGGGTCCATCCGCATCGGGTCGTCCGTGGGCGCCACGGCTGGCGGGTCCTCCAGGTTGTTCTGGGGGATGAAGCTCAGGAGCCGCCGGACCATGTACAGGGCTTCCTCTTCGTTCTCCGCCGCGAACTGGGCCACGCCGGACCTCGTGCTGTGAGTGAGAGCACCTCCCAGCTCCTCGAAGGTGACGTCCTCCTGCGTGACGGCCTTGATCACGCTCGGGCCGGTGATGAACATGTTGCTCGTGTCTTTGACCATGATGATGAAGTCGGTGAGGGCCGGGGAGTAGACGGCGCCGCCCGCGCACGGCCCCATGATGACCGAGAGCTGGGGGACGACGCCGGAGGCCAGCGTGTTCCTGAGGAAGATGTCGGCGTAACCGCCGAGGCTGACGACGCCCTCCTGGATTCGGGCGCCGCCGGAGTCGCTCAGCCCGATGATCGGCGCGCCGTTCTTCACGGCCAGATCCATCACCTTGCAGATCTTCTCGGCGTGGGCCTCGGAGAGGGAGCCGCCGATGACGGTGAAGTCCTGGGAGAAGACGAAGACGAGCCGACCGTCGATCCGGCCGTAGCCGGTGACGACGCCGTCGCCGAGGTACTTCTGATCGGCCAGGCCGAAGTCGGTGGCCCGGTGGGTGACGAAGGCGTCCAGCTCGTTGAAGGAGCCCGGGTCCAGCAGCACCGCCAGCCGCTCCCGGGCGGTGAGCTTGCCCCGGGCGTGCTGCTGCTCGATCCGGGCCGGGCCGCCCCCAAGCTTGGCCGCCTCGCGCAGCTCCCGAAGGCGCTCGATCTGCTCCCGGGTCGTCGCCGGGTTCACGACGAAGGTCGACGCCTTCGAGTTGTGGCTGTTGGACTTTGACTCCACGTTCAGTCGCACCTATACTCGTAGAACCCTCGCCCGCTCTTTCGGCCGAGCAGGCCGGCCTGGACCATCCGACGCAGCAGCGGACACGGCCGGTACTTGGGGTCGCCCAGCCCGGCCTGGAGCGTCTCCATTATCCCGAGGCAAACGTCGAGTCCGATGAGGTCGGCCAACTGGAGCGGGCCCAGCGGGTGGTCCATGCCCAGGCGCATCACCGCGTCGATGCCCTCTCGGTCGGCCACGCCCTCCATCAGCGCGTAGATCGCTTCGTTGATCATCGGCATGAGCACCCGGTTGCTCACGAACCCCGGGTAGTCGCTCACGACGACCGGCGTCTTGCCCAGGCGCTCCGCCAACGTCCGAATCGCCTCGACCGTCTCGTCGCTGGTGCGCTGGCCGCGGACGATCTCGACCAGGGGCCTGACCGGCGCCGGGTTCATGAAATGCATCCCGATCACGCGCTCGGGCCGGCGGGTGGCCGCGCCCAGCAGGGTGATCGATATCGAGGAGGTGTTCGACGCCAGGATGGCCGACGCCGGACAGACGTCGTCCAGCCGGCTGAAGACATCGGCCTTCGCCTCGGCGTTCTCAACGACCGCCTCCACCACCAGGCCGCAGGAGCCCAGGTCGCCGACGTCCAGCGATCCGACGATTCGGCCGAGCGCGGCCTGAGCGTCTTCCGCGGTCAGGCGGCCCCTCTCGACGCCGCGCTGGAGGCGCCCCCCGATGGCGGCCAGTGCCCTCTCGAGCTGCGCCTGGTCGACCTCGACCAGCGAGACCGTGTAGCCGGCCCGGGCAAACACCTGGACGATGCCGCTGCCCATCGTGCCCGCGCCGACGACGCCAACCCGGATAGACCCGCCGAACAAGAGCGGCTCGCTCGTCGGCGAGCCGCTGCCCGAAGACTCGGCCATCCGCGTCGTCCTCCGCGCTAGTGATAACACCTGGCCGCGGTGAAGGGAACGGAGGCGGCAGCGGTCAGCCTGCCACCTCCACGCCGAGGGCCACCGCCTCGCCGCCGCCCAGACAGAGGGCGGCCAGGCCTCGCCGGAGCCCCCGATCCTTCAGCGCGTAGAGGAGGGTCGTCAGGATGCGGGCGCCGGTGGCGCCGAGCGGGTGGCCCAGCGCGACGGCGCCGCCGTTGACGTTCACCCTCTCCCAATCCCAGCCCAGATCCTTGCCGTTGGCCAGGATCTGCGCGGCGAAGGCCTCGTTGACCTCCAGCAGGTCGAAGTCCGACAGGTCGGCGCCGGACGCTGCGAGGAGCCGCCGGATCGCCCCGGCCGGCGCGGCGAAGATGCGGCGCGGCTCGACGGCGCAGGTCGCGTAGCCGGTGATCCGAGCCAGGGGTTGCAGGTCCCGGCGATAGGCGGCCTCGGCCTCCATCACGACGACGGCCGCCGCGCCGTCGCTCAGGCCGGGGGAGTTGCCGGCCGTGACCTTGCCGCCGGGCACGAAGGCCGGCGCCAGCCTGGCCAGCGCCTCCATGCTCGTGCCCGGCCGGGGACCCTCGTCGGCCTCGACGAGCAGTGCCGGGCCCTTCCTCTGGGGCACCTCGACGGGCACGATCTCGGCCGCGAAGCGGCCCGCCCGGGTCGCGGCCACGGCCTTCCGGTGGCTGGCGAGCGCGTACCGGTCCATCTCCTCCCGACTGATGCCGAACTCCTCGGCGATGTACTCGGCCGAGTTGCCCATGTGCTGCTGCTCGAAGGAGCACCAGAGACCATCCTGGATGTTGGCGTCGACGAGCGAGCCGTGGCCGAGACGGTAGCCCGAGCGGGCCTGCTGGAGCAGATAGGGGGCGTTGCTCATCGACTCCATGCCCCCGGCGACGTAGGCGCTGCCGTCGCCGGCCCGGATCGCCTGGGCCGCGAGCATGACGGCCTTCAAGCTGGAGCCACACACCTTGTTCACCGTCGTGCACGGGACGCTCGGCGGCAGGCCCGCCGCGATGGCCGCCTGCCGGGCCGGGGCCTGCCCGAGGCCGGCCGAGACGACGTTGCCCAGGATCACCTCGTCGACGATGGGGCTGGCCCTCACCCCCGGCCCCACTCCCCCTCGGCGGGGGAGGGGTGCGGAAGGCGGAGTGAGGGCTGGCTCCACGATGCCGTCGACCGCCCCAGCGTCGGTAGACAACAGCCCCGCCCGCCGGATGACCTCGCGGACGGCCGCCGCGCCAAGCGCGGTCGCCGAGAGCGGCGCGAGCGCCCCGAGGAAGCGGCCGACCGGCGTCCGGGCGGCGGCGACGATAACGGCCTCGGGCCGTGAAGCCATCTTCATCCTCCCACACCTGCAGCACAGCAATGCCAGGTATAGCCCACCTATGCGGAATCATAGCAGAATCGCGTGGGCCGGGGCCGTGGGTGAGGATAGCCTTCGCGTCGGGGCGAGTCGGGCATAGGCGTCGGCAGCTCGGGGAACGGCTGTGGCGAACGGAATGGCAAGCAGTGGATGTGTGCTAGACTCAGATTAGAACGCATGCTAGACGCGTGTGAGGGGCTTGCAGCCCATGCGGGATTGCCCTGTGATTGCGCAAGTGAGCGAAAGGTTCGCATGTGCTCAAAGACGCCCCGCGCGGCCCGGGCGCGGTCTTCCGATACTACCACTGGCAGGCAAGAGGGGCGAACGATGAAAACCAGAGCGGTATCAGCGATCTACCTCGACGAAGAGAGCACCCCATCCAGTACAGGCAACGGCATCACTATCAAGCCTCGCCACCACGGGCGGCGCATCGCCTTTGGCTGGTACGGGGGTAAGTTCAACCATCTTGACTGGCTGTTGCCTCTCCTACCATCGTGCCATCATTACTGCGAGCCGTTCGCCGGGTCCGCCGCCGTGCTCCTGAACCGAGCACCGTCCCCCGTGGAAACGTACAACGACATCGACGG
>Ga0315282_10006518_pt1 | contig 19507 bp, 13 predicted proteins | sample YL17G07_20_MG_FD_203693 | JGI IMG/M metagenome (GOLD analysis project Ga0315282, IMG submission 203693) | Sediment microbial communities from Yellowstone Lake, YNP, Wyoming, USA - YL17G07_20 | ecosystem: Environmental > Aquatic > Freshwater > Lake > Sediment | place: USA: Wyoming | collected... | reverse complement strand
TCGGAGGGCTAAGGACCATGGCAGTGAGAATCGGATTCATCGGCTGCGGCGGCATCGCCAGTCACCACATGCGCACACTCCTCGGCAACCCGGACGCGCAGATGGTGGCCTTTGCCGACCCGGATCGTGACCGGGCGCAGGCTGCGGCAAAGCAGTACAACGGCAAGGCGTTCAAGAGCTACCGGACCATGCTCCGGAACACCGACCTGGACGCGGTGTTCATTTGCATCCCACCGTTCGCGCACACCGATCAGGTGAAGCTCGCCGTCGAGGCGGGATGCGCCATCTTCACCGAAAAGCCCATCGGCCTCAACCTGAAGCGCGTCCAGCAGAACGCCGAACTCATCGAGAAGAAGGGCGTCGTGTCATCTGTCGGCTACAACTGGCGCTACTCCGACGGCGCGCAGATGATGAAGAAGCTGCTTTCCGGCAAGAAGATCGTCGTGGCAAGCGGCTACTGGGTCGGGGGCACGCCGGGCGTCTACTGGTGGCGACAGATGCGGCTATCGGGCGGCCAAGTCGTCGAGCAGACGACGCACATCTTCGACATGCTGCGCTATGTCGTTGGAGAGGTGGAGACGGTCTTCGCCTCCGGTACGACGGGCGCCGTGACGCAGGATGAGATGCCGAATTACGACGTACACGATGCAAGCGTCGTCCAGTTGCGCTACCGGAACGGCGCGGTCGGCAACGTCACCTCTTCGTGCATCGTCTCGCAGGGAGTCGGCGCGCAGGTTCGGGCCTACGCACGCGACCTCGTGGTGATCGTCGGCGACAGCAGGGTGCAGATCACCCGGCCGGGCAAGGAAGAAATCTACCGGGACAAGACCAACCCGACCGCCGCCGAACAGCAGGCGTTCCTCGCTGCCGTCCTGAAGAAGAAAGGGCCGCCGATCCTCTCGACGTATGCCGACGCGATGGAAACGCTTCGGGTGACCCTTGCGGCGAACCGATCCATGGCGACGGGGAAGCCGGTGAGGTTGTGACCGAGCCGGCACATCGCCGAAGGTGGACTGGCGATTGCGTGCCGTGGGCGAGCACGGCGAGAGCCTGGCGTCTCGGCCTCCGGTCAGAAGACTAAGGACTGTGGCACGGCGATGCCGACCGAGAGGCCGTACCGCCGTGCGCTCCGGTTCCCGGTGACCCCGGGGCCGACATGGATGGCCGAACCGGAGGGGAACCGGTAGCTCAGGTAGCACGCCGATGGAATACTCCCGGTACGTCTCCTGATCCGCATAGTGAGCCAAGGGCGGTTCCAAGAGCACAGGCACAAAAATGGGACCATCGCTGGGCTCTAAAATGATGGGGTAGCTAGGGCGGTACCAGTAGTCCAGCGTACCCGAACGCCGGACAAGACCAAGCTCAGCGGTTGCGGACAGGTTCTTCGTGAGCGCAATCGAGCGGTACGCCATGGCACCGAACGAGAACCCCCGGCTCTTGACCTCCCCGAAGAATGCCTCGTTGTCGTAGAAGTTCGTCGCCTCGTACGACCCGGTGATCGCAAGAGAGACCGGCATCCAGCGGTTCTGCTTCAGAAGATGGATGGTGACGGACGGGCTGACTGTCGTGCCGGAGTACTTGCCATAGACCCACCGGGGGTACACGATGGGCGTGGCATTGGCCGCGGCGTACGCGGCAAGTTCAACAGCGGCTGCGGCACCGTACTTGTCGAATGTCCGCTCAAGCCATCCCGACACGGGAGCGTGGCCATCGAACCGCGTCTTGCCGCCGGAGATGCCCAGGTCAATGATGCCGTTGATCGAGTAGCCGAGAGAAAGCTCGGCCCCGTAGTAGTCGCCGTGGGAGAACACGCCACCGGACAGCTCGACGCCGCTCGTGCCCTTCTCGAGGAACATCCCCTGCGCGTATCCCTGCGAGAGCGGCCCAACGGCGAGGCAGAGGAACACGGCGATTCCGAACGGTCGCACGCGCATCATGGCATACCCCCTCCTGGAGGACTCCTCAAGGAGAACATACCGCGCTTCCGGTCGGTGGGGAGGCGCCGGGCGACGCATCCGTGAACGAATGGGAGGTCCCATCGCTTGCGTGGGGATTCCCTGACGCCGTACCATTCAACACACTCGCACTTGGGCAATCGTCAACACCGGGAGGACACGTGCCCGACGAGCAGGATCGTCTCCGCACCATCACCCCCGTAGCACTCGACGAGGATCAGGCGTTCGAACGGACGCTCCGCCCGCAGACGTTCGAGGAGTTCGTCGGCCAGGAGCACCTCAAGGAGCGAGTCCGCATCTTCATCGAGGCGGCGCGTCAGCGCGGCGACGCGCTCGACCACGTCCTGTTCCACGGTCCGCCCGGACTTGGCAAGACGACGCTTGCGCACATCATCGCCCACGAACTCAACGCGAATATCTCGGTCACGTCCGGGCCGATCCTCGAACGCCCGGCGGACCTCGTCGGCCTGCTGACGAAGCTCGAACACCGGGACGTGCTCTTCATCGACGAGATACACCGGATCGATCGGGTCGTCGAGGAATACCTCTACTCGGCGATGGAGGACTACGTCATCGACATCATGACCGGCAGCGGTCCGGGGTCGTCATCGGTGCGGGTGAACCTCGAACACTTCACCCTCATCGGCGCAACGACGCGCACCGGCCTGCTCACCGCACCGATGCGAAATCGCTTCAGCATCACTGAACGGCTCAACTACTATACGAACGATGAGCTTTCGCTCATCGTTCGCCGCTCGGCGGGCATCATGGAGACGGAGATTGACGCGGAGGGGTGTCAGGAGATCGCCCGTCGGTCGCGGGGAACTCCGCGCGTAGCGAACCGGCTCCTCCGGCGGGCGCGGGATTTCGCGCAGGTGCGCGGTGATGGTTCAGTCACGCACGAAGTCGCGATGAAGACCCTCAAACTGCTCGACGTGGACGAGCGCGGCCTCGACGACATGGACAAACGCATCCTCCTCACGATCATGGACAAGTTCGGAGGCGGACCGGTCGGGATCAACACCATGTCGGCCTCTCTGAACGAGGAACCGGATACGCTCGAGGAGGTCTACGAACCGTTCCTCATGCAGGAGGGTCTTCTCCACCGTACTCCACGCGGACGCGTCGCGACGGCGGCGGCGTACCACCACTTCGGGCGAAGCCTCCCGCCGGGGCACGTCGCCTCCGAGCGGCAGGCGACGCTGTTTCCGGAGAAGTAGGGGCGCTAGACTCCGTTCGGCAATCCAATCACGCAGACAGGGAGTTCGGACATTGTAGGGGAGGGTTCGAAACCCTCCCCTACTGGTCTCGCCACGAAGACCCTGCGCTACCGTGTCACGGCCTCGCCAAGCGCGGCGAGTTGCTTCAGGAATGGTTCCCGGATCAGTCCTCGTTCCGTGATCGGCACTTCCCAGGTGACGACTCCGTCGTGCGCGTTCACATGCTTCGTGTAGCCGATGACGAACTCGTCGGGGAAGCGCGGCTCGTCGTACCCCCACCGTCCGCCGAGGAACGACAGGATGTGGTACTGCGCTCCCTCCAGCCACCTGCCGGGGCGCTTGTTGTACCCCTCGTAGACGGGAAACGCGTCGCTGATCTCACCGGCGGTGTAGTCCTCGTGTTCAGTGAGCGAGATGACCGGGACCTTCACGCCGGGGTTGAAGGCGATGATGCTCTCCGGGTTCCCGGCTTTCGCGGCGGCGGCGAAGCTCACGAAGTTCGGCAGCTCAGGATGGCGATACATCGCGTCGGAGTGGTAGCAGCCGTCGAACCACCAGCCTGAGCAGTTCGTCCCCCAGCGAAGGGACCACTCGCGGACCACCTGCTCCCACATCCCCTGAAACTCCGCAAGCCGGTCCGCGGGCGCTCCGATGTCGAACTTCCTCCACTTGAGCCGCTCGACGGCAATCGGCTCCTCATCCGGCGCACCTGACGGAAAGTAAACGAGCAGCCGAATCCCATGTCCTTCGAGCGCGTCGGAAAGATCGCTCACGAGGTCCCGTCGCGAGCATTTCGACGGGCTGATGCCGACGAACCGGTCGTACGCCGCGTTCGGTGCGCAGTAGTGGCCGGAATTCTGACCAAGGGTGATGAAGAGATACGACGCGCCGACGGAATGAAGCTGCTGCGCCACACCGTCCACGTCGAACGCATCGACGATCCGGTTCCACTCTTCGGCGGATGCTCCCGGCGCGAAGACCTGTGCGAGGAAATGGACGAAAACGCCCCAGCGCGAATCCCTGAACCAGTCCGTGTTTGAGCGCACGAAAACCTCCCTTCGCGACCGCGTGATGCCCGCTACCGGCGGAGTCCTTCCGATCAGTCGCCATATCGCCGAGGCAGGGGAGGCGACAGGCGCAAGAGGAGGTGGACCCGCTCGACGATGTCGAGCCATTCCTGAACCTCCGCCGCCGTCTCCGCGTCGTCGGGAACATGGAACCCCACCGGACACGCCGGCCCAAGCTCCCGTTCGGCCTTGCGCCGATAGACCGAGAGTGTTCGGTCCCCGTAGCGCATCACCTCGAAGAAGCCCTCGGAGAGGAATGCGACGACGGGCACCTTCCGCGCCCCGGTGATCCGTAGCTCATCCATCACTTCGGGGAAGGCATCCCGGTCGAGGTACCGGAAGTCGAGGCCGGGACAGGCCTCCTCAAACGCATGGAAGATCGGTCCCTGTCGGACGCAGTCGCCGCACCACACGCCGGAGACGCACAGCGCGTGGATCGTGCGGATGAACGAGCCGAGCAGCTTCCTCTGGGCGTCGGTGAGCGTGATCTGCTGTTCCCGTTGGCGCCATCGGTCGCCGTGCTTCCGGTCACTCGCGGCGAGGTACGCTTCGTACGGAAGTGCCCTTTCGTAGCACTCGCGGAAGAACTGCTCCCGGATGTCGCGGTAGTCAGGCTTTTCCTCGGCCATCGCTTCATGCTCCCGTGTTGTGACAGGTTCTCTCGTTCGAAAGGCGGATGAAGCGCCCCTTACGTCGTGTATTCCGCGTTGATCTTCACGTACTCGTACGATAGGTCGCACGTGTAGACTTCAGCTTCCCCGCTTCCCGCTCCGAGGTCCGCCCGGATCGTGATGACCTTCTCCCGGAAGTGCCGCTCGGCCTCCCTGAGGTCGAACGCGGCGGGCATCCCGTCCTCAAACAGCAGGAGGTCGTCCACCCAGATGCGTAGCCGATTCGGGTCGAAGGTTACCCCGGAGCGACCGAGCGCCGCCGCGATGCGACCCCAGTTCGGATCGCCGCCGAAGAGCGCCGTCTTCACCAGGGGTGACTCGGCGACGGTCCTCGCCGCCTGAGAAGCCGCTCGCCCATCGGGCGCGCCGGTGACCTGGACGGTGACGAACTTCGTCGCGCCCTCTCCATCGCGGGCGATCATCTGCGCCAATTCGCGGCAAACCTCCGCGACCGCCTCACCGAACGCGGTGCACTCCGCCGTTCCGGGTACGAGCGGTCCGATGCCGGACGCGCCGTTGGCGAGCAGGAGGAGCATGTCGCTCGTGGAGGTATCGCCGTCGATGGTGACGCGATTGAACGAAACGTCGGCTGCCCGGAGGAGGAGTGGGCACAGGTCATCCGGGGCAATCGCCGCATCGGTGGTGATGAAGCAGAGCATCGTTGCAAGGCGCGGGGCGATCATCCCGGCTCCCTTGGCGACGCCACCGATGCTGACCGTCCGACCCTCTATCGTGATGCTCCGCACCGCCTGCTTCGGCACGGTGTCCGTCGTCATGATCGCCTGCGCGACCGAGTCGCCGCCGTCGGGCGAGGCCTCGACAAGCGCCCGTACAATGCCCTTCCCGATCTTCTCCATCGGAAGCGGCCTGCCGATGACGCCCGTGGAAGCGACGCACACCTCGGTCGCGTTCGCTCCGATCCCATCGGCGACGAGGCGACACATCTCTTCGGCGTCCCGTTCGCCTCGGGAACCGGTGCAAGCGTTGGAATTCCCCGCGTTGACGACGATGGCGCGCATGCCCGATGCAGAAGCCTCAAGATGGCGCCGGGTGACGACCACCGGGGCGCCGCAGATGAGGTTGGTCGTGAACAAACCGAAGGCGCTTGCCGGTCGGTCGGAGATAATCACGGCGAGGTCGGGCTGGTCCTTCGCTTTCAGGCCGCACGGGACCCCTGCGGCGCGGAAGCCCTGTGCAGCGCATACACCCGTTCGTGTCTCGGACAAGCAAACTCCCTCGTGATGGCGTCGCGTGAAGCTTCGCCCTCACACCTGTACCGGATAGCGCCCCACGCGCCTTGCTTCGTCGAGCATGGCCATGTAGTTGTCGTACTTCGTGCCGACGAGCACCGAATGGCTCGTACCCAGGATGAACCCTCCCCCCGGCGCCGCGTGCCTGATGGCGCGGCGGACTTCGCGGCGGATATCCTCCGGGCTGCCGGAGACGAGCGTGTGAGTGTTCACGCCGCCCCAGAGCGCGATCTTCTGTCCGTACTCCCGCTTCAGGCGCACCAGGTCCATCGTCGCCGATTCCTGGATGGACTGGTACGCGTCATACCCCGCTTCGATGAACATGTCCATGATGCGCCAGTTGTTGCCGCAGGCGTGTTTCAACACAGGCAAACCCTGCTCGTGCGCCGCCGCCACGTGCGCCTTCATCGCAGGCAACAGGTGCTTCCGGATGATCTCCGGCGAGACGAGCGGGCCGCGCGAATCGGCGTAGTCCTCGCCGGGACACAGCCCGTCCACCCCCTCCCAAGCCCAGAGCCGGTCCATCGCCACCGTCCGGGCGACCGCCGCACGAGCCGCCTGCGCGGACACCTCCGGCGCCTCGGCATACAGGACGAGACCACGCTCCATGCCACCGGGCAGGGGAAACGTCCCGTCGGCGCTCCGCGCGACGATGAAATGGGTCTTGCCGAATTCCTTCACGACGGCCCGCACCAGCTCCCACTGGGAATCCTCCGGCTCCGGGAATTCGGTCGGCATCGGGAAATCCTCGAGCGTGTACTCGCGCCATGGCTGGTTCCGTTTCACGCACAGGAGCCATTCGCTCTTCTGCGCCACCCGGTAGATGTCGCCGTTCTTGTCCCGATACGTCTGCGGCCCGATTTCGTCCATCGGCTCGATTTCCTTATGCTTACTGGGAACGAGCGACACTGGGATGAGGTCCTGGTCCGTCTTGTGGTAGAACTCGATCGCGTCGGCGACCATGCTTCCGACGACCTCGTCGCGTCGCCCTTCCCAGAGCGCCTTGGTCGTCTTGAAGTGGCCGCGCCAGAAGCTCGGACGGCCGAGTACCACCTCGTACATCGGATAGTCGATGGCGAACTCGCCAATTGGGACGAGGTCGGGCTCTCGATGGCCGAGGGCGGCGCGCACGCGTTCTTTCGGTGTCATTGTCGATGCTCCGAACGGGTGAACGGGGGCCGGCACGTACAAGGTAGAACCGGCCCGTGCACCCACCAACTGCGGGAGGTGCGACGGTCCCACCAAGCGTCCCGGTAGAGGGGAGGACCGGGCGGGGCAGTCTGGCGCGCAGTTTGCATGGGTTCCCCACGTGCGCGTGAATCAGATCACGTTCTTTTCGTGAACTCCGGGCTATACTTACCAGGACGGGTCGGTTGCGGGTGTGAAGGCGATGGGGTCGGATGGCGGGGCGATGAGGCGATCGTCTGGACATTGGCTGCGTGCGGCTGGCGTGGCGCTACTCGGCGCGCTTGCGCTCACATCACCGGCGGGCGCCCTCGTGATCCGGACTGACGACGGTTCCCTTGCCCCCGGATGCGGTCTCGTGGCACACCTGTCGGACCCGGGTGCTCACCCTCGACCGGCGTTCCGGACTCCACTTCCCCACTCGTACGTGAGCGCGAGCGGTCGGTTTCGCGTCCACTACACCACTGATCCATCGGACAGGGCGGCAGTTCCCCCGGCGGACGAGAACGGTGACGACATTCCCGACTGGGTCGAGCTTGTCGCGCACATCGCGGACTCGGTGGTCGGTGCGTACGAGGGCCTGGGATACACGGTCAACCTCAACGATTGGGGCTCGGGTGGTGGAACCGAGTACGACATCTACCTGACCGATCTCTCATCCTCGCGCGTGTACGGCTACACGTGGGCCTCGGACCCCCACATGCAGATCGACAACGACTACGCCGACACGATCTACCAGACCAGGGGCGCCGCTGGCTTGCGGGTGACCCTCGCGCACGAGCTGTTCCACGCGATCCAGTTCAACTACTGGAGTGGCGACGACGCGATCTGGTGGCAGGAGATGACCGCGACGTTCATGGAAGATGTGCTGTACCCGGACATCAACGACTACGTCCAGTATCTCGTTCCGGGGGCGGGGTTTGTGAACACCTTCTTCGAGGACCCCTCCGTCCCGCTCTACGACGACGCACCGGGAGACGCGCACGTCTACGGCGCCGCGGTGTTCTGCCACTTCCTCGACCAGAGCGCCCCCAGGCGCGGCCAGGGAGCGATTCGCTACTCGTTCGAGCGCCAGCGGGACCTCCGATCCGGCGACCGTGCCGTCATCATCCAAGCCATCGAGACCAAGATGGGCGAGCCGATTCGCGACCTACTCGCCACGTTCTGGGTGTGGAGTTACTTCTCCGGGAGCCGCACGCGCCCCGGCCTGTTCTTCAGGGATGCGGCGAAGTACACCCGTCCGCCGCCATCGAAGATCGGACTGGATGAGGACACGTGGGTCTTCGAGGGCCTCTCAGTCAAGAAGACGGCGGCGGGAACCTCCGAGGCGGAAGGGCTTGGGGCGAGCATCTTCCGATTCGTGCCGGACGGGAGTGCAGGCGGGGTCCGTTTCACCTTTTCCGCATCCGGGCCGTCGGCGGACGGCTGGGAATGGCTCGCGGCTGCGGCGAACCGGGATACGGTGTGGCTGTACCGTGCCCGCGACGGCGAGATCATCGTGGACAACTGGGACCTCGCGACCGATCTCATCCTCGTTGCCGCAAATGGATCACTCGTCAATGGCATCGAGCAGTACTCGTATGTCGCCACGTACGACAGGGAGCTCACACGCCCCGCGCCGGAACCGCTCGCGCTCGTGCTCTATCAGAATCGACCGAACCCGTTCAACACGATAACCGTCATCCCGTTCTCCCTCACCGCATCGGCAAAGCTCAGCGCCGTCCTGTACGATGTGACCGGCAGACCCGTGCGCACGCTTCTCTCGGCGGACCCCTACGCCGAGGGCGAGCACGCCATCCAATGGGACGGTCTCACGGACGACGGGCGACGAGCGGGAAGCGGAATCTACGTGCTTCACCTGACCGCGGACGAGGTCGCTCGCTCTCAGAGGATGGTCCTTGTCCGTTAGTGCCTACTTCCAGAAGTAGGCGCATGAATGCCACAGATACAGAGGACCATGTGTTGGGATTTCGACACTGGACTTCGCGCACGCGAATCTGCGCAACTAGACACCGGGATGACCCACCAATGAACCGATTCCTCGCCGTCGCGACTGCGGCGCTCGTCCTGCTCGGAAACACCCGGTCGCACGCGCTCGTCGTGCGGGACGCGGAAGGGAAGCCCGCGCGCGGCTGCGGGGTCGAGCATCTGGCGACCTGGGAGCCGATGGCCAAAGGAGGGCGCACGGCCCAACGCCCGACAAGGCAGGTCGACTATCGTTCGCCGTACGGCAACAGGATGTTCATGTTCCACTACAACACGACGGGAAGCCAGGCAATTTCGACGGCGGACGCGGACACGAACGGCGTTCCGGACTGGATCGACACGGCGGCGTGGGTCGCCGACTCGGTCCTGGAGGCCTACCGCCAACTCGGCTTCCACGCCTCGCTCGGCGACAACGGCGAGGGCGGTGGGACGCAGTACGACATCTACTGCTCCAACCTCACCAACTTCTACGGTTGGGCTCACGAGCCGCGAGACCAAGGTGGGTACCTGGAGATTGACAACGACTTCGCCGAGAACTGCTACGAGGCCAAAGGCTACGATGCCCTCCGCGTCACGCTCGCCCACGAGATGTTCCACGCCGTTCAATTCACCTATTCCCCCGGAGCGTTCCCGGCGTGGTGGGAAGAGATGACGGCGACGTTCATGGAAGACGTGATGTACGACAACGTGAACGACTACTACCAGTACCTCCAATACGACCCGGTATCGTTCACAGACCCCATCTATAGAGACCCATCCGTGGGTCTATCTTACTGGGGAGCTGTCCATCAGTACAGCGCGGCGGTGTTCCTCAAGTTCCTGTGGGAGCGGTTCGGCCGCGACGTGGCGATCACCGCGATAAGATACACCTTCGAGCGCAACGCTTCCGACGTGGCGCCCATTGTCAGCATCCTTGCGACGACGATCAACATGCCGATGAAGGACCTGCTCGCCGAGTTCTGGGTGTGGAGCTACTTCACCGGGGATCGCGCGAGGGCGAGCCAGTTCTTCAAGGAAGCGCAGTTCTACCGACCAGGTCCTCTCGACACCGTCTCCTACAAGACTGCGGCGGACCGGGCGACGATCCGCAACCTTGCGACCATTGGTACCGCGTCGGGGCAGGTCACAGCCGGGTTCCTTGGCGCCCAACTGCTGCGCATCGTGCCGGACGGTTCTCCCGGCGGGTTCCGAGCGTACCTGGACCCACACGGAAAGAAGTGGTCATGGCTCGTGGCGGTCGCGCGGCCGGAATCGGTCTACGTCTTCGAACCCTCCGTCATCAACCAGGGGACCGGCGAGCAGGAGATCACCATCTCCGGGAGCTTCTGGCAGGACGCGCAGGACATCGTGTTGGTCGGCGCGAACGGCGAGACGTTCGGGAACAGCATCCCGTTCAGCTACCGGATCGCATACGACGTGACGCTCGACGTCGCGCAGTCGCCGGCGCTGCCGTCGCGCACCGTCCTCGGTCAGAACGCTCCGAACCCGTTCAACCCCTCCACCACGATCCCGATCTCGCTCGAGCGGAGGACCACGGTGGACCTCGCCATCTACGACGCCACCGGCCGCGTCGTCCGGACGCTCCTGCGCGGCGGGTCGCTCGACGCGGGCGAGCATCGGTTCACGTGGGACGGTGCGACGGATGCCGGACAGAGCGCCGGAGCGGGCGTCTACATCGTCGAGCTGCGAACCCCGTCCGTCAGGCAAGCGCGTCGCATGGTGCTCGTGCGCTAGGATGCGAAAGCCCTTCCCCCGCCGGGGGAATGGTGACGAACGTGAAGCGTTCGCGGGATGAGCCGGGACTTGGCAGTGGCGGAATAGGGATGTGCTGCCCTGCACTCCTGCGGCCAGATGCGCACGATCACCGAGCGAAGTCGGCGTCAGAACACCGCCCTCACCTCGGCACGACCGGAGTGGATGACGGAACTGCCAGGCGTCTTGCGCCCCGTGTACGTGACGGACGCTGTCACGAGCGACGAGAGACGATAGGTGAGCAGCGCCGTCCAGCGGAAGTTGTGACCGGTGTTCCGGCCGTTCAGGAGGCGGATCGGCAGCGCCGCGCCCGGGGCGAGATTCTCCGCAAACACACCCGACCATTGCCCCGTCACCCGGATCATCCCCCGGTTTCCCCACGCCCGGCGGAAGCCTGGCTCGAGGCCCACGAAGTAGGCGCGAAGGGGCGTTGCCGGGTCCTGAGCGACATGCGCGTCGGGCGTCGGATCGGTCCCCATCCCGTTCTCGTTCCGCACGGACCACTCCGTCTGGAACGATGGGTGATACGCCCACGTCTGGTCGAGCAGGACCCGCCGTGCCCGGTAGTCGAACTCACTGCCGGAGCGGGTATCCCGCTGGTATCCCAGCTCGCCGCTCCAGTCAGCCTCCTGCGGGATGAACCGCAGCCGCGCTCGCAGCCCGTACTCCTGTGACCGGGAGATTGCCGGGACGCGCTGCTGTTGGAGGATGGAAGCGTCATAATCGTCGCTCTGGCTGACGCGGAGGCGAAGGTCGCCGCGCCGTGAGTTCGGCCACAGGGTCAGGTCCTGCCGGAACTGCCACATGCCGCGCACCGTGGGCGATTTGCCCTGCCTGCGGAACGTCCAGAACTTTACGAGGTAGAGGTCCCGGTTGCGCGTGCTGTCCGTCTCGCTCACCTCAAGGATGGTCTCCGTCGTCATGACGCGCAGGAGACGCTGCCAGAGGGGGCGTTCGCGGTTCGAACGCGGGTCGGGTGCACCCTTCCACGCACGCGTGAAGTCGAAGTTCACCTGCCACGAGGCCTCGAGCTGCACCGTCGGCTGGAACTCCTCGGCATCGACGTAGCGCAGCACGTACGAGGCCCGCGGATCGCCCGGTGGCACGTCCATCACCTCCGATTCCATCAGGATCGCGCGCTGATCGTCGGCATTCACCGGGGCATACTCGCCACGTCCTGCGCCCACGTAGACGTATGCGCGCTCGCGCTTCGCCGTCCGGGTGCCGGAGACGCGGTAGCGCACCGCATGACGCATGAGCCCGTCCCACGCCTCATGGCGAACGTCGAACTCCGCCACATCGGACACCGTTGCCGGACCGACCCTCGGGCCCTGCCTCCGCCGCCACGTGTACTCTCCGGTGGCGGAAAGGCCGCGCCACTGTCGGATCGCGGCGCGCCAGACCTGTGTGAGTGCGCGCTGGTCTTCGCTCCAGCCTCGCCGTGAGAGGCCAGGCGTGAGCGTCGTATCGTACCGCTGATCGAGCCGCTCCTCGACGCTTGCGGACGCAGCAAACGATTCGACGCCGCCGCTTGCTAGGTCCGCCGCCCAGAGGCCGTAGCGCACGCCCTGGACCGTCCGGTCCGCGCGCGTCGTCTCGTCGAGTTCGCCCTCGAGCCGGCCGCCCGGGATGAGGTGCCACAATGGATTGCGAAGCATCGCCGCGCCGCGTCGAATCGTCCCGCGGGATACTTCGGCTTCACCCGGAGTCGTCCGGGACCTGATCTGCTCGACGAAGAGCTTCATCGCCGGCCAGCCGGGAGCAGACGTATTCCAGCGCGCTCCTCCCCGCCACGCCCGGTACGCCGGTTCCGTCGCCGTCGTATCGCGGTCGAACCATCCGATGTCGGCGTCGAGCCGATGTCCGGGACGAGGCACGTACGTTGTCGCAAGCTCGACGGTGCGCTCCTGCGTGCGGTCGGCGGAAAGACTCAGCCCCCACCGACGGTTGTCCTCCACTTCGGTCGTGCGGGACATCGGAGCGAAGCCGCTCTCTACGTCCCGCCCGACCGCGGAGACCGTGATCGTACCGAGATCGCTTCCGCGCCATGTGAGGGGAACGTCGTCGAGGTTCAGGCTCGCGCGCCCGGCGAGCTTCGTATTGTCACCGTCGTCAATGGGGGAGAGCGTATTCCGGTCGAAGTCGCTCACGGCGAGTTCTCCCTCGAGGCGCACTCGGCGAAGCGGCTGGCCGGACGTCCAGAAGGAGAGCAGGCGCTGGCGTTCGGGAAGTGGGTAGACGATGCGGGGAACCCAGTCTCCCATGCCGGCACCGACGTAGCGGTACGATTGCAGGAAGAAGCCCTGCTCCCGGACGTAGCTTCCCCCGCCGGGGCCGACGCGGGTGAACGAGACGTTGTACTGACCGTTGCCGGGTCCAACGTACTCGAACCGCTCGGCGCTAAGATCGACGGCACGGTACGATCCGCTGTCGCTCTGTGTCCATCCGGGCACCGAAGCTCGCGCCGGGTCATCGCCCGCCGCGGCGACGATCCGCTTCGCGGCATCGTCAATGGCCAGAGCGAGCGGTTCTTCCGCGTTGTCCCCTTCCTGGGCGAAGAACACCGATGTCCGCCAGGTGGCATCATTTCCGTAATACGCCGATGCAAGCGCGCTCGTCCGGGCGTACTGCTCGCTTGCGTATTCGTAGTCGATGACGATGCGCATGTCCTGCGTGATGAGCCGCTTCCGCGTGAAGGTGATCTCCCCGGCGGCATACTCCATCGTGTAGTCGTTGTTGAGGCCTCGGCGCAGCAGTTCTCCATCCACCCAGACGCGCTCCGTCCCGGCGATCACGACGACGCCGGAACTGCCCCGATCGTCGACGAGCCGGTACGGCCCCTGATTGCCGTCCATGACGGGAAGCTGATACGTTCGGAAACGCCCCCGCGTCGAAGCGATGCCGCCCATCATCCCCCACCGGTCAAACCTGCTCTCGCCTTGAGCACCGTCGAGGCGACGGGTGTAACGACCGAACTCGCCCCGTTGGTAGCTCACGTCGTAGTTGCCAAGCACGACGCGATAGTGCGGGCTTTTCACCTCGACGAGCACCTTGTCGATCTCCCGGATGTCCTCCGTCGTCCCGTCAGGCTGGATCGGGAGGTTCTGGTCGCTCAGTTCCGCGGTCACCTCGACGTTCTCACCGACGGTCCCGTTGATGCTCACGCGGAGCGATTGCTCGAAGGTCAGGTCGCGGTTGGAACCGACCTGTATGGCGAAGGTCTTGCTCCCCCCGACGCGCAGGTCCCCCGTCGGTTGAGAAGGAAGCTGGCGACCGGCGGCCAATACGGGGGGTGGCTTGGCGTGCACGGTATCTTCCGGCGGCGGTGACGGCTGCATCCACACCTGTCGCGTCGGCCAGCTCACCGGAAGGGCGCGGTAGCGTACCGTCACCGTCACACCCGACGGCCACGGATGCGAAAGGCGAATCCGCCGTTCGAGGTAGTCAACGGAGAAGTCGTACCCGGGTGCGAGGGGAAGGGAGTCCATCCAGACGCGCACGGAGTCGCGCACCAGGACGACGTCGGGCAGGAGGATGACCGTATCGGCGTCAGATGCGATCGTCGTTCGGAGGTCGTACCAGCCGACGCGCACCTCCGCAGCATCGGAGGGATCGGCGATCACCGCGAGGCCGAGGAACAGAGCTACCGCGCACCATTGCCCACGGCGTGCGCTCGGGGAACCCCGTGCGCCGTCGTCTCTTAGCTCCCACATCGCGGCTGCCAGCCTGAGAGTGTGTACGAGAAGTCCTTCTTTGGCCACCAGATTCTTCGCTGACGCTCAGAATGACAGCCTTTTTGATGGGTCATGCTGAGCGGCGAACTCGCGGGAGCATCTGGTTCTAGCGTGAAATGGACTTTCCGTACGCACTCTGAGGGTTCCCCGGTCCATAAGGGCATTGAGGCTTCGGCCCGTATGTCACGGTGAGCTGTGCGATTCGCGGGAAAGGGTGTCGAGCTTGGCTCGTAGCGCGGCGTTGGCAGGCTCCAGCGAAAGCGCCTGCTCCCAGTACGCCCGCGCCTCACGACGCTCTCCGAGCGCTCTGCACACCTCGCCAAGGTGGTCATACATGGTCGCGTTCGTCAGATCGTACTGTATCGCTTCGAGGAGGAACCGCTTGGCTTCAAGGTGCCGCCCAAGCCGGTAAAGCACCCAGCCCATGCTGTCAAGGTACGCCGGGTTCTGCGGCTCCTGGGCCACCGCCTGGGTGATGAGGTGGAGTGCTTCCTCAAGATGCACGCCCCGCTCGGCGAACATGTAGCCGAGGTAGTTGAGCGCAAGCGCGTTCTGTGGCTCCCTCTCGAGCAGACTCCGGAACGCTCCGACGGCTTGGTCGAACCTCCCCATACGTTCGAGGCTGCTCGCCCAATCGAAGAGATACTCCGCGTTCGTCGGATCAAGCCTGACCAATTCCCCAAACACCTCGACGGCCTGCGGCCACTTCTCCTGTGCCCGCAGGGCCGCGCCGTACATGAACTTCAGCCGCATGTCCCCAGGAAAGGTCCGCATCGCGCCACGCGCCGCTCGCTCCGCCTCGCCGTACTGTTCGGCCTGCATCTGCGAGTAGACCAATCCCGTGAGCGCCTGTGTCGAGGAATCCCGGCTCGCCGCCTGCCCGAAGGCGACGGCGGCCTGCCGGTACTCACCAAGCGCCGCATGTGCCTGCCCGAGCAGCACGAGAAGGTCCGAATCGTCGGGGAAGCTCGACAGCAGAAGCTCGGCGTGGGTGATCGCGAGAGCGAACTGACCTCGCTGGAGGAGGAGCGAGATCCATGCCTTGCGCCCATCGAGGCCCTCCGGCGCGCTCACATGCGTCTGGGCCGTGATCGAGTCGGCATCGTGCCAGCGCTCCTGACCGAGCAGGGACCAGGCGAGTTTCTGTCTGATGGCATCCGATTGTGGGCGTGCCTGCAACCCTTGGCGATAGACGATCTCCGCCTCCGACGTGCGGCTGAGCTTGTCGAGGAAGCCACCGTAGGCAACGATGCCTTCTTCGCCTTCCGGCCAGCGCCCAACGTACGTCCGGTAGAGCATTTCCGCCGCCGTGTTCATCCCCATGCTCTCCGCGATGCGAGCCCACTGCAACACATCCGACGGCTTGCTCCCCGGGTTCATGGCGAGTCTTTCCAGCACTCTCCCGCTCTCTTCACGTCTCCCCATGCTGTTGTAGAGATGGATGAGTTTCCAGCCCATCTCATGGTCGCACGTGCGGCGGAACGCCGCCTCCAAATGCTCCGCAGAGCGACTCAGGTCGCCCCGCTGGCGATAGTACTCGGCAAGGAACACATGTCCCTCGCTGAACGTCGAGTCAACGCGGAGGCTTGCCCGCGCGCTTTCGAGCGCGGCGGAATCCTGATTCACGGCGAGCAACCCGCGCGCAAGACCGAGTCTGAGCGACGGAGATGCTTCGTCAGCCCGGACGGCAGCTTCCCACATGATCACGGCCTCAACGCGATCACCGGCGCGCTCGGCCTTCTTTGCCGCAAGGAGGTAGACCACGGCGTCATAGTCCATCGCGGGCTCTGTCGGCTTCACACGGGGCCCGTCGGGCCTGCGCACCGCGGCCTGACACGCTATGAGCACGCACGCCGCCCCAATCACGCCGACGGTGAACCCAACAGGTTGAAGGCCCGCCCGCAGAATCCGTCGCATCATGACCCTTCCATGTTTCCTCTGCCGGAGCACCGAACGCTCCGGGTTCCGCGATGCCCTCGCGGACGAAGAGAGACCGCCCACGACGAGGTCGCGCCGCATGCAACTAAGGATAACGAAACCTAGGCGGGCGGACCCATCACCGATCGACCAGGACCGGAAAACCGTCCGGTCCGAACGTTCTCTTGCGGTCTTCATCGCAAAGGAAAAGGGCGGTTGGACCGCCCTTCCCTGAAATGCACGCGTCGTTCGACCAGTGGCAACCCCGGCATCGGGGAGGCGGGAACGGCCTACGCTCCCTTCTTCCACTTGATCGAACAGCCCATGCTCGGCACCTGCTCCTTGCTCGGCAGCGTACCGGCAAGCAGAGCATCGACAGCCTCCCGCAGGTCGTGTTTCGTGACCTTCGACGGGTCCTGCGGACTGTTGTCGATCCGACCGCGATATGCCAGCTTCCGATCCGGTCCGTACACGTAGATGTCCGGCGTGCAGACTGCGCCGAATGCCCTCGCCACGTCCTGGCTCTCATCGACGAGGTAGCGAAACCCATAGTTCTTCGCACGCCAGCGTTCGAGGAGTCTGCCAGGGGCGTCGTCGGGGTAGTCGGTCGGATCATTCGAGCAGATGCCGACCACCTGCGCGCCCTTCCCCGTGTAGTCGCGGGCGAGGGCGATGATGCGGTCCTCGACCGCCTTCACGTACGGGCAGTGGTTGCAGATGAACATGACGACGAGCGCCTTCGCGTCACGGAAGCTCTCGTCGGTGTACTGCTTGCCATCCACGCTACGCAGGTTGAACTTGGGAAGCGGGGCGCCGAGTTCGCCGGGTTTCGATGCCGTAGCCATGCGAGTACCTCCTCTCTCGTGCCCTCTCAGCGAGGGACCGAGCGCGTTGTCCCGTCCGGACCGACGGCCACGCCCGCGCATGAGACGGGACGTCCGGTCCGCGATCCAAATCCATCGGAGCGGCGCCGAACACGTCTCGTTCACACCGGTGACGTGCCGGTTCCGGAAACTCCGTCGCTCATGGTGAAAAACGGCCCCCACCAGCGGATGGTTCCGTGGCGGACGCCTCAGGGCGAGGGGACGGATCTGTGGTCGAGCAGCCCGCCAGCGGACGGTCCGAATCGGTGCGTCAGTCCGCGTTGATGACCAGCACCTGCGCCGGGGCGTCTACCCGTTCACGCGGGCGTGCATCGCAGGACCTGGGGCCGGGTGGTCGCACGCGCGCCTAGTCAACATCTACGCTGTGGGTTCTCCCATGGTAGGCGGGAAGCCCTCCTGTCCCGCACGGCCCGGGCCCGACAAGAGGGCTTCGGGCCTACGCACAGAATGAAGCTTGAAGGCCCACCGGATGCCGACCAAGCGGGTTCAAGTACAGCCGTGCCCCATGTGGTCCATACTTATACCAGCGAATACTGAGGCGGTCAATGCGGTCCAACGAAAGGCGCTCACCACGAGGGTTTCCCGGACTGCGATTGTTGTTATATTAGAGGTTCTGATTGGCCAGTCTCATCTCGCGGCATCCGGTGCTTGACGCAAACCGAGTCGCGTAAGCGACGGTGCTCCTGCAGAAGGGACCTCATGGCCGCCCAGCAGAACCGCATGATCCTCTCCCAGTGCGAGATACCCGGCATCGAGCGGCTCGAAGTGGCTCGCCGGCATGGGTGCTACGAAGCATTGCGCAAGGCGCTCACGGAGATGACGCCCGACCAGGTGATCGAAGAAGTCACCCGGTCCGGCCTTGAGGGACGCGGCGGGGCGTGGTTCGGAACCGGTATGAAGTGGTCGTTCATGCCGAAGCAGCCGAAGGAGGGCTACGACAGCTATCTCTGCGTGAACGCCGACGAGAGCGAACCGGGCACGTTCAAGGATCGGTACCTCATCGAGCACAACCCGCACCTTCTTCTCGAAGGCGTTCTCATCGCTGCGTACGCCATCCGGGCCCGCGTGGTCTACATCTACATTCGGGGTGAGATGTGGGAGGGGATGGAGAAGCTCGACCGCGCCATCGGGGAACTCTACGACGCCGACCTCGCCGGTGAGAGCATCCTCGGCACGGGCGTGGCGGTCCACCTCTACACCCATCCCGGCGCGGGAGCGTACATCTGCGGCGAAGAGACCGCGCTCATGGACTCGCTCGAGGGCAAGCGCGGCTATCCGCGGAACAAGCCGCCGTTTCCCGCAGCGTACGGCGCGTTCGGCCACCCGACGACGGTGAACAACATCGGGACCTTGGCGTACGTCCCGTGGATCATCAGGAACGGCGGCGATGTCTTCAAGAAGATCGGCGACCCGAGCTTCCCGGGCACGTTCATCTTCCAGATCAGTGGCCATGTCGAGCAACCGGGCCTCTACGAGTGCGAGCTGACCGTCACCGCGAGAGACCTCATCGAGATGGCGGGTGGTGTCCGGGGAAGGCGGAAGCTCAAGGGCGTCATCCCGGGTGGCACTTCGATGGCGGTGCTCAGCCCCGACGAGATTGACGTCGTGATCTCACCCGCGTCGTTCGCGCCGCGCGGGAAGATCAAGAGCGGCGTCGGTTCCGGCGGGATGATCGTTCTGGACGAGACGGCGGACATGGTCGAGGTGGCGCTCAACGTCATGAAGTTCTACCGCCACGAGTCGTGCGGCCAATGCACCCCGTGCCGCGAGGGATCGAAGTGGGTCTGCGACATCCTCCAGCGTATGTACGAGCGCAAGGCACGACCAGGGGACCTCGAACTGCTCGAGGACGTGCTGCGGAACGTCGGGGATGTCGACGCATTCGA
>Ga0315282_10006517_pt1 | contig 19509 bp, 16 predicted proteins | sample YL17G07_20_MG_FD_203693 | JGI IMG/M metagenome (GOLD analysis project Ga0315282, IMG submission 203693) | Sediment microbial communities from Yellowstone Lake, YNP, Wyoming, USA - YL17G07_20 | ecosystem: Environmental > Aquatic > Freshwater > Lake > Sediment | place: USA: Wyoming | collected... | reverse complement strand
TAAGGGATGAAAATTCAGGGCTGGGCAGAGAGATGCGCGAGAGAAAAAACATCCCCGTCCAAAAGAACATAAACGGCCCCGCTTATACGAGCATTGTAACGTGTTAAAAATAATGTAAATATATGCTCCTGTCAAGAAGAATTTTGCACGTTTTTTGGACGTGACAGAAAGTGTTAAATATGAGGGGAGGGGAATTAGAAAAAGTGACAAAAATTGTCAGCTGGAGGATTCGGAGGAAGTCGATGACATGGAATTCGGCAATACGCACCGAATTAAAAAATTTGGATCGCGTCACCAAATTCCCGGGAGATCCATCGCTACGCTCAGAATGACAGCGTTAGAGAAAAATGGGGACATGTTCCTGACTCAAGAGAATCAAGGTACATGTCCCCGACCTTCTGGCAATTGCCCCTCATTCAATTTAATCTTAAGACTCTAAGGATAGCTCCGGCGAGGATTAGTCATGAAATTTATCCTGCCTAAAGAACCGGCTTTTCTTCGAGCACTTCCAGAAAATGTCGGGCTGCCTGACCGAGATCACGGCTGTCTTTCAAGAGTTCGCCGCCCAGTTCAGGGATTTTGACTATCATTGGCACAAATCCAAGGAAATCGAATACAATTCCGCGATTCAATCCAGATCCCGGGTGATCGAATCGGCCCCCTCTCGTCCTTTCGATTTTTTTTAGGATCGCCCGGATTTCAGCCCCGTGATGATGACATCTCCCTCTTTGAGGTCGCCGGAGATGACCTCGGTATAGGCATTGTCCGAGATCCCTGCGTGGATCGAAACGCGGGCCAGTGTGCCGTCGGCTTTCTGGATATACACGTCCGGCGCCAGCTTGTTGAAAAGCGGTTTTTTCGCGAGGGTCTCCGTCTTCTTCGTTCTTTTCGCCTTGGGCAGGGACGGCTCGAAATTCAACGCGGCGTTTGAGATGCGCAGGACGTTCCTCGCCTCCGCGGTGATGACTGTGACCGTCGCCGTCATGCCCGGCAGTAATTTCCCCTCGGGATTCTCGGCCTCCACCAGGGCTTTGTAGGTGATGACATCCTGGGTGGTTTCCGGCGCGACCCTCACCTGGATGATCTTTCCATTGAACGTATCGTCCTGGTAGGCCGTGACTTGGAAGCGGATCCTCTGGCCCGCTTTGACCTTGCCCACATCCGTTTCGTCGATATCGCAATCGACCATCAGAGTCTTGACGTCGTTGGCGATCTGGAACAGGACGGGCGCCTGCATCCGGGCGGCGATGGTCTGGCCGAGGCTGACCTGGCGGGAAAGAACGACACCATCGAGCGGCGAGCGAATGACAGTATTGGCCAGGTCCGTCCGGCTGGATTCGAGCTCGGCCTCGGCTTGCCGCACGCCGGCTTGGGCCAGCAGCACGTCGTCCTTGGCGCTCAGATATGTATCTTCGGCATTTTCTTTGTCCTCGGCGGAAATCATGCTTTTGTTGAAAAGTTCCAAGTTCCGGTCGTATTCTTTTTTGGCGAAATCGAGAGCGACCTGGGCTTTTCCCAAGGTCGCCTGGGCGACTTTGAGATTGGCTTCGTCTTCCTCAACGGCGTCTTTGAACGGCGCCGGATCGATCTCGGCCAGGGCGTCGCCTTTCTTGACGCGATCATTGAAATCGGCATGGAGTTTGATGATCTTTCCCGTAATTTGGCTGCCGATATCGACCGTCGAAACGGGGGTCAGGGTGCCGGTCGTAACAAAAGATCTCTCGATATCTCCTCGTCCCACGACTTCCGTCCTGAATTGAGGCCCTTTATTCAGATTCCGATGCAGGGCCAACTCCAGCCCGACAATGAGGACGACGATGAAAAGGACAATGGCCGTCAGTATTTTTTTATTCACAGCGATCTTTCTCCTATCAAAGCTCTATATAAAAATTAGATGGGCTCGACAAAGAAAGCTTTGCGGAATAAAAGACAGGCCGATGATTGTTAAATCAGATTATTCTACGTTTTCGCCTCATTTTATCCAAAACTTTTTTTCCTTCATAGGGGGCGATAAAGTTTTCGTATTCCTCAGCTGGAATGGGTTTCCCAAATTTTTTAACGATTTTTTCGCCATCGATAAACCTCGCTTCCAAATCTTGACAGGGATAACGCTCACAATGCGCGCAATTTTTCAAGCCTTTTTTGATGACACAAGGTCTGACTTTACAATCAGAAGTCAGGAGCACAGGATTTTCCCGGTCACCCGCCAGGCAGCCATCGCAATAGCATTCTTCAAGTTCGAGGCGATATCCGTAATATTTCATCAAACCATCCTTGAATTTTTTTCGATCAAGGTTCTCCCTGTAGGCCAAGCAGCGATTGCATCGATAGCCGCAACGCGACACGATGTCATTCATTTCGACTTCCCCGGCCCGCCGCTCTTGAGCCGGACGATGGTCGCGCCCCAACCGCCTTCCTCCTCGCCCGCCGTCTCAAAGGATTCGACCTCCGGGATTTTCTTGAGGATCGAGCGGACGGTGCGCAGCAGCGAGCCGGATCCCTTTCCGTGAATAATCCTAATCCGAAAGATTCCGTTCCGGAGACAGGCCCCCAGATATTCCGGCACCAAATCTTTGACATCGGAAGGCCGGAAGGTGTGCAAATCCAGGATGCCGTCGATGGGAATTTCCAGGGGAGTTGTGGTAAAAGGATCGATCACGGTTCCGCAGTCGCACTCCACGGTTTGGCCGAACTCGAAAAGCGTGACATCATACTGTTTATGGCAATTCGGACAAATGATGGCCATTTTCCATTCCAAAAAGCTCTACTTAAATATATCTTTCGGAATTGATGGCTGTCAATGGAGCGGCGGCCTGACCATATAACGCTTTTCAAGATAGGGGGACACGATACCCTGTCCCTATCTGATCGAAAACTGGGTCATTTACAGAGTTTACCTGAGCGCCAGGGAAAGGAAATCATGTCCCCGAAAAGCGCTATCCGGTCAGAGGGCTGGATTTGAAAATACGACCATTTTATCTGGATCGAGAACGACGTGTTTTATGCGCAGCCGCTTCCAGGTATAGGTGATGTGGACGAGGCCGTCGTTGGTTTGGATCACGGCTGGATACGAAAACTCGCCCGAGCCGCTCTCAAGCACAAGTGCGGCCTTCCATTCCCGTCCGTCCGAGGAGACGGCGACGTTCAGGGGGCTGCGCTCCTTCGTGGAGTGATTATAGACGAGCAGGTGTTGCCCGCGGGCGAGCGTCACGCCGTCGATGCCGGAATTCGGGTTGGGCAGCGCGGTCGCGGTCATCCGGCCCCAGGTTTTTCCGGCGTCCTCCGACCAGAGCTCGAAAATCCTTCCCTGGCGTGTCCGGCCCAGAGCTTCGAGTTTACCGTCTTTGTGGACGAGGATCGCCGGCTGGATGGCGCTGAATTCCCGGCCATCGCCGAGCGGCGGAGTGGCCTGCCAGGTCCGGCCCAGGTCGCCCGTGCGCTCGAAGTGCACGCGCCAGCCGTCATGCTCCGTGCTCGACGGGCAGAGGATGTCGCCATTGGCCAATTGAACCGGCTTGTTCTTGATTGGGCCGAGAATCCCTTCCGGCAGGCGCTTTGGCGGAGACCAAGTTTTTCCACCGTCCTCGGACGTCTTCCACATCCCCCGCCACGAGCTTGGGTTGGGACCGACTTTGTAGAAAAGCAGCAGCGGCCCCATCGCCGGCTGAAAGAGAACCGGATTCCAGCAGGGAAAACGTCCCGGCGGTATCTCGGCTCCGCTGGCGACTTCGGCCGGCGCGGTCCACCGCCCGTTTTCGTTCCGCGAGAGCCAGATGCCGACATCCGGATGCCCTTCGCTCGAACCGCCGAACCAGGCGGCGACCAGACCGCCTTTGGATTCAGCGATGGTCGAGGCGTGGCATTGGGAGAAGGGAGCTTTTTCGAAGATGAATTCGCTCTTCAAGATGCCGTTTTGCCCGTTTCCTTCGATCGCGACCGGGAGCACCACGGACAAGACAAGAAGACAGGGCGAGATTTTAACAAGGAGATCGAGGTTCATGTCCCTTGGTTTCTCTTGCGTCGTCCGCTCTTCGCCAAAAAATCATACTGTCGGCCGGGAATGATGTCAAGAAAGGCGAAACCTGACCGTATATCACTTTTCGGGGACATGACCGGAAAATTCATGGGACACAATCCCTTTTCAAGAGAAAAGGGTTATGTCCCGAATTTTCCGGATCGTGTCCCCCTTCTATGATGGCGAAACGTTCCAAAATCCACAGCCGTGAGGAGGAATTCCGGGATATATTTCCATCGATTTTGGGATTTACATTCTGTTGCATAGACAGTTATACGGACAGCGGTCGCAGGACCCGGCCGAGCTTGGGGCGGGATCGAACACGGCGCCCGGATCGGCGAGCTCCTGAAGCAGTCTATCGACAAGCTTTTCCATTTTCTGGATCTGGTCCCAGCGGACGTTCTCGTCCTCTTCATTAAAGGGCGAACATTCGATCCTCGGGCTGAGTCGGCTCTTGCCAACCATCACGAATCGGCCATGGATCCGCTCGGCCGGCACTTTCCGGGCTTGAGAATAGATCATATGATAAAGAGGAAGCTGAAGGCTGGCCACGGCCTGGCCCCAGGTTTCCCTCTTATCTAAATCCAGCTTTTTAAAATTGATTCCCAGATATTTTTCAGCCGCCGAAGTCTTGTAGTCCAGGATATAAAGCTCCTCGCCGCGCGTCTCGACCCTGTCCACCTTCGCGGCCAGCTTGAAAACCTTCCCGTCAACGCTCCGCTCCGTCCCGATTCTCTGCTCCAGGGAAAGAATTCGAAGCTCCCGCCCCTTCTCTCCGAGCCCCCTGATGATGGGAATCTGATAATCCGTGATGAATTCCAGCAAATGTCGGCGGACCTGGAGCTTCATCAAATAAGCGCTCCCGGAGAGGCTTCCGCCGTATTCCACGTTGAACTGCCGGTCGATGAGAGTTTCGAGCTCGGCCGCTCCGAGGTCCGTCTCGCGCACGCGCCGCCCCGCGAACTTCTTGAAATATTCTTCCAGGATGGAATGGACGAACGTCCCGATGTCCTTCTTTTCCATCCGCTCGGTGATTTCTTCTTTCTCCCTTAGTTTCAAGACGTAGGCATAATAGAACTGGAGGGGACAAGCGACGTAGGCATCGAGAGACGTCGCGGAAAAGGTGAAGCGGCGGAGATATTCCACCATCTCTTGGGTTTTGTTGACGGCCTCGGTCTTTCCGGTCTCGAGGGCGACTTCATACCTGACGGAATTCAGATATCGATCGGACTGCGGTTCGCGCTCCTGCTTCTGTCGCTCCCAGATGAGTTTCTCGACGAAGCGGCTCTTTTCCCTGTCGTTGTTCTCGATGAAGAAAAAATGGACCTTCTTGGCCCCTTTGACGAGAGTGTCGAGATAATATTCCATCCGCCGCTCGAGGTCCTGGTAGGTGGGAAGCCCGAGCTCCTTTCGCGCCGCGAAAGGCAGGAGCGAATCGGCTCGCTTCGAGGACGGGATCGTCTCTTCGTTCATGTCGAGGGCGTAGACTTCCTCGAAGGGGATGCACCGGGTTTCCCAGAAGCCGAGGACCTGAAGCCCCCGCAACGGAGTCCCGTAGAAGGGCACCGAGCCGGAAGCGATGACTTTCCGGAACAGGTTGAAATAGCTCGTTTTTTCGTCGAAAACGATCTCCCGGAGGAGCGAGCGCGCCAGAGCGCTCAATTGCGAGACGAACGCTTCCGCGTAGGGATGGAAAAAATAATGCAGCCTGGCGGTGCTGTTTTCATAAATATAATTCAGAATCCGGATCATCTTTTCGGCGAAATCGCCCACATCCCGGATCTCCGCGAACAAAGCCAAGGTCTGGGCGTGGATGGAACGAAGGTGTTCAATCAAGGCTGAAACGACGGGCGCGTTCTCCAGGTTACGGACCCGGTCCTGGATCGTTTCCCGGATTCCGGCGTCGTTCTCGAGCTCGGCCAACGACCAGAAGGCCTGCGTCCTCCGCCGCGTCAGCTCTTCTTCGAGGGCATGAAACAGGATGCGCGTCAGGTCCGCCCGTTTCTCGGGCCCGGGAAAATAGACGTTTTTCGTGTAAGGATGGAGGACGAAGCGCAGATAGTGCGGGACGTAGATCCTCCCCTCTTCATCCTTGGATTGGAGGAGCTCGAGGAGCTTGTCGAAGAAGCTGAAGACGGGCGTCCGGGAGAGCGGATAGCCCAAGGAAATATTGAAATCCTCCTCGGACAGGCCGGAAAGGGTTTGCTGGTAGAGGGGGAAGAGCGTTTCCGAAGCGGGCAGGACGATGACTTGTTTTTCGTTCAAGCGCTCGGGCTCGCGCAATATATCGTCCAGAACTTTATTCAGGGCGAAGACCTGGCCGTGCGTATCGGCGCTCTTGGTGAACTCGAGCGGCGGCGCGGGATCAGCCTCCTCGAGGGCCTTCCGGAAAGCTCCGGCGGCGATGTCCAGCTTCGAAAACACGGACTCGATCCCCTTCCCCCGGAGAAAATAAAACGTGCACTTATCCCAGGCCATCATGATGCGGAGGAGGTCCGCTTCGACCTTGGTCAAGGAGAAAAAGCCGGCGAAGACAATCTCGTCGATGTCCGCAAAAAGCTCGAGCCGGATCTCTTCGACGACCCGGCGATAGCGGGAGGATTGCGTCGAAAAGCCCCGCGCCGCGAGAGCCTCGTAGAACCGTTCGTAGAAGAACGACAAGGATTGGAGCCGGCTGACGGTCTCACGGGGAATGACTTCCTCCGCCCAGCGGTCCGAGACGAGAAGGCTTTCTTTGTTCACGGCCGCGGCATTCAATTCTTCCAGGTCGTTGAAGAGCTTCGTCCCCAGGCTGAAAAAATTATCCGCGGAGAGGAAGTGATCCCGGCCGAGCCTGTCGGTTGAACTCCGGTGGATTTCGAAAAGCATGGCCACGGCGTCCAGCGTATCGATCGGACGGTCCCCGTGCCCGAGCCGCCCGGAATAGACTTCATCGACGAACTCGTCGAGGGACCCGGCGCGCGGCGGCAGGAAGCCCGTTTTCTCCCGCTCGGCCAGCTTTTTGCGGAGATAATAGGCCGGCCGTTTTTCGGGGAAAACGACCCACTTCCGGGAATAATCCTTGCCCATTCCCCGAAGCCCGGAGGCGATCGAGGCAATGAGGTCGTCCCTGGGGGAAATGAGTTCGACCCTCATTCGACTGTCTCCCATTTGTTTTTATCGATATAGGCGAGGATGCCCCGGACCGACTTTTCTGGAAAAATCTCTCTCATGATCCGGACATAGGCCGCGACCTGTTCGCGGTCGGCCCGCTCCCACTCGGCCCGGCCCGGAGCTCCGGTCTGCGGGCCGGTCTTGAAATCGATGACGGACACGGAATCCCGGTCGATGACGACCCGGTCCATGCGGTAAACGGCGCCGCTCGCGTCGCAGAAATCGAACTCCCGCAGGACGCGGCGGTTTTCTTTCTTTTCGAAATATTCGGTCAGGGGCGCGCTCTGAAAATAGCGGACGAGGGAGCTTCCGACGGAGTCGAAGAGCGGCTTCTCCGCCTCCTGCCGGCCCAGCTTGCGGATGATTCCGGCAACGTCTTCGTCCCAACCGGCGATGAGGAATTCGAGCTCGGCCAAGATCCGGTGGGCGATCTCCCCCCGCCGGATGTTCTCGTAATTCAAAGTTTCCCGGCGGTTGGGCGGAAGTTCGAAGCGGCCGGAAAAGCGCATCTTTTCGGCGCACTTCGTATCGGCCCCGCCTGCCTTGGGCGAAGCCGCGGGCTTTTCGCTCGCAGAGGCGAAATGATTCCCGCCGAGAGAAATCCATCTCTTTTCGGGAAGATTCGTCACGTTCGATTTTTCTTGGCACAAACTCATCGCGGCCGGTGTCAACAAATCGAAAGGATAGGCATCCCGGGCGCCTTTGACGCCGACGATGTAAAGCTCGGCGCCCGCTCGGGTCAAAGCGACGTAGAGTCTGTTCAAGCGTTCCACATCGTCTTTCGTCCGGGCTTCTTCGTAGATCCCTCTCAGTTCCTCATCGGATTCCGCCAAGCTCTTGGTGAGTTTGTAAACCCGAATGTGTTCCTCATCCTCGCCGATATAGAAATCCGGCGGTCGAAAACGCTCCCCGTAAACGAGAAAAACGACGACCGGGAATCCCAGGCCTTTGGCTTTGTGGACGCTCATGACTCGGACGGCTTTGATATCGGACGGGATATCGATCGTCCACTCGGACTCCTGGTCCTGGCCCGTGCGTGTGAACTCGAGAAACTCCCGGAGGTCGTTCCGGCCCAAACCTTCGAAAACCATGATGACTTCGAGGAGTTTCGTCAGCGCGGCCTCTTCACGCGGAAAGAGCTCGAAGACATTGAAGACCCGGTAGATCAGGGTCACCAGGTCGTAGAGCGGATAATAGCCGACGGTCTTGAAGAATTGCTCAAAATAACGGCCCCAGAGCTCCGGCTCGCGTTTCCGGAACGCGGTATAAAGGGGATAATCTTCGTCCCGCTGGCATTCGAAAAGAAAGCGGTGCCAACGGCCCGGCGCCGGGAGATGCCCATCCTGCTCCATTTTTCTTTTGAAGAGATCGCCCAGGAGGAACACCGAAAAGGAAAGATCGTCGGGCGGCGAATCCAGGAATTGAAGGAAGGCCATGATCTCTCCGATCGTCTTCCTCATGCGGATATCCAGGCTGCTGAACGGAATGAAGTCAGCCCCGATCTCATTGAGCCAGGACGAGACGTTGATCACGGTTTCATTTCGATAGGTCAGGATGGCGATATCGGAATAGGAATAACCTCTCTTCTTTAACTCCCGGACCAGGTTCTGGATTTCTTGTTTTCCGGGGATTTTATCCGGATCGAGAGAGTCCAGATCGTTGTCAAGATCGATCTGCTCTTGGCTTGCGTCTTTTCCAGGAGTCTTGCCTGGATCCTTATCCAGGACAATATATTCCACGTATCCTTTTTCTTTATTCTCAGCGATGACGTCCTGATGGAAATCATTCAAACCGCTTCGTCCGGCGATGGAGCTGTATTTATCATTTTCATCAGATTTGTTTTTGCCTTTTATAAACACTTTTTTTACATATCTTAAGACCTCTTCATAGCTCCTGTGATTTTTGGTCAATTCCAAAGGATCGACCTCAACCGAGGCAAAGCCAGTCTCCCTTCTTTCCAAGTCCCTCATGATCTCGTAATCCGCGTCGCGGAAGCCGTAGATCGCCTGCTTCGTGTCCCCGACGACAAAGAGGCTCCCGTCCTTGCTCAGGGATTCCTCGATCAAGGGTTTCAGGTTGGCCCACTGAATCCGGCTCGTGTCTTGAAACTCATCGATCAGATAGTGAAAAATCCGGTCGCCCAGCCGGAAATAGATGTCCGGGACGATCCCCTCCTTGATGTAGCCCGCCAGCTCCTTGTTGATGTCCTCGATGAAGACGGTGCCCTGCCGGCGCTTGACGCCGTCCAGGGTGCCGGCGAGCGAACGATAAGCCAGGAGATACGGACAGAAGAAATCGCGGGCATATAAGGATTTGTATTCTTTGACGACGTCTTCGAGCGCCCCCCAGGATTGAAGAATTTGCTCGTGGTTTTTTTGGTCCGAGCCGCGTTTGGGCTTTTTGACCGGGCCGGTTTTGAAGCTGCAGCCGAGAAGATCGGCGAACCGGCCTCCCTCGATCGCCGGGAGGATCCTGGAATGGCTATGGCCCCGGCTCTCGGGCTCCAGGCCGGACTCCGCGATCATTTTTTTTATCTCCGTGGCCAGCCGGCCCATCCGCTTTTGAAGCCCGGCCCGCTCGCTCTTGAAATTCTCGGTCTTCAATTCCCGCCCGCTCGAGGCCAACTTCGTGTAGAGGGCGATGAGCTTTTCTTGGATGTCGGGCGTCGGGTCCCAGGGAAAAGCGGCGTCTTGCTTCTCGTAGGCAAGAATATGGTCGATGATCGTCGTGAAGATCTTCCCCTCTTCGGAATGAGGGGTCACGTTCCGTAAATATTTGGAAAAGGCGTATTGGACGAGCTCCTTGTTGTCGAGGACGATCTCGAAATCGGGAGAATATCCCAGGTCGACCGCCGACGCCTTGAAAATGGTGGCCATGAAGCTGTCGATGGTCTCGACCTGGAAATCGCTGTAGTTGGAGAGGATATGTTCTATCGCTTCCTCGGCCAGCCGGGGCAGTTGGTCCGGGGCGATCGAGACGTTTTCCAGTATTTCCCGGGCCGTTTTTTCATCGCCGAAACGGCATTCCTTCAACCAGGCCAGGATCCGCGTCTTCATCTCTCGGGCGGCGTTCCGGGTGAAGGTGATGGCCAGGATATTGCCGAGGCCGCTGTTTGTGGCCTGCTTCACTTTCTCCGAAAGGAGCAACTGAACGAAGCGCAAAGATAGGGCATGCGTCTTGCCGGAGCCGGCCGATGCCTTCAACAGCACGAATTCCGGAAATTTCAGATTCTTGTCCGGGACGAGAGTGGCCATCTCCTAAAATATAGTCTCATAGACAAACATCCGTCAACAGAGTCTGTTTGCAGGGAGGGGGTCTGCTCACCGATAGGTCAATCGCCCCTCGACCTGGCTTTTTAGGTTCTGGTGGGAGCGGAGGTACTCCTCGACGACATCGCGCACGGAGGTGGTGGCCACAGAGGAGCCTGCCCGAGCGACGAGATCGGCGTTGCTGATCCCCAGGTTGATCTCCGAATTCTTGAAATGGTAGCCCTGCATGGCGATCGTGTATTGGTCCTCCTCCGCCACGGGCGCGCCTTTGATGTTCAGAGATTCCAGGGCTTGTTTGGCCTCGTCGTAGACGGCCTGGACGCCTCGGTTGATTTGATAGCATTCCCCCTCGCCGGTTCTGTTCTCCGGCCTCATGAAGTGTTCAAAGATCGATTTGAGTTGTGCGCCGCTGACGGTCGTCTTGAGCATGGTGTCATCGTAGGGGAAGATTCTGTAGAGTTCGCCCAAGGTCACCAGCGGGCCGAGTTTCTCGCCGCGGATGGAGCCGCTGCCGACGAAGACGACATCGGCCGCAGAGCGCTCGGCAAAGATGTCGGCAAACAAGTTGCCCAAGGGCGTCTCTTCCTGCCGCCGGGGATGCGTCAATTCCTGCACGAAGCGCGAGATCAGGCTGCTGTACTTGCGGTCCACGACCTCCTTAAACGAGTCAATGAACTTCTGCAAGTCGGCGTCGGGTTCCGCCAGATCGTGATTGATGGGAATCAGCTGCCATTTCCAGTTCACGATGCTGTTGGTCTCATCGTCGACGATGATGTCAAAGCGCCCGATTTGATCGGTGCCCATGCCTGCCTGGGCAATGAGGATATTATTGACCACCTCCGGTTGCTCCAAGAGTGTGTGCGAATGCCCGCCGATGATCATGTCCACGCCCCAGGCCGGATCGAGCAGGGCCGCCAGCTCCTTGTCCGATTCGAAGCCGATGTGGGTCAGGAGAATCGTCAGGTCAATATCCTGGTCTTTGTAGGCGTTGCAGATCTTGCCCACCTCGGCGGCCGCATCCTCCAGCCCGATAAAGGTGCCGATGGTGCTGTCCAGTTTCAGCGACTTGAGGACCGCGTCGGTGATGATGCCAATGAACATGACGTCAAAGCCGTCCACGTTGAGGATCACGTAGGGCTGCATGAGCCGCTTGTAATACTTCTTGATGTAGAGATTGGCGTTGACGATGGGAAAATTGGCCATCTTCTCCAGGAAGAGCAGGTGCGGCAAGCCATAATCCAGTTCGTGGTTGCCCAGAGTCACGACGTTCGGCGACAGATAGTTCATGATCTCCATCGTCGAAACTCCCTTGAACTCGGAATCGATCATGGAACCCTGGACCATGTCGCCCGAAATCAGATAGAGGACGTTCTTTTCCGTTTTCCGGACTTTATTGAGGTAGCCGGAAAGCAGGGCCAGCCCGCCGATCAGGTGGCCTTCGGCTCCCTGGGATTCCGCCAGAAAGTCTCCGTGCATGTCGTTGGAGTGGAGGATGGTGAATGGCTTGGTCTTCATTGTCTTGTCTCCTTGTATGTTATTTCTTATGGATTTTGAGCGGAATGTCAAGGCACGAAGTTCCTGACCGTATATCACTTTTCAAGATAGGGGGACACGATCCGGAAAATTCGGGACATAACCCTTTTCTCTCGAAAAGGGATTGTGTCCCATGAATTTTCCGGGCATGTCCCCGAAAAGCGATATACGGTCAGACGAAGTTACGGAAGCCGTTTAAAAATATTTTACGGACCACTTGTAATTTTGAGCCATTCTTTGTAAAAATATTCTTTCCTGCCGCGAAGCTTTTTATTGGCTGAGCCTGAAAGAGGCTGGATAAGGAAAGGCACAAATGTTTGTTTGGGTGTTCCACCGGATCAGCGGACTTTTATTGATCATTCTTTTGGCCGTCAAATTCCTGACCTCCTTCTTTTTGATGACGAAAGGACAAAAGCCCGACTGGGCCCTCGTCCTCCATGCCAATCCCTTCACGGATACGCTATTGATCATGACCGCCGTCTACCATGCCTTCTACGGCCTGAGGACGGTCATCATCGATTTGGGCGTCCGGAAAGAGAAGCTCCTCTTCTGGGTCTTCACCGGCCTCGGCACGCTTTGTTGTCTCGGCCTGCTCATCATCTATTACACCAGGAATTATTGAATGATCAGCCACGATCTCCTCATCGTGGGAGGCGGCCTGGCCGGCTTGGCCGCGGCCATGAGCGCCGACCCCAAGCTCAAGGTCGGGGTCATTTCCAAGGTCCATCCTCTTCGCTCCCACTCCGTGGCGGCGCAGGGGGGGATCAACGCCGCTTTGGGCAACAGCCCGGAGGGCCAAGACGACAGCTGGGAAAAACACGCTTTCGACACGATCAAGGGAAGCGATTATCTGGCGGACCAGGACGCGGCGGAACTCATGTGCCGGCGCGCCGTTCCGGCCATTTATGAATTGGACCAGTGGGGCGTTCCGTTCAGCCGGTTTCCGGGCGGGGCCATCGCCCAGCGGCCGTTCGGCGGAGCCGGATTTTCGCGGACATGCTATGCCGCCGACCGGACGGGCCAGGTCATCCTCCACACGCTCTTCGAGCAATCCGTCCGAAGGAACATCACCTTCTATAATGAATGGCTTGTGACCAACCTCGCGGTCCGGGATGGAAAATGCCTCGGCCTGGTCGTTTATGACCTGGCCAGCGGGAAAATCCTTCCCCTGGCGGCCAAGGCCGTGATTTTTGCGACAGGCGGATACGGCCGCGTCTACGAGCGCTCGACGAACGCCTACATCAACTTCGGAAGCGGCATCGGCCTGGCCTTCCGGGCCGGGGCGCCGCTCAAGGACATGGAGTTCGTTCAGTTCCATCCGACTTCCCTCTGTGGAAAGAACATCCTGATCACAGAGGGAGCGCGGGGCGAAGGAGGCTACCTCGTCAACAACAAGGGACGCCGCTTCATGGAGGATTATGCCCCGACGGCTATGGAGCTGGCGCCGCGGGATATCGTGGCCAGAGCCATCCAGACGGAAATCGACCAGGGACGCGGTTTCGAAAACCAGTATGTTCATCTCGACCTGCGGCATCTGGGGAGAGGAAAAATTGAAAAGAGGCTTCCGGGCATTCAGGAAATCTGCCTTCATTTTGCGGGACTGGACCCGGCCGACACGCCCATTCCCGTTCAGCCCGCCCAGCACTACTCCATGGGGGGGATCGATGTCGACAAAACCTGCGCCGCTCCCATCGAGGGTTTTTATGCGGCCGGAGAGTGCGCTTGCGTCAGCGTCCACGGAGCGAATCGTCTGGGCGGGAATTCTCTCATGGAAGCCCTGGTCTTCGGCGAAATCGCCGGAGAGTCCGCTTCGAGCTACGTCCGCGGCAGCGATTTCGCCGGGAGGCCCGAGCGGGAGATCGCGGAGGAAGCCCGAAAACTCCAAGCGAAGCTCCAGAGCCTCCGGGAGAGGGCTTCGGGCAGGAATATCTTTCAACTGCTGAATCGGCTGAAGCTCGTCATGAGCGAAAAGGTCGGGGTCTTCCGGAACGAAAAGGATCTCCGGGAAGCCCTGGCTGCGATTTCCGAGCTGCGGGAGGATTACCGCCAGGTCTACATCTTCGGAATCTGCGTCCGCTATTGCCAGGAACTGGTGACGCTCATTGAATTCGACTACATGCTGGACGTCGCCGAAGCCATCGTCCTCGGAGCCCTGAAAAGACAAGAGACGCGGGGCTCGCATTTCCGGACGGATTATCCCAAGCGGGATGACGCGGGGTGGCTGAAACACACGCTCCTGACCTGGACGGAGAAAGGGCCGACGGTCGCCTACGAAGAAGTGCATATCGATAAATATAAACCCCAGGAAAGAAAATATTAGGGAAAGAAAGCTTCGATGAGCCTGACCTTCAAAATTCTCAGGTTTGACCCGCTGGAAGAAAAGCCGCCGCATTTCGAAGTGTTCCAGCATGAGCCCAAACCCAGGGACTCGGTCCTGGAGGCGCTCAAGGATATCCGCGACCAACAGGACCCTTCGCTCTCGTTTCGTTACAGCTGCCGGGAAGCCGTCTGCGGGGCCTGCGGAATGGTCATCAACGGCCAGATCACCCTCGCCTGCAAGACTCAAGTCGAATCCCTGCAATCGGACCTCGTCGTCGTCGAGCCGCTTCCCAACCTCGAGATCCAAAAGGACTTGTTCGTCGACATGGAACCCTTCTGGGAAGCCTACCGACGGGTTCAGCCTTATCTTCAACCGGCAGGCGCTCGTCCGGACAACGGGTATCGGGTCGAAGAGAAGGACATGGAGAAGGTCTTTCAATACGTCACCTGCATCATGTGCGGTTGCTGTTACAGCTCCTGTCCGGTGGTCGCCCGAGACGAGAGATATCTCGGGCCGGCGGCTTTGGCCAAGCTCTACAGGTTCATCAAAGATCCCAGGGACAAGCGCCCCTTTTCAGCCTGGAGAGAGGTTGACAGTCCCTCCGGTCTATGGGGCTGCGATACGGTCTTTCGCTGCAACGAGGTCTGTCCCAAAGCGGTCAGGCCGGCGGATGGGATCGAAGGCCTGAGAAGGGCGTTGATCGTCGAGAGGACAAAACGGCTTTTAAGGCCAAAAAAATGAAAATCAAATATTCCCTTTTCACCAGGCGCGAGGTGCTCAACGGTTTGCTCGGAGGGGGAATGACTGCGCTCGGCGTCTCCCTGCTGAGCCCCATCCTGAAATTCGCTTTTCCCCCCACCCGGGAGCCGGATCAAGTCGTCTTGCCCTTTTCGGACTATGAAAACATTCCCCCCAATTCGGTCAAGAGCTTCCCCTGGGGGAGCAAGCCCGGTTTTTTTAAGCGCAGAGAGGATGGAACCTTTTTAGCCTTTGTGGCCGTCTGCAGCCATCTGGACTGCAACGTGACCTACCTCCCCGATAAGAAAAAATTTTTCTGTGCCTGTCATGAAGGCTGGTATGACGAGAACGGACTCAACATCGCCGGCCCTCCGCCGAAGCCTTTGAGGCAGCTCGAGGCGGTTGTCGAAGGTGAAAAGTTGATCATTAAGAAACCAAAATAAAATGTTGAAAAAAATAGGAGAGTGGCTCGATCATCGCCTGGGACTTTCCCCCATCTTGAAATTCATGATGAAAAAGGACGTCCCCCAGCATGAACACACCTTCTGGTATTACACCGGCAGCTCCATCCTGCTTTTCTTGACCATTCAAATCGTCACGGGAATCCTGCTGGCCTTTTACTATAAACCCACCCTCGAACAAGCCAACGCCAGCGTGGCCCGGATCATGACCGAAGTTCCTTTGGGCTGGATCATCCGCTCCGTTCACAGCTGGTCGTCCTCCTTCATGATCGCCATCGTCATGATTCATCTTCTGGGCACCATGTTCACCAAATCCTACCGCAAACCGCGAGAAGCGACTTGGCTGAGCGGCGGCCTCCTGCTCATCATGTCCATGGCTTTTGGCTTTACGGGCTACCTTCTCCCCTGGGACGACCTCTCCCTGTCGGCAACCAAGGTCGGGACGGACATTCCGCGAAAAATTCCCGTCATCGGCGCCTGGGCGACCAAATTTCTCAGAGGAGGAGAGGACGTCACGGGCGATACCCTGACCCGTTTCTTCATCTTTCATGTCTGCGTCCTTCCCCTGGCGATCATCCTCATCCTGGCCGTCCACGTTTTTCTCATCCAAAAGCATGGGATGAGCATCCCGCTCGAGGCCGAACGAAAAGGGAGACAGGTCAAGGGCCTGCCGTTCTGGCCGAATTTCGTTCTGCGGGAATCCGTCGTCTGGCTGATCTTGCTGGGCGTCCTTCTCACGATTGCCGTGCTTTTCGCGCCGTCGCTGGCGCCCGCGGCGGACCTGATGGCCCCGGCCCCGGAAGGCATCAAGCCGGAGTGGTATTTTCTCTTCCTATTCCAGACCCTCAAACTCTTTCCCGCCAAGGTTCTGTTCGTCAACGGGGAAACGCTGGCCGTCCTGACGATTCTGGCCATGGTCGCCCTTCTCTTTCTCCTGCCCTTTATCGATAATCGACCCTGGGAAAAGAAAGGAAAGATCATCACCTATGGCGGCTATCTTTTCTTGGTCTATGCGGCGGTCATGACCGTCTGGAGCCTGCTCTGATGAGGAACCGCTCGATTCTCCTCGCCGGGTTGGCCTTGCTTCTCATCATCGTGGCTCCTCTCGTCGAGGCCGCAGGAGAAAGTGGTCCCAACGGCCAAAAATCCTTAGTCCAAACGACTCCGGAAAAGAGCAAGCCCGAGGTTATCCAGCCGGCGCCGAAAAATATCAAGGAAAAGACGGCCATTTGCGTTTTCCTCGCCTGGCTGTGGCTGTTGATCGGGGTCCTCATCTATTTTCTCAGATTGAAAATCAAGGAAGCCGACCGGATCTTCAACCTGAAATTTTATTCTTTTTGACATTTACTTTTCCATATTTTTTCATTATAAATGAAATTTGCGATCGAATGTTCTTAAGGAAAGGGACCCATGACGCCACGACGAGAGCGACCTTCCAACCAATCGCCTAAAAGAAACCGCATTCCCCTCGCCCTCCTCCCCGTTTTTTTTCTGGCCTTCATCCTGGTGGAAGCCACAATCCTCTCCGCCGAGGAACTGTCCCCGCCCCGGCGCGAAGTCAATTTTTCCGCGGGCTGGATCGTCGGCAAAGGGATCGGCCTCATCAAATCCGTGGGCTGGTATCTCGTTCCCGGTTTCATCAAATGGGACGTGAATTTAGCCCTCGTCCAGGGCTCCATGTATGACGAAGGAGGACGAGAAGCCCCCTTGTCGACGAATCTTTCTCTGAATCTTCACCTCAAAAGGATCGTCCCGTTCATCACGGGAGGGGTCGGATTTTCTCTTAAAGGGACATTTATCAAAAACCTGGGCGGAGGTTTAAAAATCAGGCTGACGGCGAGAACGAACCTCCTCGCGGAATACAGGTATATCCAGTATGCGCTGGACACGCCGAAGGCAACCTATCAATTGCACTTGGTCTCCGCGGGCATCTCTTATAACTATTGAAGACAGGCCCCCTCTCATCTGTAATTCCTGGCCTGCAGCTCGAAAAGCCGGGCATAGGTCCCGGCCTTTCCCAGGAGATCTTCATGGCTTCCGCCTTCGATGATTCTTCCTCCCTCAAGGACATAGATCATGTCGGCCATTCTGACCGTCGAAAAGCGGTGGCTGATGAGAACGGCCGACCGACCGGCCGCCAGCTCGCGGAACTTTCTGAAAACCTCATACTCCGCCTCGGCGTCAAGAGAACTTGTCGGCTCATCAAGGATGATGATCTGCGAATCCCGGAGGAAAGCCCTGGCGAGCGCGATCTTCTGCCACTCGCCAATGCTGATCTCTTCGCCGTCCTCGAACCATTTGCCGAGAGGGGTTTCGTAAGCCCTGGGAAACCTGCGGATGAACTCGTCAGCGCCTGAGTTGCGAGCGGCCTCGATGACCCGTCCGTCCTCCGGACCAATTCGGATGTTGCCCAGCCAGATGTTTTCCTTGGCGCTCAAATAATACTGGGCATAATCCTGAAAAATGACGCTGATCTCCCGGCGAAGCTCAGGGACGCTAAAATGGCGGAGGTCTTTTCCGTCCAGGGTGATCGTTCCTGACGCAGGATCGTAAAGGCGGCAGAGGAGCTTGGCCAAGGTTGTTTTTCCCGAACCGTTATGCCCCACGAGCGCCACAACCTGGCCGCGCTTTATCGTCAGGGAGACATCCTCTAAAACCATCCGGGTCCCCGGGGAATAACGGAACGACACGTGCTCGAAGCGAATTCCCGTCTGCAGGGGCTGGGGCACGGGGTGCGGCTGGGCCGGGGCGGAGATCGCGGGCTTGAGAGAGAGAAACTCATCGAGGTACGAAAGGAAGAGGTTGTTTTCATAGAGCCCGGCCAGGCCGCCTAGGATATCCTGAAGATATCCCTGGCCTCGCTGAAAGGCCTGGAAGTACATGACCAGGCCGCCCAGCGTGATCATCCCGGCGATCGTCCGCTGGGCGATGAAGGCATAGGCCCCAAAGATGGCTAAAACGGCACCGGCCTGGGCCAGGAACTCCGCCCGGGATCGCCGGGTGAGAAGCGACAGTCGTTCCCGGCGAAGGGTCCGTCGAAGCTCCCTGAATCGGCCCCTGAAAAGCGCGCCGAGGTCAAAAAGCCGAACCTCCTTCGCGTGCTCGCTTCCCGTCAGGAGCCAGTGGTAATACCAGGACATCCTTTCGGAGGGCGTCTGGTCTCTTTGCCAGCGATACAGTTTATGGGAGAATCGAAGGCGGACGAGGATCCCGGGCGCCGAAGCGGCAAAAAGAAGGACCGCCACCGACCAATGGAAGGAAAAAAGCAAAGCCGTGATGGCCGAGAGAGTGAGGCCGCTTTGAGCCACCTTGATGAGGCCGTTCACTAAAAGGCTGGGCCTTGAAGGGGCTTCCTGTTGAGCCCGGTGCAGCGTGTCGAAATATTGGGGATTCTCGTAGAACTCCAAATCGACTTCAACGGACTTGGCGTGGAGCACGTCTTGGATATGATCCGTGATGATTTGGATCTGGTTTTCGCTGATGAGGTTGCCGAGCATATTGAGAAGAGCCCCGGCCAGGGCGACGGCTCCGAGAAGGCCGATATAGAGCGCCGCCCGGCCAAAAGCTTGGCCTTTGTCCGCCGAGGACAGACCGGCCGTCACCCCGTCCACGACCAGCTTCATGAGATACAAGGAAAGAAGGGGCAGGACGCCTTGAACGAGCGTGACGGCCAAGTTGGCCAAAGTCCAGCCCTGAGCGCTCTCCCAGACCAGGCTCAGGGCGCGCTTGAAATGAAATGCAGGCCGCATATCCCCGGCTATCAGCCGACTCCTTTTTTTCGGAGAAAGAAACGCAACGGGAAGCGCGCGGCCTGCCAGGGACGAGCCGCAGCGTCAATTGGCCGCGATGTCCCGATGCGGGGAAAATGGCGGCTCCGCTGAGGGAGCACCGGTCTCCATTCATCCCCTCGTTTCAAAACATAGCCTATTCTATTCGCGGGGCGGAAAGGAGTCAACAGCGTGCTGCCTGTCCGTATATCACTTTTCAAGATCGGGGGACACGATCCGGAAAATTCGGGAC
>Ga0315282_10006516_pt1 | contig 19517 bp, 24 predicted proteins | sample YL17G07_20_MG_FD_203693 | JGI IMG/M metagenome (GOLD analysis project Ga0315282, IMG submission 203693) | Sediment microbial communities from Yellowstone Lake, YNP, Wyoming, USA - YL17G07_20 | ecosystem: Environmental > Aquatic > Freshwater > Lake > Sediment | place: USA: Wyoming | collected... | reverse complement strand
ATTTTCGCCGTTTAATGCCTAAGCAATCAAGGATAGGCGATGAAACAGTGTTGTTCGCCATGCTTCTGACTTTCTGCACCTTGAAGCTGATGGTACCCAATAGCGTGGTGACTTTCTTCGTGTACGAGCCTGCTCTTTTGAATTTGAATGAATGTTTACGCGAGTATTTTGGTCCACACAGCTGCATTATGATTTGTTCTTGGCGTTCATCGATTTGGTTGATGAGTTCAGATCTTGAATGGGCGTTGATGTCTTGGATGATTTCAGCTAAATCTATAGGGAAAGCCGCTATAGTGCTATTCAGGCTTACTTTCACCTCCGCTATGTTGTATTGCTTACAGCACAACAGAGGCTGAAGGTAAGCCTATAATTCTAACCTACAAATGAACGGCACGAAATTTTTTTTAGGTGAGTCTGTTTGTCTTGGGATGAATGGTTTAGGAGGAGGAGTAGACAACGTTTTCCCTTCTTCGATTTGGATATGTTCGGTTTTCCTTTCAGCTTCATGTCTGGGGATGTAGAGGAGCTGATGAGGGAGATGGAGAGACGGATGGAGCAGATGCTCAGGGAGTTCGAAGATCGCATACCCAAGGAACTGGTTAGGGAGCGCAGGCTTCCTCAAGGAGGTACCCTGCGCGAGGTAGGCCCCTTCGTCTACGGGTTCTCCATGACCTTCGGGGCTGACGGGAAACCTGTGATCAAGGAGTTCGGAAACCTCAGACCGACGAGGCGTGCGAAACCATGGGAACCACCGTTCGACCTTAAAGAGGAGCGGGAGCCGCTTGTGGATGTTATTGAAGGAGACACAGACGTGAGGGTTATAGCTGAGCTGCCCGGTGTCGAGAAAGAGGATATAAAGCTTCACGCAACAGAGACATCGTTGACAATAGATGTGGCAGCCAAGGAACGCAGGTATCACAAGGAGCTCGAGTTGCCAGCTGAGGTGGATCCTAAAGATGCCAAGTCGACCTACAGGAATGGAATCTTAGAGGTCACGCTGGTTAAGAAGGTAAAAGAGCGCAAACCGAAAGGGGAGTCGATACCCATCGATTAAATAGAAAATTGGGATTGACTTTCAGACACCAACAACCCTTCTTGAAATGAATATCGTCTGCATTAGTGGCTCTGCTGAAATAGGATTATAAACGAGGCCTCTGTAAGTGAGGAGGAGGGAGAAACATGGTTGTTGAACCCCTCAAAGCCGTTGTTAAGAGGCGGTCTGTAACGGCCATTAGAACCAGTATGGGAAGGGGTTTATCGCGGGCTGAGCTTAAGGATGTCGGCATGTTTGTAGGCGAAGCTCGGAAGCTAGGGTTGATGGTTGATGAACGGAGAAGCTTAAAGCATGAAGAGAACGTCGGGATGCTAAAGGAATGGCTCAGGGGGTTCAGGATGTTAAGCGTACACCGAGCAGCAACCAGCATGAGCTTCGGTAGATATGTTCCTTGGCGGAGGATAGGCGCTTGGTCCTGCCTTGGCTGTGGAGGATGCTGCACCCATTTTAGAGTCGTCCTTAGGCCTTATGAATACGCGTTGCTAACCGAGGTCTACGGGCATGGAATTATACGGATCGACAGCATGGGGAGCCCATGCCTGAAAAGGGTAGGCAACAAATGCATTTTCCAAGATAACTATGGACTATGCGCACTCCAACCCTTAAGAATGAAGCCTCTAGCCTGCAAGGTCTGGCCATTCGCAGTTTGTAGTGAACCTAAACGCAAACATGAGAACGGGGAAGCGTTGTTTGTCTACAAGGGCAGAGATTATTATGTGCACATAGACATGTCTTACCCTTGCAGAGGAATAGGCGCAGGAACACGGGAGAAACTCCATTCAACCATAGCTGAAGTAATAGAACTCCAGCAAAACCCAGCAAATCCACAAATCCACTCCACATCCACATCCACCCTGAGCCCGGTTAGTCGTATTCCTCTGATCGGACAGGTGGTAAGAGCTGTTTAAAAGTTAGATGCTGCGATGGTGATAATGGTGAAAACCGTGCCTATCGATAGGAAGGTCGCTCTTAAGCTGATTGTATTGATTAAGAAAGCTAAACAAGGGTGTCAGAAATACGCTTCCAAAGCCGTATGAAGATACGACCAGGACAACAGTTCCTACCCTGAGCCGCCAAATCCTAACATTTCTGAATCTGGCGACATTATGCTGGGCAAATCGGATGATTGGAGGTATTCGCTCCGCTAAATAATGATGTATTGCATCGTATTTACATAGTGAGCAACAACCGAAACAAATTTCTAAGCCCACCTTTATTAAAAACTGCGAGAATACCGCACCCGGAAGGGTGCGGATGAATCGCAGTCTCTTTTTCTATCTCCTGCCGCTGACGGCGGAGACGATACAGCACTACATCGCCAGATCGAGCCACGTCTAGTGAACGGATACCCTACCCGGAAGGGTAGGGTTCTTCATTAAAAACTGCGAGAATACCGCACCCGGAAGGGTGCGGATGAATCGCAGTCTCTTTTTCTATCTCCTGCCGCTGACGGCGGAGACGATACAGCACTACATCGCCAGATCGAGCCACGTCTAGTGAACGGATACCCTACCCGGAAGGGTAGGGTTCTTCATTTTCTAGTTGGGCAATGTTTTTGCAACTGCACGAGCAACAATTGTATGACCTGAAGGCGGTAAGAAGCCTGAGGGCCGTCATACTATCAGATAACTACGTCCGTGCCAGCTCAAAGAATATTCTCGGGGAGCATGGCTTCTCGGTCCTCTTAAGCAACGATCAAGAGCACGTGCTGTTTGACACCGGACAGACCGGTAAGATTCTCGTTAACAACTTGGGGGTGATGGGTTTCCAAAGCAACATCCCGGCAGTGGTCCTGAGCCACGGTCACTATGACCACTCTGGCGGCCTTCTCGCGTTCATCAGGAGGTGCTATGGTACCTGTAGCATCTACACCCACCCCGCTGCCTTCTACAGGAGGTTCAAGAAGGTCAAGGGGAAGATAAAGGAGATAGGAATGCCCTTTTCTAGATCAGAGCTGGAAGAGGCAGGCGGTAAGATTCACACTTCCAAGGCACCCCAGCGTGTGACAGAATGGCTGATGACAACGGGAGAGATTGAGAGGAAGTACCCCTTCGAGAAGCCAGAGACAGAGTTTTATATCGAGAGCGATGGTAAGATGGAGACCGACCCATTCCTCGACGATCAGGCAGTTATCTCGCGGGTCGAAGGGAAGGGGCTTGTTGTCGTTACTGGATGTGCCCACTCCGGGGCAGTGAATACGGTGAAGTTTGCAAAGAAGCTCGTTGGTGAGAAGGTTTATGCGGTTATCGGCGGATTCCACCTCATGAACGCTTCCAAAAAGAAGTTAAAAAAGACGGTGCATACCTCCGGCCGTCTAAAAAAGACCACGAGGCTGATACCGCAGAAAAAAGCAACGGTAAGGCGCCCTCCCGGCGCAAGAAGGGCCGCAGGACCGGGCGCAACTGCAGCCAGGAGATCACCCCAAGCGGACCCAGTCTGCGGCTTCAGGATAAGGGTTGGGGACGTCGTCTACCTGCGCTACTTCGACGCGGTTCTGTTCAAAGACACCCTCTGCGCCTCAAAGCCGATCATCCGCGAGACTATCGGCTGGCTGGACTACGAGGACGCCGAGTGCGTGCGCGTAGTTTGGGAGCGCTACGCGGAGCCCACCATAAACGAGGAATCGAGGGTCAGAGTAACAGGCCTGGCGATCCGTAAAAGCAACATCATTGAGGCGACGAGGGTTTCATGATGTCCTCCTTGATAATAAATGCCGAGCGCAGGCTCTCGACTTTAAAGAAGCAGTCCCATCCGAGGAGAGCGTCAAGAGGCACCAGCCACCCTGAGCACTGAGACCAGGATAGAACCGAGGGAGAAGCACTTAAGCTTAAAAAGACTGCCGCCCCCGTGCTGTCTGGGAGCAAAATTTCCAAGAAAAGGAGAGTGAGTGAGAAGAATGGAGAAGCTGAACAAGGCAGTGCAACGCAGTCAGTACTTACTCCCACAGGGCTTATCGCCAAGAGAACGGGCTGCAAGACAGTACATCATCGACGCCTTCAGAGGAAAGATGACCAGCCTGATCCCCTTCGCCCTGGAGAACGGGTCTATTCTGAAGCTGGCGTCCTACCTCCTCAAGCATACGATTGGCAGCAAGGCAACCCTATACCAATACGTCTTCGGGGTCCACCGGTACTGCAGGTGGATGGGGAGGAGCCCGGACGAGATCATGAGAGAATCGCTCCTAGACCTCAAAGCCCGGGAACACTACACTGCCTCGCTCGACGACTTCGTGGGGGACCTACAGGCCGAGGGACTGGCCCCCGGAACCATAGCTAACCACGTGAAGGGCATAAAGGCACTATTCAGGGCAAACGGCGTGGAGGTCACCCTCCCCTACAGGCTTCCGCGGAGGGTCAAGTACAGCGACAGGGCGCCAACACCGGAGGAGCTCACGAGGATCATGGACGTAGCCGACCTCAGGGAGAAGGTCATCGTCAGCCTCCTCGCGCTCGGGGGCTTCAGGCTGGGAACCCTGGCCCGGCTTCAGTACCGGCACGTCCGGAGGGATCTCGAGGCCGGAGTGGTTCCGATCCACGTCCACGTAGAGGCGGAGATCACCAAGGGGAAGTACCACGACTACGACACATTCATAGGAGCCGAGGCGGCCGAGTACCTCAGAGTCTACCTTGAGACGAGGAGAAAGGGCACCAGAAGAGACAGGTGGGGGATGCCGCCAGAGGAGCTGAACGACGAGTCACCCCTGATAAGGAACGGCCAGACGAGGAGGATCAAGCCAGCAACGCTAGGAAGCATCCACCTTGCGATCCACAAGCTCTTCATCAAGGCGGGCCTGATCCAAAAGGGGACCCTGAGGCGCTACGAGCTCAGAGCCCACTCCATAAGGAAGTACTTCCGCACCCAACTCGGTTCCCTGGGCACGATCCCCACGGACTACATCGAGTACATGATGGGGCACACGATCAGCACCTACAACGACGTGAAGATGAAGGGGATAAACTTTCTAAGGAACCTCTACGCATCAAGCGGACTGAGCATAAGGCCCAGGACAAAGGTCTCGAAGCTCGATCAGTTGAAGCTCATCATAGAGGCCTGGGGAATGAATCCCAGCGAAATCCTCAGCAGGGAGGCACTATCGATGCCCCACAGAACCGTGGTCGATCCCGAACGGGAGAGGATAAAGGTTCTGAATCAGGCCCTGAGGCAGGCCATAATCAGGGAGCTCCAACAGAATCAAAACGGTATATAAGAGCATATGCATTGGTAGCCCGGGAGAGATTCGAACTCTCGTCGGCGGGGCCAGAGCCCGCTATGCTTGGCCGCTACACCACCGGGCTGATAATTGAGATTAATCTGGCTTTATTAAATCTTTCTTCAAGGCAACTAAACATCAAAACCAACTGAAGCATAACAAAATCTCTTTTCTATATCTACTCTCGTCTGAGATATGTGGAACCTTAACGAGCCTCCAACCTTTCGCAAACTTTAATTATGCATTTTACCACCAAAATATAAACAAATCGAAATATTTAAATAGAAGCAACGTTAAACGTTCTTCCCCCCAGCGTGGCCCCCCAAGCTAGTGAAGTAATGTCTAAACCAAAAGCGAAGAATGTCACGGAACACGAGGTTAGGGAGAAGGATAGGGGAGAGTCCGGCTCCGAGTCAGAGGGCATCAAGTGCCCCAACTGCGGGAGTACCAACTTCGTAAGGAGTTTTGAGAGGGGCGAGGTCACCTGTAGCAACTGCGGTTTGGTCATCACCGAGAAGATTATAGACAGGGGCCCTGAGTGGCGGGCGTTTACCTCGGAGGAGCGCGACAAGAGGAGCAGGGTAGGGTCGCCGCTATCCCCGACGGTCCATGACAGGGGTCTCTCCACCGTCATCGACTGGCGCGACAAGGACGCCATGGGCAGGAAGATCGAGCCTAGGAAGAGGATAGAGATCCTGAGGTGGAGGAAGTGGCAGATCCGTACAAGGGTTCACAGTTCCCTGGACCGGAACTTGGCGCAGGCGATGAGCGAGCTCGACAGGATAAGCTCCCAGATCGGCCTTCCCAAGAGCGTCAAGGAGGAGTCCGCCGTAATATACAGGCGGGCCGTTGAGAAGGGTCTCGTCAGGGGAAGGTCCATAGAGTCGGTCATGGCAGCCGCGATCTACGCCGCCTGCAGGACGCAGAAGGTTCCAAGGACACTCGATGAGATCGCAAGGTACACCAAGGCCGGAAGGAAGGACGTCGCCCGCTGCTATAGGCTACTGCTCAGGGAGGTGGACGTCAACATACCCATCGCCGACCCCGTGGACTTCATCACCAGGATAGGCGGTGCCCTAGAGCTCAGCGGTACCACACAGCACAAGGCTGCCGAGATCATCAGGGACGCAAAGAAGCTCGGAATAACCGCCGGCAAGGACCCGGCTGGACTCGCCGCGGCCGCGACATACGTCGCCTCGCTGTTGGAGAACGAGCGGAGGACCCAGAAGGAGATAGCGCAGGCCGCCCAGGTCACAGAGGTTACGGTGAGGAACCGCTACAAAGAGCTGATGAAGGAGCTCGGGATAGAGGTCCCGCTACAGTAGCATCAAATGCGCTCGAAGCCGGAAAAGGCTACTCCTCTCTCTTCTCTTCCCCTTCAGCCTTAGCTTTCTCTGTTTCTTTCTCCTCTTTTTCCTTGCTGACCTCAAGGAAGATGTTGCCTCGAAAACCGCAACTGTTGCAGGCGTAAATGGGTTGCGTGACGTATCCGGTGAGCGTCAAGACCGAGATGTCAGCACTTCCACACCTAGGGCACACCTTAAGCTTGATCCCGACCCTCTTGAAGGAGGATACGGTTTCCCTAAAGTCCTTGGCACTCAATGAGAGGACCTACTCCACGTCTATGTTGTCCTTTGGGAATCCGCTCTCCACAAGGATCTGTGCAGCCCTCTCGCGGTGGTCGCCTTGGAGCTCAATCCTTCCGTCCTTGTCCGTCCCGCCGCAAGCCAGTTTGCTCTTCAGCTTGCCTGACAGCTCCTTGAGGTTTATGTTCTTGTCGTCGATCCCCTCAACGATGGTGACGTCCCTGCCCCACTTCCTCTTTACCACAAAAACTCTTATCCTCTGTTGCTCTTTTACGATGGCTTCACAAACACAAAGGTCCTTAGGTAGTCCACATTTGGAACAAATTTCACTCAAGTTTGCAAATCACCTTAACGGGTGGTTCAACTATACTTTAACGGCTATTTATTTTTTGTTTTTTTGATAGTTAAAACTAAATCCTCGAACCGATCTCGATAATTATGTGGACAATATTATTGAATTAATGAAGGAAGATCTCATTGAAGTACGACATATACCTCTGCAGGAAGTGTGGGGGCGTCTGCGCAGGGCGGCAGGACGCCACCACGTTTACATGTTGCTACTGCGGGACAAGGAACAGCGCCGAGAAGAGCCTCCGGCTGGCTGGCGGGGTCGAGTCCAAAGACGTGCCCGACACCATCGGCAGAATAAAGATGGCCCGGGCTGGAAAGTGTTCAACGCTGAAGTAAAGGAAAGAGGTTATCTACCGATTTGATTTATGGTGGTCTGGGCCGTAGCGGGCGTGCTTCTTTACAAGCCCCCAATACCAGGCGTCAGGGTAGGGTCCTGCTGGCGGCGAGAGCGCAGTGGCAAAGCGGTTTCTCAAAGAACTCACCGAGATTTTTGGTTAGCCGAAATCTTTATATTTTTCGGTGCACCGAAATCACTTGGGTGCACAAAGTGAACATCAGTGAGCACAATAACCCCGACGACTACCTCGAGATGATCTATGCGATATCGGAGGAGGAAGCCAGGGGCTTAGCGCGCATAAAGGAGCTCTCCGAGAGGCTCGGCGTCTACCCCTCTACCGTCACCGAGACGATGCAAAAGCTGGCGGAGAAGGGTCTGGTGATCAGGATCAGCTACAAGGGCGTCAAACTCACGGGCGCTGGCAGGAACTATGCCATGGACATACTCTCGAGGCACAGGATACTGGAGTGCTTCTTCTCCCAGTATCTGGGAATGGATCCGTCCGCCGTGCAGGACGAGATCTGCGGCATAGAGCACCACCTGAGCCAGAGGGTGCTGGAGAGCCTCTACGTAAAACTCGGCAGGCCGAAGAGCTGCCCGCACGGCAAGCCCATACCAGTAACTTGGGGGTGAGTTGCATGGTGGAGGAGGTCCTGAAAACCTTCTGCAGGCTCAAATCTAGCCTTGGCAAAGTCAAGAGGGACGACCTTCTGAAGGTGGGAGTTGACGAAGGAAAGCTCGGTCTTGTCCTGAAGAACAACCTCCTGAGGGAGAGGGACGGTGCCCTTGAATTAACCGATAAGGGTGAGACCGTACTGCTCAATCATAGGGAGGGGTTCCTCCACGAGTCCATCCATCACGGCGAGGAGAAGAGACCACACGGTGCGGTCGATCATTGGGCGCGTTGCCACCAAATAGACCGGCACACGCTCAGGGAGGTTTTCATATGGAAAGGCGAAGAGAACATGATGAACTGGAGATGCCTTTAACTGCCCTGAAGGAAGGGGCGATTGGAATTGTAACTTCCATAAAAGCAGGTCGCGGATGGGGGTATGGAAGAGGATGGGGCTTTGAAAAACGGCTTATGGATATGGGTCTAACCCCAGGTACCGAAATTATGGTTGTGAAATCAGCCCCTTTCCATGGACCATTAGAGGTTTCTGTAAGAGGTTCAAGACTTGCCTTGGGTCGAGGTATGGCTGAAAAAATTTTAGTGGTGAAGAAAAAGAATGTCTAAGAGAAAATTAACTATCGCACTGGCTGGAAATGCGAATGTTGGGAAATCTGTTATATTCAACCAGTTGACTGGGCTACATCAACACATTGGGAACTGGCCAGGGAAAACCGTTGAAAGAGCTGAAGGAACCCTTCACTTCAAAGGTTACACAATAGACATCATCGATTTGCCCGGAATATATTCACTTTCAACATATTCTCTGGAAGAATTGATCTCAAGAAAATACATCGCTGTCGAGAAGCCAGACATTGTGATAAATGTTGTAGACGCTTCAGTTCTCGAGAGAAACTTGTTCTTTACACTGCAGCTAATGGAACTTGAAACTCCAATGATCATAGCATTGAACCAAATGGACATTGCAAAGAAAAAGGGCATCGAAATCGACGTAGAAAAACTAGAGGAGCTTCTTGGGGTTCCAGTAGTATCAATTGTTGCAATAAAAGGGATAGGTATCTCCCAGCTTTTAGATAAGACCATCGAGACAATTGAAAAAAGAACGACAGCAAAACATGTCAGAGTGAAATATGGAGAAGAAATTGAAGAAAGAATCACCAAACTCACTAATATGGTTAAAGGCATTCAATTTTATTATCCGCCTAGATATGTGGGGGTCAAGTTACTGGAGAGGGACGAAGAGATTGAAAGAGAAGTCGGTAGAATAGATCCGCAGATGGTTTCTACTGCAGAAAAACTTGCAAATGAAATTGAGAAGCTTCACGGTCACTCTTGCTCGACTGTGGTAACCTCTGAACGATATGAGATAGCAGGGCGCATTGCAAGGGAAGCTCAAAAGCTTGTGCGCCCAATAAAACCTCCGATAGAAGAAAGGCTACATACCTTAACAACTCATAAAATCTTAGGGTATCCTATTATGGCCATTTCTCTGCTTTTAATGTTCTATTTCGTATTCACCTTTGGAGGTTACACTTCTGAGCTGTTAAGCGACGCCTTTTATAGTTTGCACCTTTTTTTTGACAGCTTATTTGGAACCGGAGTCACCGGAAAATTGGTCTGGGGAGGTATTATGGAGGGAGTTATCGCCGGCGTTACAATAGCTCTGCCTTATATCGTCCCCTTCTATATTATACTGTATCTCTTAGAAGACTCTGGCTACCTCAGTCGAATCGCATTTTTGATGGACAACATTATGCATAAAATAGGACTGCATGGAAAAGCATTCATTCCCGTAATGCTTGGCTATGGCTGCAATGTTCCCGCCTGCTTAGGATGCAGAATAATGGAGACAGAGAGGGAGAGATTGCTTGCGGCATTTATCACCACGTTAGTACCTTGTGCCGCGCGAACAGTTATCATACTTGGTCTAGTAGGCCAATTTGTGGGCATCCAATGGGCCTTAATGCTTTATGTCCTCGATCTATTGATCATTTTCGCCCTCGGAAGGCTTGCATTTAAAACCCTACCAGGAGAGCCGACCGCTCTAATCATGGAAATGCATGATTACAAGGTGCCTCATCTGAGGACAATTCTCAAGCAAACGTGGTTCAGACTAGCCGAGTTCATAAAAATAGCCTTTCCTCTAATAATTGTTGGAAGTTTTATGATAAAGCTTGCAGAAGTTTTTGGTTTACTTGAACCAATCGCGGCCGTGTTCAGTCCTGTAACCGTCGTGTGGCTAGGATTACCTGCTATTACGGGCATAACGCTGATATTTGGTGTGTTAAGAAAGGAATTGACACTGATAATGCTTGCAACTCTCTTGGGAACAACGAATTTTGCACAAGTCTTGGCACCACTTCAGATGGTTGTCTTTACAATAGTGGCAATGTTTTACATACCCTGTATAGCAACAATCGCCGCTCTAGTTAAAGAGTTTGGCTTGAAGAAGGCGCTTTTCATAACAGTGTTCGAAATAATCTTTGCAATAACCTTGGGTGGAATTGCATTAAGAGCATTGATGCTAATTGTCTGATTGGGATATAGGTCAAAAACATTACTAAGGGAAAGTGTACTACCACTACATATCGACAGATACTTCAGACTACCAAAGCTTTCATACCACTTCGTGAAGTTCGATGACGGTGAGAGGTATTTCTATTAATATTTGGGCAAGACTTTGATGATGGTCCATTCTTACCCATGCTCCTCGGCTACGGATGCAGCGTCCCGGCGTGTATCGGCTGCAGGATAATGGAGACGATGAGGGAGCGGCTCCTCCTCGGCGCACTCGTGGTCCTGATACCATGCTCGGCAAGGACGGTCATAATACTAGGCGTGGCCGGCGCCTACGTGGGGATAGGGGCAGCCCTCACTATCTACATCCTCGATCTAGCGATAGTCTTTGCCATCGGCAGGGTGCTCTTCAGAGTCCTGCCAGAGGAACCTGTAGGCCTCATAATGGAGATGCCCCGCTTGCGCCTCTTCAAGCCGAAGACCGTCCTCAAGAAGACCTGGTTCAAGACCAAGGACTTTGTGTACATGGCCCTCCCGCTGATAGTGGCCGGATCTTTCGTGGTGGCGCTGGCTAGCTACCTCAACTTGATCAATGTGGTTGTGGGCGCCCTCTCCCCCCTCACGGTGGGCTTGCTGGGTCTGCCCGTCGGAACCGGTATAGCCCTCATATTCGGCCTCCTGAGGAAGGAGCTGGCCCTCATAATGCTCGCGACGTACTTCGGCACCACGAACTTCGCCCTATTTATGACGCCTGCTCAGATGCTTGTCTTCACTATTGTGATGGTGCTCTACATCCCGTGCATAGCCACGTTTGCGGCGCTGGTGAAGGAATACGGAACGAAGAGGGCACTTGCCATAATTCTGATGGATGTCGCCTTGGCTCTCACCGTCGGCTTTGTGGCTATGCAAGCCCTTACCTTCGCGGGGATCTGAAACTGTCTCTTATCCTTCTAAACGTCTCCTCAATGTGCTCCGGGATCACCTTGGTGTCCGAGAGCACAGGCATAAAGTTGGTGTCGCCGCTCCACCTCGGAACCACATGCAGGTGGAGGTGCTCATATCCAGCTCCAGATGCCTTCCCCACATTGAATCCGAGATTGAACCCCTCTGGGTGCATAAGGTCGTTGAGAACCTTCGTAGTGTCCCGCAGGAGTTCTAGGATCCCCATCCACTCATCATCCCTCAGGTCCGTGAAGTTGACGACATGCCTGTATGGTGCGATCATCAGGTGTCCAGAGTTGTAGGGGAACCTGTTGAGAAGCCCGAAGACGAGGTCCCTCCTCTCGTAGATGTAGTTCTTCTTGTCGTCATTCTCGGCTGGCTTTGCGCAGAATATACACCCGCCACTCTTCTCCTTGGTAACAAAGGCAAGCCTCCAAGGCGCCCAGAGCGTCTTCAAACCTCTCACCTCACTATACTACTGTGAAAGACAATCTTTCTCCTTTGCTGTTATAGACGTTTACCGTTCTTTCGTTATACGGATATCCCGCAATAATCATTAGCTTTCCATATACGCCGTTCAGGTCCTCCGTTGAGGGCGTGGCGTTCCCGCTCGGGTGGGAGTGGGCCACCCCTATAATGCTCAGATCAAACGGGATCATATACGACGAGAAGCCGGATAAGCCCTCCCCATAGGTCGAGAAGGGCGGTATGAGGAACTCTATGACCTCCGCGGTCTCGCCCTTTGCCTTGCCCCTTATCAGCATGATGTTCTCCTTCGGGAAGAACTCCCTGCAGAGTTCAAGAAAGGCCTCGAGGGCGTCCTTTTTTATTTTGACCTGCCTGATCAAACTTCACGTTCCCTCCCACGCCCCTGCGAACTTCAGAACGCCTTCCGGCGCCTTCTCCATCAGAGCGGCGCTCACGTAGACCAGCGTTGAGATGACGATGGTCCAGACATTCATGGGCACGCCCAGCGGGCTGAGCTTAAGGAAGTAGAGGGCGACCGCAACGGCAAAGCCCGAAACGATCGCGGCCGTGGCGGAGGTCTTCCCGCCCCTCTTCCATACAAACATCCCTATCACCACCGGCGCTTGTGGGAGCAGTAGCGACGAGGAGAGGACGGCGAGGTCGACGATGAAGCCAGGTCTGGCGAGGGCAAAGAGGGTGCAAGCCAGCGCGAGCACCACGATCACGATCCTGCCGACCAGTAGCCCCGTCTTCGCTGAGGGGGACGGCCTGTAGGGCTCGAGGATGTCCCTCACCGCCATGGAGCCCAGAGTGAGGATTATCCCGTCTATGGTCGAGACCGATGCTGCCAGCACCGCCACCAGACCAAGAACGCTGAGCCAGAGCGGCGCCATGCCGAGGAGCGTCGGCGTGACGGAGTCCCTGTAGGTAATCAGCGGGAAGGTTCCCCCAAGGGTCATCCCCCGCAGCATAAGGCCCATGAGCGTGACCAGAACCGTGAAGAGGAGACCGTAAGCCCCGAACCAGACGATCATGCCATTGAGGGCCTTCCTGTCCTTGGGCGCGAAGAGGCGCTGGACGACCTGCGGGTTGGTCACGGCGAAGAAGAACCACGGCACCGTCATATTCAGGAAGACCGCGAAGGACCAGAACTGGTTCGGCACATAGGAGAGGGAACCCAACGAAGCGAGGTCGAAGCTCGCGTTGCTGTACCCCCAGACGTAGACCCATAGGACCATCAGGATGCCCGTCCCCAGCATGATGAGGCCCTGGAGGACGTCCGTCCATCCCACGCTCCAGATCCCAGCTATCACCGACCAGAGGAGCGCCACCACGATCGCTATGACCACCGCCCAGGTGTAGGGCACCGCGCCCCCGCTGGCCCCCTCTGCGGCTATGGCCACCCCTATGACCTGTGAGGAGGCGTACGGTATTAGGGAGACGAGGGCCAGGAGCGTTATCGCCGCCCCCACGACCCTGCTGCCGTAGCGTTCGCTCAACACCTCCGCCGGCGAGACGTACCCGAACCTGTTGTGGAGCGCCCAGTACTTCGGGGCGATGTAGTAGAGCAGGAAGAGGGTTCCGACGAAGTATACGAGCTCGAAGCCGAGGGTCCCCACGCCCGTGCTGTACGCATACCCCACCAGCCCGATGAACATGAAGGCGCTGTAGGTCGTGGCGGCGTAGGATAGGGCGGAGAGGAGCGTGCCGAACCTGCCACCGGCCGTGAAGAAGTCCTTGGTGTCCCTCTTCAGGAACTTCTTCGAGAAGAGCGCCACCGCCGTCCCGAGGCCTAAATAGATCACCAGCGCGAGGTAGGTTGAGAGGGACTCCATCCTTTCATCTCCTCGTCAAGAGGAACACAAAAGCCAGGTATGCGGCTGAGAGCCCAGCCCAGAATACGAACGTGTAGGGTCCCTCCCTCCCGTTCAGAACCAGATAAGGCACGGCGTACATCAAGAAGATTACAATCAGTGATACTGCAAAGAACAGCCTCTTGGCTTCCATGGTTATAGAAGAACATCCCTTCAAAATAATAAATATTGTTATTTCTGGGTTATAATTGGGTTGACCGGCGCCTGACTCAAGTCTTATATTAGGTGCATGACCATAATTAAAACATAAAAAGGTTGTGGGACGATGCGCGTCTGTCTTCTTTTAATGAGAACGCCCAGCTCAGATGAGGACGCAGAGCGTATGTTGGGCATACTCCGCGGCGCCAAGGCCCAAGGTACGGAGATCGCGGTCTACCTCCTCGGCGACGGCGTACTGTGTGCGAGGAAGGGGCAGACGGGGTACGTCGGTCTCAACCTCGGCAACGCCCCAGATAAGACCACTGTCAGGGCCAGCGCGAGACCTGAGGGCAAGGGGCATCTCTGACGGGGATCTGGAGCCGGGCGTGGAGATCATAGAGGATCTTGAGGGCGTCTTCATAGAGGAGGTCATGGAGAGAGCGGAGAGGGTGTTCACATGGTAGAATCCTCAAAAAAAGAAGACCGTTACAATGATGCTCTTCTCCGCCCCCTTCGGCAGTCAGTACGCGGATCACCTGTGCAGGGTGGCTGAGAGGGCGCTGGACAAGGGTTATGCCGTGGAGATCTTCCTCTACAGCGACGCGGTTCACGCGCAGATGACGGAGCAGAACCCTAAGCTCTTCTTCCCTGTTGGGGGAGCCGTTAAGCGGCTGATCGAGAAGGGGGCAGTCATAAAGAGCTGTGAGATCTGCTCCATCGCCCGCGGCTACATCAAAGGAGAGCTCAAAGATGGAAAGAAGGACTACTCCTCAACGAAGGTAATTAATGGAGTGAACTTCTGCAGCATATACGGCTTCGTGGACATGCTGAGCCGTGCCGATAGGGTACTCTCCTTCGGGGGTTCCTGACTATGTCCAAACTTGTTATTGAGATCTCCCATTCCCCCTTCGGCCACGAGAACGCCTACGCCGCACTCTTCGCCGCCATGGCCTGGGTTTCCATGGGGAACGAGGTGGTGGTCCTCCTCAGGGGGGAGGGTGTACACGTGGGGGGGAAGGGGCAGGTGGACCCCTTCAAGAACATCAGCCTTCCACCCACAGAGCGGCAGGTGACAGAGGTGCTGGAGATGGAGGGCAGAGTCATAGTGGATCGCCAGGCGCTCCAGATGCGCGGAATCAGGGCAGAAGACCTCATACAGGGTGTGGAGGTTCTGGACGCGAGCGAGATCCGTGGCATAATGATCAAAGAGGGCGAGCGTGTCCTTACGTTCTGAGGTGTATTAAATGGCGGACGAGACTCTAGACTGCAAGGGGCTCATATGCCCGAGGCCCCTCTTCGAGACCCTCAAGAGGTTGAAGAAGATGGACGTGGGCAAGACTCTGGAGGTCATATTCGACTACCCGCTCTCGAAGGAGGAGATACCCGAGACCGTCAAGAAGCAGGGGCACGAGGTTATATCCATGACAGAGGAGAATGGTGTCTGGCGGATAACCATCAGGAAGATGACGTGAGGTGGGAATGTGCCGAAAGCGACCATAGTGCTCTTCTCCGGTGATCTCGACAGGGCCTTCGCGGCATTCCTGATCGCGTCGAGGGCCGCGGCCGAGGGGTGGGATGTGATCCTTCTCTTCACCTTCTGGGGTCTTAGCGTCATCAGGGATCCTAACAAGAAGGCACCCCAAAAGAAGGAGTTCGCGCCTCGGATGTTCGACATGATGATACCAAAAGGCGCGGACGATCTCAGGCTGTCGAGGATGCACATGCTAGGTCTCGGAACCTCGATGATGAAGGGGCGGATGGGCGCCAAGAAGCTCCTCACGATCCGGGAGATGCTGAAGGAGGCAAAGGAGTTTGGCGTCAGGTTCTTTGCCTGCACCGTTCCAATGGAGATAATGGGCATACAGCGTGAGGAGATCATAGACAAGGTGGACGAGTTCTGCAGCGTGGGCAAATACCTTGAAGAGGCAAAGGACGCCGACGTTAACCTCTTCATATGAAAATGATTACTTTAGAATCCTGTAGGTTGGCGATCAAGCTCCGGGTCTTGGGCAAACGACCATCTTCCCACTGTCCCTCAGGTCAGTGAAGAGCCTCGCCCCCTCTGCGGCTATGGCCACCCCTATGACCTGTGAGGAGGCGTACGGTATTAGGGAGACGAGGGCCAGGAGCGTTATCGCCGCCCCCACGACCCTGCTGCCGTAGCGTTCGCTCAACACCTCCGCCGGCGAGACGTACCCGAACCTGTTGTGGAGCGCCCAGTACTTCGGGGCGATGTAGTAGAGCAGGAAGAGGGTTCCGACGAAGTATACGAGCTCGAAGCCGAGGGTCCCCACGCCCGTGCTGTACGCATACCCCACCAGCCCGATGAACATGAAGGCGCTGTAGGTCGTGGCGGCGTAGGATAGGGCGGAGAGGAGCGTGCCGAACCTGCCACCGGCCGTGAAGAAGTCCTTGGTGTCCCTCTTCAGGAACTTCTTCGAGAAGAGCGCCACCGCCGTCCCGAGGCCTAAATAGATCACCAGCGCGAGGTAGGTTGAGAGGGACTCCATCAGCTCACCCCCTCAGCGAAACGAAGACGAAGGCTATGTAGAACGCCGATAGCCCAGCCTGATGTAGTATGTCGATGCCCATCAGGATAAAGAAGGACACGATAGAGGAGTTGATACGGCTGAAGGTGCATCCAAGGGAGACCTACGATGACGTCATTAAGAGGTTGATTGAGGCACGGAAAGGGCGGACACCTTCACCTATCTTAAATTCACTTAAATTCACATATCGCAATAACACGATGTTTTTATATACAACTTAAAACCTTAATACCTCGAGGCACAAAAAATGAAGCAAGACTATAGGGAAATCCAAAGAAAACTCACAGAAATTCTCGGCTTAAAGTTTCCACCAGTAGCCGTGAACCTCATCCGGAGGGCATGCGATGTCCCTCAAGGTGTCGCCGAGCTCGACAAGCCGATGTTTTACTGTGGCATGGTAAAGTACGCGATGCTTGGCAACGTCTTTTACGCAAAGGAAGATATACACAGCTGTAGGAGAGGCGCAGCGGCGCTAGGTATGATCGACATCCCAGAAGAGGAGCGAACGGGAGAGTTCTACTTGAACAAAGCGTCCTTTAGCTCTCTGAGGGCCGCTACGAGAACTATAATGGAGTCCCCGAGCCTCGAAGCCGGAAGCGTATATGCTACTCTACTGTCGCCATTAGAGAAGGCCCCACTCGACCCTGATGTCGTGCTCATAGAAACGATCCCTAGGAGGGCTATGGAAGTCCTCCACGCGTCCGTATTTGACGAGGGTGGTTGGATCAATAGCCGGATCTCTGCCCCGAGACAGCTATGCGCTGCGTTAACTGTAAGGCCATACTTGGGCAGACTCAACGTTTCCTTCGCCTGTGAGTTCGCAAGAATGGCCGCAAAACCCTTGGGGATCGAATATATGGATGAAGGTATCATCGTTGGAATACCCGGCGAGATGCTCCAGAAAGTCTCAGACAACATCGACAGAATCGGGTATGTGAAGAAGAGGCTTACAGCAAATTAGTTAGAAAGGGGGGATAAAGAACCGTTGAAAGAACTAAGGGCTCAGCCTAAGATACTTCCACTCTGCCATAAAGTTGCTGAGCATGAGAACATAGTATGGGTGTGCGACGGAGCTGCAAACGTAGGTCAAATAGGGCACGAAGTAGGAGTTCTACTGACCAACTTGGATAAAGCGAGGATGTGTTGCACAACGGCTGTCGCTGCAGGTTCTAGGCCGCACCTAGACATCGCAGAGAGGGCGAAAAAGAACATCGTGATAAATGGATGCGCAAACAGATGTGCCTCAAAAGTCTTGGAGAAAGCAGGAATAAGAATTGATTACGAGATTGACATATCCAAGTATCTGCAAAAGGTACCGACCCTCGACATATATCAAGGAGATGTTAAGAGGATAGCAGAAATTGTCGCTGACCAGGCAAAATTGTAATGGAAGTGAGGGCGTGGTTCCTACACAGGCGGTCGTGAAGCTGCTGACCGGCGAAACTCCCCCTAGGGAGCTTGCAGGTATTCGAATCAGCGCCTCCCTAACACCGGAAAAGGTCGCATCGTTTATTCAGAAAAACTACTCTTACTTGGTTTTCTCCATGGTCTTTCTCGGCGTAATTGCAGGTGTATTTGTACCAAAACCTGTTCAGGTATTAAAGCCCCTCATGCTACCTTTAGTCAGCATCATGGTCTGGGCTATGTCTGTGACTATAAGGTTTGAAGAGCTTGTGCTCGTAACTAAAAAAGTGAGGCAGATCGTTTGTGGGCTACTTTTAAACTTTGCCTTCCTGCCAACCCTGTGTTTTTTGTTGGCCGTGGCATTCCTTTCCCGTGAGCCCACATGGGCTGTGGGCTTTATCCTGATGGGTACCGTCCCCTGCGCTGGCATGAATGTGGTCTGGACAGGCCTTCTTAAGGGCGATGTTCCTCTCGCCTTAATCCTAGCTGCTCTAACAATGATTTTGGGCATAGTGACCATACCGGGTCTTACAGCCCTTCTGGCCGGAGTCTATGTCGAAGTCAGTATTATTGAGATGCTCAGAATCATTGCTATAGCCTTAGCCATACCGCTAGTACTCGGAATAGCCACAAGACATGTCTTAGAGGCTAGGCTTGGAAAAAATTTAGCGAGGTATCTTCCCACATTCCCACCTATATCTGCTATCACAGCCATGCTCCTCATGTTCTCCATGCTGGCTGTAAATGTGGCTTTAATACCGCCTAACCCCTCCCTGATTCTATCGCTTATAATCCCGCCTCTAGTCTTGTTTCCAGTAGCCTTCGGAGGAGCCCACCTAATATGCACGAAGATCCTGCGCTGCCCCATGAAGGAGACAAATGCGATTGTCTACAGTTCAGGGATGAAGCATCTGCCGCTCGCTATGGGCATAGCCTTTGCATCCTTCGGCCCGATGGCCGCCCTACCCATAGCCATATCCGCAGCCTTCCAAACAGTAAATGCAAGCATCTTCTATAGAATATTTCAGAAGATCCAGCCTTCAGAAGAGAAGATGGAATGTAGCGGCTGTAAAATCTAGTATTTGGACGTAAATTGCTGTCTGTACCTCTTAAGCTCTTAAAACGTATGGTTGCAAATTATTAGGATCTTCGAAAAACTAACCCTTCCGATGCCTCCTCGCTCCCTCCATCGTTTTAAGGCGTCCCGTGCCGACTGCCTGGCCGCCCTAAGTATAACGGTGAACAATGAAAAATATTGGAAAATTTTTGGTGCTGTGCAGTTGCAGGTTAGAGTTGTGCTGTTCGCGTTCTATTGAATGATTTCATTGTGGATATATGCTTTTTTGAAGTTGTCGTAGAGAGGTTCGTTGGTGTATCTTATGAGGACTATTGTGAGGATGTCTTTGAGTCCTTGGGTTGACCAGTGCATCCATTTGTGCTTGCAGCGTTTTGACAC
>Ga0315282_10006515_pt1 | contig 19518 bp, 16 predicted proteins | sample YL17G07_20_MG_FD_203693 | JGI IMG/M metagenome (GOLD analysis project Ga0315282, IMG submission 203693) | Sediment microbial communities from Yellowstone Lake, YNP, Wyoming, USA - YL17G07_20 | ecosystem: Environmental > Aquatic > Freshwater > Lake > Sediment | place: USA: Wyoming | collected... | reverse complement strand
TTAGGTTTTCGCATGCAAAATTCATAGCACTATTTTTAAACCCTCTGCAAGCCATAAACCCCTCTACTGGAAAGGCTTTTGGCAATTCTTTAGCTGATTTTTACCCACTCGATTTGCAGAAGACCCACTTTAGAGAACGCATCTGTAAATATCTTTGTTGGAAAACCCGATCGTTTAATGAAAGCAGCTAGTGATGGATCTTTGCTGTGGAACTGGAAAAAAAAGGATAGAGGGTCAGGCTTAGGTATTTAAGTATTGCCTACCTGCTTGCTTAGGCGCAGAACGAAAATATAGAAATAACGAACCCTGACCCCATCTCTTTTCCTTGGCGCAACGCGCCTTTCTTGATCCCCACCGTGTTATTGCAGAAGATGTGGGCCACAGTAAGGAGGAGGAACGATTCTATTGTATTGGCCGGGTTGATGATGAAATTATGACCGTTCGATTCACATTTCGCGGCAATGTAATCCGTATTTTCGGCGCGGGTTACTGGAGAAAAGGACGAAAGATTTATGAGGCACAAAATAAAATACACCGATGAACGGATGGGGGAGCTTAGGGTTATCAAGGATTTTCTTCCGCCGCCGGAACAATTGATCTTAAAAGAAGACAACGTTAAGGTTACGATATCTTTGAGCAGGTCAAGCATAGAATTCTTCAAGAAACAAGCGCGGAGACATCGTACCTCGTACCAGAAAATGATCCGCCGGGTAATAGATTATTATGCCTCCGAGTATCAAAAAAACGCCTAACCATTATTTCCTTCCACTGGATTGATTCACCGCCTTCTGAATGCGTTCGGGGGTCATGGGCAGTTCAAATAACCTGACTTGAATAGCATCAAATACGGCGTTGGCGAGGACCGCGCCCATGCAGCTGATTGCCGGCTCGCCCCCTCCCTGCGGCGGCAGTTCCCGGTTATCTACCAGCACGGTTTCGATTTTGGGCATCCAGGAAAAAGGGGGGATCCGGTAGGTATCGAAATTCTTATCCAGGATTTCCCCGCCCCGGAAATGGACCTCCTCGGAGAGGGCATAGCCCAGCCCCATCATCAGACACCCTTCCATCTGCATACGGGCTCCTTCGGGATTGATTACCTGGCCCATGTCCTGGGCACAGATTAGTCTCCGGACCTGCACATCTCCTTTCTTAGAATTAACTTCTACCTCAGCCATGACGGCCACATAAGTGCCCAGGTAATCTGAGCAGGCAACGCCTTTTCCCCGGCCTAACTTCGGTCGAAAGTTATTCCACCCAAAAGCCCGGGCCGCTTGCTCCAGCACCCTGCGCATTCGCTGATCTTTTAAGTGGGTCACCCGAAAATCAAGAGGGTCGGCTTTTGCGGCGGAGGCCATCAGGTCCATGTGGGATTCGCGGGCAAAGGTGTTTGTGTTGGTGCCCGGGGCACGCCAGGTCCCGGTGTTGAAAGGATGGACTCCTGAGCCTCCCCACCAGCTTCCGTGAACAGAGGTCCGGTGAGAGGGGATGTCGTAAAAAGTGGCTGCGCCCCTCTCCCCCGCAAAATAAACCCGGTAATCCCAGAAGGTGATCCGGCCGTTAGCATCCAGGCCGGACCGGACTTTCACCACGGCCGCGGGCTGAAAAGTATCATAAAAAAATTCTTCCTCCCGGGTCCAGGCCACCTGAACGGGTTTCCCGGTCTTTTTGGCCAGAATGGCTGCCTCGACAGCCTGCTGGTTCCAACTCTTTCCCCCAAATCCCCCGCCCACGAAAGGTGTAATGACATGGACATCCTGGGAGGAGATGGATAGAGCCTGGGCCACTTCATCCTTGACACCGAAAGGCCTCTGGGTGGAAGCCCAGACAGTGGCTTTTTTCCCTTCAACTTTAGCCAGTGCCGTGTGGGTCTCCATGGGCGCATGGGCCACGTAGCGCTGGAAATAGGTCTCTTCGAATTTCTTGGAAGAGCTTTCCTCTCCCTTTTTCAGAGATCCATCCTGGGCGACAATACTGCCTTCCGGGGCAACCTTCAGCAAATGGGGAAAGATGGTTTTTTCATCGATCTTGGGAGAAGGAATATTGAACTGGGTTTTAATCAGGGCCAGTCCCTTTTCTGCCATGTCGGGCAAAGGGTGGAGGGCAGCGATAAATTGCCCCTCCCGGATGATCTTAAGGTCTGTTATCTTTTCCGCGGCAGATATGTCCACACTCTTGAGAGTTGCTCCATGGGCGGGTGGGCGCAAAATCCGGGCGTAGAGCATATCCGGCAGGTGAATATCCCCGGCATATTTGGCCTGTCCGGTTACTTTCGGCAGTCCGTCGGTGCGATTCATCGGCTTTCCGGAAACTTTGAAAGCCGAGACAGGTTTCAAAACGGCCCGGGTCTCCAGGCTCTTTTCAATCCGGCTTCCCTTAACCAGCTCGGCATAGGCAACTCTCTTTTCCGGATTTTCCCGATCCCGAATCATCCCATTGGCAGCCGCCAGACGTTCTTGCGGAACGTTTAATCTCGCAGCCGCCAGTTGTAACAGAATTGCTCTGGCCTGGGCAGCGGCTTCCCGAAGGAGAGGGCCAAAGTATTTGGTGCTCCGGGACCCGTAAGTTCCCGCATCGTAGGGGCAAAGGTCGGTATCGCCCATGACCATATCGATGGAATTTACTGGAACATCGAGCTCCTCAGCCAGCATCTGGGCCAGGGAAGTAATGATGCCCTGGCCCAATTCAACCTTCCCCGTGAATAAGTTCACCCGCCCATCTTCTTTGATCTGCAAGAAGGCGTTGAAAGCGGAAGAAGATTCCGAGCCTCGGGAGACCTCCCTGCGATATTGTGCTTCGGCGAATGGGTCAGGGGGAAAGAAGACGATCAGGCCACTTCCCATGAGCTTTAAAAACTGGCGCCGGTTCAAGGAATTCATTTGCTCTGCTCCTTCATCTCCCGGGCTGCGGTTTGGATAGCCTGAAGGATTCTCGGGTGAGCTCCGCAGCGGCAGAGGTTGCCATCCATGGCCTGAATGATCTCGGCTTCGGATGGATGCCGATTCTTCTGCAAAAAGCCATAGGCATTCAGGATCATTCCCGGGGTGCAGAAGCCGCATTGGAAGGCATTATGTTCGATAAAGGCTTTTTGCAACGGATGGAGCTTTCCTTCCCGGGCCAAGCCTTCAATGGTTAACACCTTTTTCCCATCAACTTCCCGCACAGGGACCTGGCAGGACCGCTGGGCTTCCCCGTTGATCAGGACCGTGCAGGCCCCGCACAGACCCTGTCCACAGACGTATTTGGTCCCTGCAAGTTTTAAATCAGTCCGCAGAACCCAGAGGAGTTTTCGGTCGCCATCCACTTTCAACCGCACGGGCCGCCCATTTAAAACCAAGTCGACATGTTCCACCTTTACCCCTTTCCATTTCACTTCAATTTCTTTTGGCCTGGAGCTTGCGATGCTTCTTGCGGTGAAGAAGGGAGTGAGACCATCCAGCCAATACGGGAACGGCTGTGGCAGCTGGGACAGATCAAATAGACCTCGGCTTCCTCCCCTGAGTCCTTCCAGCGGAAAGAGACATGGAACCCATCGGAGTATTGACATGACGGGCACTGGTAAACTTCTCCCCGGGGATCGATGCGACCGACTTCATTCCTAACTCCCATTTCCATGGCCCACCCTCCTCATCGGCTCCGAAACGATTCCTCCAGCCCCTGGAGGACTTGTCTTAGGCCCAAGAATTTTTCACCTATCCTTCCCCATCAAAGGATTTTACCGGAGGTGGAGCTTAAAAGGAAGGGTTCACTTCACTGTGGTTTTTGAAAAACTTTATGCCGAAATTTCCCGGGAGGCCATTGTAAAGGCCAAACGCGTGGTGGACACAGTGGGGCATTATGCCCGTCTGAATGTGGCCAGAGTCATCTTTGACCCTGCTCAACGAAATCCCATAGAATTTCAAAAGAGAGAACCATAGCCCTTACCCGTTGCCGCTGGAGGATGAAGTTCGGATAATTTCAGTCAATCTATGTGAGGTTTATCGCTTGAATGTGGAGGCTCTGCGGGGGAAATACTCACTGAGTTGAAGGGCCGCTACCCATCGTTACCATAATGGAATTCTTCTATGTACCCATCGGGATAAACAAAGCACTCATTTTTCTTTAGACTTATAACGTTTGCCTCCGGGAAATGAAAATGGCTGAGGCCGGGATATTCATGGGTGATGATCCATCTCGATTTCATCACTTCGCTTATCCTCAACATGTTTTCAACGGAAGTTCCGGCGAATATTGTGATCAGGGGCTCGTATCGGGCTCTTAATTGGGCCAATTCAGGATAATAGTCGCTGTCATCGGGGTGAAAAATATTGCCCAAATCTGAGGTGACAAAAAACGCGAGACCCTGATTGGCATTATGTTTGGAGTCGGCAGCGAATATCCTTACCTCCTCTCCGATTTCCCAAGAATCCCCGGCCTTCATGGCCGTTACCGAATGCCCAAGGCTTGGCAATTGACGGGCAACGAAGGCGGTTGTCAAAACTTTCGCTCCCGTATGTTTCTGCAATGCGACGACCAACTTTTTATCGAAATGGTCAATATGTTCATGGGTAACGACAATCGTTTTTAAATCTGATAATTTTTGGGGGTCAATTTCCACCGGATCGAAGAGGATGGATTGACCTTTCATCTGGATGATCAAGGATGAATAGACGTTAAGAATGGATATCCTAAGATTGGACATGGGATTGCTCGTGTTAAAAGTCGGATCGCCCGCCCTGCCTTGAGGCTGTGTCGCAATCCCGAGATCGGAAGGTCCGAACGGGAGGGCATTCTCCCGGAATCATCGGGTCCGCCTCAGGCGGAGTTCTTCCCGGGATTGCGGCGGGGATTTATTCGCCATGCGCATAGCGCTCTGCGCTTAGCGTTTTGAAGACCTGCCCATGCTTCCTCGTTCATGCCCTCCCGCTCGGGTTGCGACAAAGTCTCTCCGCAGGGGGGGCCAATCTATTCAATTCTCACTTCATAAAACGCTCATCCCGCTTATGAACACCCTCCCGAACCCCTTCACTTTTCCTTTGTCTCACAAAATTATACTCTCCCTCTTCAAACCGCAGGTTCGTGAAAAGAGTATGGGAGACATATCCTTTGACCAGCCCTTGAGTGAATCCCAGGATGTCGCAGATATAATGATTCGCTGCTTTCCCAATAGCGATTCCGTCATAAGGCAGAAGAGTTAGTCTTTTGGCTTCCCTGTTTACTTCTTCTTCTAAGTTCTCATAAGGTACAGACCTTGTGGCCCAGCCGATCCTCTCCGCCTCCACACCATTGATGGGATCACCGGAAAGAAGCATCCAGCGTGCCCTCTTATATCCCACCGTTTGATAAAGGGGAATAAAGTTCATACCGCTTCCCGAAAAACCGAGCCTTTGTTCGGCGTGGCTTATTTTGGCGTCATTGGCCACGATGGTTACATCGCATATTTCCGCAATGACAGAACCTTCTCCAATGCAATGGCCATGTACCTGGGCAATGGTAATCTTGGGTAAGAGCAAAAGCTTTTGATGCCCTTCCAGCCATTTCCTGTCGATTTTTAACCTGGCCCTTTGACTTGGGCGGCGTTTTCCAGGCTCTCCGTCTTGTTCCTCATAAACCTTATAAATTCGGGCCAAGTCATGGCCGGCGCAGAAAGCCCGTCCAGCCCCCTTGATGATCACCACCTTAATCTGGTCATCGTCTGCCACTCGATCCAGGGCGGATAGAAATTGATCGTATATGCCTCCATCTCCCGGAAAATCCATGACATTCAGTTTGTCCGGTTTATTCAGGGTTATTTTGGCAATTTCTCCTTCTGATTCATAGATGATAAGCTGGTCCTCCATCTTCGGTCTCCTTTCTCAATAATAAAGGCAATCATTTCTTCGGCCTGGCCCGGAGCCCGGCGGAAGAAATTTTTTCCATTCCCGTTCCATTCCCGTTCAGGGAGCTTTATACACCGGGGTTTTCCTTAAGTCAAGAGGAAGAACCTCTTGACCCACCTGGTTGAGCTATCGCCTATTCGTCGTGGCCCGGGTGTGGATATGGAAGGATCAGCGCCCTGTTATTCCGAGTGAGGCGCACATGCGCCTGGGCCTTGCATCTCAGATGAAAACCGGGGGCGGGCGGGGGCTTAAATTACCTTGACACAAAATTGCCTTATTAGTATATTTACGGCACCAAAAGTTGATTCTAATTGGAAATTAAACAGGCTTTGCACTTGGGATCCAGTGAGGAAAGTCACAGGGGGTTCAAGCCCCCTTTCTCACGCCGCCCCGGGAAGATGCTTTGCGATAACGTATTAAGCCCAGAAGAATTATGAGGAAAGGAGGGTTTATGTTCAAGTGGCTTTCCAAAGGTGAGGAGATATCAACTTACCTGGCCGTGGGCGCAACCTTCATTCTAATGCTTCTAACAACAGCGGATGCCATCTTCCGGTATCTTATCAATTGGCCCATCATGTATGCCTATGAGATCACGGAGAGCTACCTGATGCCCAGCGCGGTATTTCTCGCCATCTGTTGCGCATACCGGGGAGGAAACCTGATCCAAGTGACCTTCTTCGTTGACCATCTTCCCCAGGGATTTAAGAATGTATTAAGACACGTAGTTCATACTTTTACCACTTTATTGACCCTCCTTTTTCTTGTCGCTATGATCTTACAGACTGAATACAATCTTTCCAAGGATATACCACCGGACACCTTACCCGTCGGCCCGGGCTATTTAGTTGTATCGATCGGCCTGCTCGTTACGAGTTTAGCCCTCATTGTAGACCTGGTCACGAATAAATCCGTATTCTTTAGGAAGGAATCCGATAATCTTTAATCCTACAAATTTAGATAAAATGGAGCTGAAATGTTAAAAGTTCTTCCAATGATAGCCCTCATTGTCGCTCTGCTTTTCGGTGTGCCCATTGCGTTTGCTCTCGCCGCAGCTGGAATCTTCGGAGTTTGGCTCATGACGGGGAACTTGAATACGGTCGTCAGCATGATCGGAACCACCATGTTTAGCACCGCTTCGGACTATCTCCTGACGACCATTCCCATGTTCATCCTGATGGCCTATTTTGCCTCTTCCAGCGGCCTGGCCCGTGACCTTTTCACCGGTTTATCCAACTGGCTCTCCAACATCCGGGGCGGCTTGGCCATTGCCACTGTTTTTTCCTGCGGCATTTTCGGGGCCATGTCGGGGGCCAGTGTAGCCGCAGCCTCGGTCATGTCCAATATCGCCATGCCCAACATGAAGCGCTATGGCTACTCGGATGAACTGGCCGCGGGGGTGATCGGGGTGGGAGCGACCTTAGATATTCTGATCCCGCCGAGCGTGGCGATGGTTGTTTACGGCATTGCCACGGAGACTTCGATCGGGAAATTGCTCATCGCCGGGATCGTCCCCGGCATTGTTCTCGGTATTTTCCTCATCGTGACCATTCTGATCTGGGTTTCGATCAGGCCGGCCCATGCTCCGCAGACCTACCGGGTATCGTGGGCGGAACGATGGGGCGGCCTACTCCCCATATGGCCCAGCCTTTTATTGATTACCTTAACTATGGGCCTCCTCTACTCCGGGGTGGCAACCCCCACGGAGGTCGGGGCCATTGGTGCTTTCCTGTCCTTGATCATTGGCGTCACGATGAAGCGACTCGATTGGAAAGGCGCGATCGAGGCCTTGAGGCTAACCATACGGGTCACCGCAATGATTTTCCTGATTCTTTTTGGAGCAAAAATGTTTGGTTACTTCATGACCTTGAGCCAAGTGCCCCAGAACTTATTGGCGACTGTCATGGAGATGCAGCTGAATCGCTGGGTGGTGATCACGGGCATTGTGGTGGCCTATTTCGTTATTAGTATGTTCATGGATGAACTTCCTTTGTTGCTGATTACCGTATCCATTACATTCCCATTGATTATTTCTCTGGGCTTCGACCCCATATGGTTTGGCGTTATGTCGATGATGATGGTCGCCATGGGGCTCGTTTTCCCTCCGGTGGGAATGGTTGCCTTCGTTGTGAGTGCCGCAACCGGGGTCGATTTGGTAAAAGTCTATAAGGGGACGAGTGTATTGATCGTAGCTATTATTGCCGCTACGATCATGGTAATGATCTTTCCGGAACTTGCCCTTTGGCTCCCTTCAAGAATGAAATAAAAATTAGAAAGCAAATCAATCACGGGAGGATTTTTAAAGCGATGTACCAACCTTTGGCTGGATATAAAGTCCTCGATCTTTCCAGGCTCTTACCCTATCAGTATTGCACCCTCTTGCTGGGAGATTTGGGTGCGGAAGTCCTTAAGGTTGAGGAGCCGGGGATCGGAGATTATGGAAGATGGGAAGCCTTCGACAGTCCTGGCAAGGAGAGAATTATCTTTGCGATGGCCAACCGAAACAAGAAAAGCATGACCCTGAACCTAAAAAAAGAGGCCGGCAAAGAGATCCTGAAGAAGCTGGCCTGCAAGGCCGATGTCCTATTTGAGACTTATCGACCCGGGGCGATGGACCGCTTAGGGTTGGGATATCAGAAGATCAAGGAGGTGAATCCTAAAATCATTTACTGCTCGGGGACGGGGTACGGCCAATCGGGCCCCTATCGATTCAAAGCAGGCCACGACATCAATTATATAAGCATTGCCGGCATATTAGGGATGACGGGAATGCACACGGGTCGCCCGGTCATTCCCGGGATCCCTCTTGCGGATATGGCCGGGGGAGGGGTGTTTACCGCCCTGGTTATGATAGCGGCTTTACTGGGAAGAGAAAAGACAGGCGAAGGGCAGTATATTGATATTGCCATGACGGATGTGGTGACCTCGCTCAATCTGATGAACATTGCTACCACCCTCGCACGAAAAATTGGGAGGGGAATGACTCCCTTTAACCTCCATGGTGCAAGCCTCTGTTACAATGTCTTCAAGACCAAAGATGGGAAGTTCGTTTCCCTTGGTGATCTCGAGCCCAAGTTCTGGAAAAACTTCTGCAAGGCCATCGGGAGAATGGACCTGGTGGACAAAGCGTATGCGACCTACCAAGACGGGGAAAGAACAACCGAAATTTTGAAAGAGATATTTTCCAGCAAAACTCAAGATGAATGGGTTGAATTCATGAAGGAGGTGGATGATTGTTTTGCCCCCGTCTATACCCCGGAAGAAGTATTGGAGGACCCCCACCTGTTAAGCCGCGGGATGATCACCAAGATTGCCGACCCAAGAAGGGGGGAGACGGTCCAGATCGGGTTTCCGGCTCAGTTCGCCCAGGAGTTGAACTATAAGCGTTCGCCGGCGCCCGTCTTGGGAGAAAATACGAACGAGATCCTTCAGGGTTTAGGTTACAGCCCCCAAGAGATCGAAAACCTAAAAAGGGATGAAACCATATAGCTTCTATTTTCCCTTTTTAGGTGTTTCCGTGGTTTTTATGGTCAGTCCATAATTGTATAGACAATGAAGACCAAATCCCTCCTGCCCTCCCTTTACGAAAGGGAGGAATTCCCCTCCTTGGAAAAGAGGGGTGAGGGGAGATTTTCGGGAGGATATGTCTGGTCAATTATGGACTCCTTTGTTAAATCGGAGCCAAGGGAATCTTGCCGGGAAATTTGAGAGGCCTTATTTTCATCGCCCAACCTAAAATGAATGAAGGAGGGACAGCCCAATGATGCCTTTCCGCGCGTTTTCTATCGTTGCCATGTTTATTTTGGTTTTCCTATTGGGGACAGGACAAAGCCTTGCCCAGGAGAAAAAGATCGTTCTGCGGGTAGCGGATTCCCTTCCTCCGGGTCATTTCTTTATAAAAAACGGGACAAAATACTGGATGGAAAGTGTGACCCGAGCGACGAATGGCCTCGTGGAATTCCAGCACTTCCCCGCTGAGCAACTGGGCAAAGCGAAGGACCTTCTTGCCTTGACGCTTTCCGGCGTTGCGGACATAGCCTATGTCGTCCCGTCTTACGTTCCAGAAAAAATGCCCCTTTCGGCAGTCGCGGAGTTACCGGGCATTTTCCCCACATCCTGTGTGGGAACCAGGGCCTACTGGAGTTTAGCGAAGGATGGCTTGTTTTTCCAGAAAGAGTTCGTCCCAAATGGGGTGCGGCTGCTCTTCACCCTGGCCATACCACCCTATCAGCTTTGGATGAGGAAAAAATTTGAAACCCTGAAAGAAGCGGAGAACTTGAAGCTAAGGACAGCGGGAGGGGCCATGGACTTGACGATTCGCCACCTCAAGGCTGTGCCCGTAAGGATGCCCGCCCCGGAAATGTACGAAGCCTTTTCCCGGGGTACGCTGGACGGCGGAATCTTCTCCTTTGCCAGTTGCATGTCCTATAACTGGCAGGATGTATTGAAGTCCGTCACCGTTGGCCAGAATTTCGGAACCGCTATTTTGAATTATGTGATCAGTGAGAAACGCTGGAAGACCTTTCCGCCAAACGTTCAGAAGGCGATGCTGGAAGCTAACGAAGCAACCACCCAGCGGGTCTGCGATATAACGGAGAAAGAGGAGGATGGACTCATTGCCCAATTGAAAAAGCAGAATTTCACATTATTACGGTTGTCGCCGGCAGATGAGAATTTCCTCAAAACCGAATCTGGAGCGGTAGCCCAGGAATGGGCCAAAGCCTTAGATGATCGTGGCAAACCAGGGTCGCAGGTTCTGAGTGCCTATAGAGAGGCGGTAAAAAAGTTCCGTTAAGACGCCATCCCGTAAGAATTTTGATGGGCCTTATTTTCATCGCCCAGCGTAAAATTAATGAAGGAGGGACCGTGCCATGAAACCTTTCCGCCAATCTTTGATGGTTTCCATTCTTATTTTGAGTTTTCTATTTGGGGCAGGACAGGGCCTCGGGCAAGAAAAAAAGATGGTTCTGCGGATCGCGGATTCCTTTCCTCCGGGCCACTTCATGATAAGATACACAGTAAAACCCTGGATGGAAAGAGTGACCAAAGCGACGAACGGCCTCGTGGAATTCCAGCACTACCCCGCCGAGCAATTAGGCAAAGCGAAGGACCTTCTTACCCTGACCCTTTCCGGCGTTACCGACATAGGCTACGTGGGCCCATCCTACGTGACGGAAAAAATGCCCCTTTCCGCAGTGGTGGAGTTACCGGGGAGCTTTCCTACATCTTGTGTAGGGACCAAGGCCCACTGGAGTTTGGCGCAGAATGGCCTCATTTACCAGAAAGAGCTGGCGCCGAATGGAATCCGCCTGCTCTTCCACTTGTCCTTGCCGCCCTACCAGCTTTTGACGAGGAGAAAATTCGAAACGCTGAAAGATGTGGAAAACTTGAAAATCAGGACCGCCGGAGGGGCAATGGATTTGACGGTTCGCTACCTGAAGGCTGTGTCCGTAAGGATGCCCGCACCGGAAGTCTACGAAGCCGTGAGCCGGGGCACGCTGGACGGTGGAATCTTGCCCATTGCCAGTGTCGTGGCCTATAACTGGGGGGATGTATTTAAATTCTCCACCATCGGCCAGAATTTCGGGAGTTTTGTATTGGATTATGTGGTCAGTGAGAAGCGCTGGAAGACCTTCCCGCCAAACGTTCAGAAGGCCATGCTTGAGGCCGGGGAAGCCGTCACCATGAGCAGCTGCGTAAATATGGATCGGGATGAGGACTCGCATTTTGCCAAATTGAAAAGCCAGGGCATGACCATGGTGCGCTTGTCTCCGGGGGATGAGAGCCAGCTGAAATCCCAAGCTGGGGAGGTGGCCCTCGATTGGGCCAAGGGCTTAGATGCGAAAGGCAAACCGGGGTCGCAAGTTCTAAAGGCCTATAGGGAGGCGGTCCAAAAGTTTCGTTAAGGTGCCATTCCAGCGGACCCTGTCCTATCAAAGATTTTGGAGAATACCCCATGGAACGATGGGCAGGATGGCAACTCTACCCGCTCCGAAGTGGGCCAATATCCGGAAGCTGATCCTCGATACGACGGGCTGACAATAATGGAAAGCCCACCGATGACTGAAAGAAGGTCGTCTCTAAAAGAAAACGCTGCATCGGAAAATCCCACTCTTATCCATTAGAGAGATCCCTGGTCTTAAGGAGGAAACTATGATTAACAAACCTTTGGAAGGTGTGAAAGTGGTTGATCTGTCCCAGGCATGGGCAGGCCCGGTCGGCTCCATGCTCCTGGGAGATTTTGGCGCCGATGTCCTTAAGGTGGAGCCTCCGGGAACGGGGGACCATGTGCGCGGCTGGACTCCATCGGGTTGTCAGGGAGAAAGTCCTCATTTTCTAGCAGCTAACCGCAATAAGAAGAGCATCACCTTGAATCTGAAAACCTTAGAAGGCAAAGAGATCTTTTTCCGCCTGGTGAAGGAAGCAGACGTTCTTCTGGAAAACTTCCGGCCAGGAGTCATGAAAAAGCTCGGGATTGCCTATGAAGTTCTTAGACCCATGAATCCTCGGTTGATCTATTGTTCCGTTTCCGGTTTCGGCCAGACCGGCCCCTCCCGGGACGAGGCCGCCTATGACCTCATCATCCAGGGGATGGGAGGCGCCATGAGTGTCACCGGGGAAGAAGGGGGCAAGCCCCTTAAACCCGGCGTGGCCCAGGCTGACGTCATGGGAGGCTTGGGAGCGACCATCGCCATCCTGGCTGCTTTGCACGGACGATCCAGGGCGGGGGAAGGATGTTATATTGACCTGTCCATGCTCGACATTCAGCTTATGGCCATGGGTCACCAGATCGTCAACTATTTTATAAGCGGGAACGTCGCCCAACCCCTGGGGACCGGCCACCCCATATTAACCCCTTATGAGACTTTTTCTACCCAGACCTATTCGATCAATATCGCCGCCGTAACCCCAGGACATTGGGCAGAACTCTGCCGCCTTCTCGGGTTGGATCGTCTCATCGAAGACCCACGCTTTAAGAGCATGGATATGCGCTATCGTAACAAAAAGGAAATTCTTCCCCTCCTGGAAAAGGCTTTGCAAAAGAAGCCCGCGGAAGAATGGCTCCCCCTTTTGAAAGGGAAAGGGATCCCTTGCGGACCGATTAATGATGTGGCTATGGCCGCCCGAGAGCCCCAGACTCACCACCGCGATATGATTATTGAAGTAGAGAATCAAAGGCTCGGCCGGGTAAAAGTTCCCGGGATTCCCATACGTGTTTATGGGATGACGGGAAAAGACCCGGTCGTTTCTCCTCCGCTTTTAGGAGAACATAATGAAGAAATTCTTTGTGGCCGGCTGGGATATTCGCGGGATGATTTGAAGCGACTAAAAGAAAAAGGGATTATCTAATGCTCGATCATTCCCGGCTCAGAATTCCTTGCCCCGCAAGGATTCGGTACCCCGCGGCAACCCCTCGCGCCTCGGCCGAGGGTGGGTTTCATTAGCGCAAGTGTCCCCGGGCTTGATGTATTTTTTCGAAACTATGCTATTTTTCAGGACCGGCTCGACACGGTTGATTCCCGCCAGGGCGGAGAAAATTTCCGGTCCCGGGGCCGTGTTCGGCCAAAGATGGGATTGCAGAATGAGGCCGTTTTTCTATGGGGCCTGAATAAAATATGGGTTAGAGTCTTGGAAAGGAGGTTTGGCCATGAAGGTTCGGTTGAGTTTGATTCTCCTCGTTTTAGCTCTGGTGATTGTACCGTCATACGTGGAATGTGCGGAGAAGGTATTCAATCTGGTTTGGGAGAATTTCTCCAGTCCAAAACATAGAACGAGCGTCATCGGTCAGAAGTTTGGCGATGCGGTCATGGCGCAATCGAATGGCCGAATCAAGTTTAGCTATCACTATGGGGAGCCCGTTCCGGATCGAGAATTACTGGATGCTGTCAGTGCGGGGACCCTGGATGTGATTAATGCCACTGTGACCTACTATTCGGGCAAGGTGGGCATTGCCGATTTCACCTTAATGCCTTCCAATTTTAGGACCTGGCAGGACATGTATGACCTCTTCGTAAAGACGGATCTCTGGGATATCGTGGACAGAGTGTACCGCAAGGCGTCCAACTGTACTGTTATTTACCCCTTTTCCATCTTTGCGCCGGAGGATTTTCAGATCGGTAAGAAGACAAAAAAGATCCATCGCCTGGAAGACTTCAAAGGGCTAAAGATAAGGACAGCGGGGGGCGCACCGAGTATGACCGTGAAGCTTCTTGGTGCTTCCCCGGTGACATTGATTGCCGGCGAATATTACACGGGCTTGCAGCGGGGCACCGTGGATGGTGGACTCATGACGATGTATTCCCTGGAAACCTATAAAATGTGGGAAGTATGTCATCAACAAGTGGGGCCTCCTGTATTTCCCAATTGCACGATTTTTGCAATGATGAATCTTGGCGTCTGGAATCGTCTCCCCAAGGATCTGCAAGAAGTGTTTCGCCGTGTTGCCCGGGACCCGAAATTATTCCAGGAGGCGGTAAAATTTGTGGATGGGGAAGATGAGCGGATTAAGAAGATCGCCGTCGAGAAATATGGGGTTGAGTTCTACGAGCTCCCCAAAGAAGATGCAGAAAAGATGTATAGGGCCACGGACCCGGTATGGGATTGGTACGTGGAAAACTGTACCAAGCAAGGCTTTGGCCAGGAAGCCAAAAAGGCAAGGGAAATCATTCATGGGCGCTTTTACCGAAAGTAGTGGGAGGGGACGGAATCTTCGCGCTTAGAATCAAGGCCCGATTCGGGGGATGTAGGTGATGAATAAGCTTCTGGCCTTCGGCAAAAAAATATCGAGCGGCGTGGAGTGGTTCTCCAACCATATGGGGTGGATGGCGGGGGCTTTAGCCGGGGTCATGATCGTCGCTATCATGCGTGAAGTGGTGGGAAGATATTTCTTCAATAAACCATCGGATTGGTCCGATGAATTGAGCTGCTATCTTCTCGTAGGTTCAGCCTATTTGGCCTTGCCGTACACGGAATTGGCAAAGGGACATATACGCGTAGATTTTATCTACTCACACTTTCGGGGGAAGATCAAAAAAGTGGCCGATATTTTTATTCCCTGCGTTGGACTCTGCTGGAGTGCAATCGTGATGTGGCAGGGCGGAAAGTTGGCCTGGCACTCGTTGGTCAAAGGCGCTCGTTCATCAGAAGCCATGATGTGGCCCCTCTTTCCCTCTCAAGTTACAGTTCCTATAGGAGCTTTTCTGCTCTGCCTTGTCCTTATTCAGAAAATTTTAGAGAACTTTCGTCCCGGTGACAAACAATGATGGAGTAAGAATTATGGATTGGTGGCTTCTGCTCACGTTTGCGTTTGGGCTCCTCTTATTTTTAATGCTTACAGGAATCCCTATCGCCTACAGTTTGGGCTTTTTGTCCCTCTTGATTGGGTTGACATTGGTCGGACCCAAGATCCTGTACCTCTTCGGTACTCTCGCCTACGGAAAGATCAACTCCTTCAGTCTGGTTGCCTTGCCCCTTTTTATTTTCATGGCGGAAGTCATCTTGGTCAGCGGAGCGGCGAAAGATGCCTTCGATGCGCTTCACAAGTGGGTTGGGTCCGCTCCCGGTGGACTGCTCATCGCTTCCCAGCTTGGTTGTACCATCTTTGCAGCGGTTTGCGGGGCCAGCACGGCCACAACAGCGGTCATCGGGGGTATGGCGGTTCCGGAGATGTTGAAGCGTGGATACGATAAAAGGCTGGCCACTGGATCGATTGCGGCCGGGGGGGCTTTGGGAGTCTTGATCCCTCCCAGTATCCTTTTAATTATATACGGGCTCATAACAGAAGCATCGATCGGCCAACTTTTTATCGGCGGGATCATCCCTGGCCTCATATTGGCCACCAAAAGAATCATCTATTTTATTATTCGGTGTACCCTGAACCCCTCTCTGGGACCTCCCATCCGGGGGGTTCGCTGGAATGAAAGGTTGAGTTCTTTAGGGAAAATATGTCCGCTTATATTCGTGGCGGTATTTATGTTCGGCGCCCTTTATACAGGAATTTGCACACCCACAGAGGTCGCCGGAGTAGGTGCTTTCATTTCTGTTCTGATCGCCCTGGGATACCGTCGCCTGAAGTGGAACAACCTGAAGGAGGCCTTTTTAAGAACCGCTAAAACCACTTGCTTCATTATCTGGATCATGGTGGCGGCAGCTTCTTTTGGCTATGTCCTCAGTTACTTGAAAGCCCCCCAACAATTTGTCGCTTGGGCGACTGCCTTGTCGGTCTCTCCTTACACGATTGTGATTATCATAAATCTGATCCTTATCTTTTTGGGATGTATTATGGACCCTGCGGCCATCATTATGGTCACGGTTCCTATCTTCGCTCCTCTGATGGAGGCCCTTGGCTTTGACTTGGTATGGTTTGGAGTGATGTTTGTAGTGAATATGGAATTGGCCGAGATCACTCCCCCACTGGGGCTCAATCTTTTCGTCATGAAATCCGTGTCCCCGCCAGAGGTAAGTATGAATGATATCATTATCGGGTCCATTCCATTTATGATTCTAGACCTTGTGGGGATCGCCCTGGTCATCCTCTTCCCCTGGTTAATTCTTTGGCTGCCGTCCAAGATGCGGTAAGTATGGACTCTTTTGAGCGGGGATAGCGCCAGCAAGAACTGCCATGGGATAAAATGCTTTTAGACTTCTTCCTGTGAATCCAGGGTTGACACTTCTGGCAAAAAAATGTAGATTCCATCTGGTAAGAAATAGCAGATGGGCTGCAAGGATGGGCCAGGCTAATCCAGAAGACCTACAAAGTCGATCCTCTGACGCTTCAGAAATACCGGCCAATCATGCGAGTCATCCGCTTCATCGAAGACAGGGAGGTCGCCAGTGGCGGAGGGGAGATGTGGGGTAAGGGTTGGATGACCTTTGACTTTGATAACGGATTCAAAAAGAAAGGAATGGTCCATGCGTAAGTTACTGGCCAGCAAGGATGTGCCCCAATTAGTTAAGGATGGGGATACCATTACCGGGACCGGCTTTAGCTTTATCACTCCCGAGGAGCTATTCATTGCCCTGGAGGAAAGTTTTTTGAAGACCGGACATCCTCGGGATTTGATCTTATTAATTCCCGGGGGAGCGGGGAATTTACGGGGTCGGGGGTTTGATCACTTTGTTCACGATGGATTCATTAAGAAAGTGATTGCCCCTTACTTCAACCTTACCCCGGCGCTGGGCAAGATGGTTCTGGAAGAGAGAGTGGAGGGATACATGCTTCCAGCCGGAGTTCTGGCCCAGTTGTTAAGGGACATCGGCGGGAAAAGGCCCGGTCTGATTACCCACGTGGGAGTCGGTACCTTTGCGGACCCCCGCATTGAGGGAGGAAGACTAAACTCCATAGCGAATGAAAACTACACCGAGGTGATTCAGATCGATGGGGAGGAATATCTGCGGTATAAACCGATCCATATCGATGTAGCCTTCTTAAAGGTCACGACTGCGGATGAATTTGGGAACGCCACGATGGAAAAGGAGGCCGGATTTTTAACGACGCTTCCGATGGCGATTGCCGCCCATAATTGCGGCGGGAAGGTCATTTTACAAACGGAACGGATCGCCCAGATGGGGACGCTCCATCCGCAGCAGGTGCGAGTTCCCGGGATCCTGGTCGACGGTGTCGTTATTGCCAAACCGGAGAATCACTGGATGACCTGGCGGGAACAGTATAACCCTGCCCGCAGCGGGGAAATTCGGGTGGCCGACATTGGACTGCAGCCGGCCGAGATGGGCCCTCAGAAGGTGGTGGCCCGGCGGGCGCTTTATGAAATAGGGCCGGGGCAGGTCGTCAATCTCGGGGCCGGGATGCCGGAATTCATTTCTTCGATTGCCTGGGAGGAGAAAGTTTTTGACAAGATTGTCCTCAGCGTGGAAGCCGGGATGATCGGAGGCGTTCCCGGCTACGGGCTACAATTTAATACTGCGAGCAATCCCCAGGCCATTATCGATCAATCCTGCCAGATGGATTTATACGATGGCGGGGGAAATGACACCAGTTGCGTGGGCTTTGCCCAGATCGACAAAAAAGGAAATGTCAATGTGAGCAAATTAAATAATCGAATCCCGGGGGTTGGGGGTTTTCTCAATGTCTGTCCCAACGCGAAAAAACGGGTTCATTGCGGACTTTTTGTCGCCGGGAAATCGAAAATCGAAGTGCAAGACGGGAAGATTCATATTGTCGAGGATGGAGAGATCCTCAAATTTGTCGATCGGGTGGAACAGGTGACCTTGAGCGGAGATTATGCCATTAAAGTAAGACAGCCCACCATCATCGTTACGGAACGAGCCGTTTTTGAGTTCACCAAAGACGGGTTCATCCTAAGAGAGATTGCTCCGGGAATTGATTTGGAAAAAGACATTCTCAAGAAAATGCAATTTAAACCGCTGATTCCCCCCGATCTGAAACAGATGCCCGCAGAGATATTTTTAGATCAGAAGCTCCACCTCAATGACATGGACCCCTGGAAGGGGTACTCCTTATACTGATCTCCGAATCCCATTCCATTTCTGAGGGTTAGGTCGATTCAAAGAACAGGTTTGCTGTTTATAAACAACGAATAAAGAAATAGGAGGTTATAGATGGCCGAGAAACAAGTGAAATGTCCCTGGTGTAACGCAACGGTTACCCCGCAAGTCAATCAGAAAAGAACGAGCGGGGGAGATATCGTGGAGCGTCAATGCCCGGAATGTGGCCAGGTTTTGGCGGCCTACCTGGCCTCCGAGGGGAATTTTTTCCCCGAGATTCGGGTTTTCGAAAATTAATCTACATCCTACTGGAGGAAACATTTTATGGCCAAAGAAGCTTCAAGTGGAAGAGCTATGGTGTCGCAATCCGACCTCACCAGCGAGAGGTTAGTTGCCTGGGAAGATCGAATTGGGATGGAAATGCGGGTTTCCAACACTTTTAATCAATTGGCCTCTTTGGAGGCGGTCAGGAACTATGCCAACGGGATCGGCGATATTAATTCCCTCTACCGGGACCCGGAATATGCGCAAAAAACCCAATACGGCGCTTTGATTGCCCATCCCGCATGGGTGGCCAGCGTTTATCCCCATTGGGTATTGCAGGGTCTTCCCGGAATTCATGCCGATCATTCGGCGTCCGACTGGGAATTTTTGAAGCCCATTTATGTATATGATAAGATCACTCCCAAAAATTATTTTGTGGGCTTTGATGTGAAGAGCAGTAAATTTGCGGGGAAAACGGCCTTCGAGTACCAGCGGTTTGAGTATTGGAACCAGAGGGGGGAGCTTGTAAGCCGGGGCTATAATCTGCTGGTACGATACGAGAGACAGTCCGCCATTGGCAAATCGGAGAAGGGAGAAGGCAAGTATGATCAGATCAAAGTCCCGCATCCCTGGACGGAGGAAGAGTTAGAGAAAGTGGACCGGGATGTGCTGGCCGAAGAAGTGAGAGGTTCCAAGGTGCGGTATTGGGAAGACGTACGGGAAGGGGAAGAACTTACCCCGGTGGTGAAAGGGGTCTTTGGTCTGACGGATATGATTGCCTACTGCGTCGGGGCGGCGCCAGTGCAGATTGCCGCCCATCACACTCAATTGAAACTTTACAGAGCGCATCCGGCGTGGGCATTTCGCGATCCTGTGCTGAGTGCCTGGGAGCCTGTTTACAGTGTGCATTATTCAGTCCCTGCGGCCCGGGGAGTGG
>Ga0315282_10006514_pt1 | contig 19519 bp, 22 predicted proteins | sample YL17G07_20_MG_FD_203693 | JGI IMG/M metagenome (GOLD analysis project Ga0315282, IMG submission 203693) | Sediment microbial communities from Yellowstone Lake, YNP, Wyoming, USA - YL17G07_20 | ecosystem: Environmental > Aquatic > Freshwater > Lake > Sediment | place: USA: Wyoming | collected... | reverse complement strand
CTATCCCGAAAGGATATGTCTGCTAATAGAAGGTTGATTTTAAAGATTGGTACTGTCCTTAAAAACATTATCTAATGCCAGGTCCATGCTGATTGAGACTTGCTTTTCAACATAGAAGCATGACATTCTATCAATAATCATTAGTGAAGGCATAAAGGAGGATGAGATGGAAAGAAAGACTATCAATGTGACGATAGATGGAAGATCGTTGGATGTGGAAAAAGGGAATACCATTCTCCTGGCGGCACGTGAATTTGGCATACACATCCCCACATTATGTTATATGGATGATCTTTCTCCTTATGGAGGATGTCGGCTCTGCGTGGTAGAGATCAGTAATAATGAGGGTAAGGCTTTTATCGACACCTCCTGTACCCACGAAGTCAGGGAAGGGATGGTGATCCAGACCAAATCCCCGCGAATCATACGTGCCAGAAAGATGTTGGCTGAACTCTTGGTTGCCAGCGCCCCCAACGTGAAGGTGGCTCAAGACATTGCCGCCAGAATGGGATTGCTCAAGGTCAGATTCCCAATGGAAGATAATCGGTGTATTCTCTGTGGCCTCTGCATCCGGATGTGCTACGAACAGATGGACGGAAAAGCCCTCGGGTTTGTTGGAAGGGGAATGGGACGAAAGGTGAGCATGCCTTTTGAAGTCAGGCCTGATACGTGCCGCCTCTGCCGTGGATGTGATTATGTCTGCCCTGGAGTAATTGTCCCTTGTCAGGGGGTCAAAGAACCAGGCGAACTCTGCGGAAGATGTGTTCGAATTGAAGAGATGCCTTCGTGTTGTTCCATGGGAACCTTTGGCTGCTTCTGTGAACAAAATCCGCTTTGAAAACTTGGCCAAAAGAAAAAACATCCTTGACATTTAAAAAATAAGTTTGTTATATTTTGGCCGGTAAATAAGAGAGAGTTTGGTCGGGTCCAGAAATATGGGATCGTGATATTTCTGGAGGTTAAAAATCTGGATAGTCGGGCCGCTATCCGAAAGTAAAATTTCGGGCAGCGGCTTTTTTATTGGAGGGTGACACAAAACCCGGGACTTGGCAAAAACTAATTAGTGGAAAGGAGAGGTCTATGAAAAAAGGGGGGGTTGTCTCGTTATTTGTAGTAGCTCTTGTCATCTGCTTAGGTTGTGCATCCAAGCCTTTGCCGGATAAAGGAGTCATGATTCTGAGTCCGAAGGCAAATGATGTTGTAAGGGCAGGAGAATCTTATGAGATCCTTTGGAAAGCCGAACCAGCGGAATCTGAATTTGGAACCAAGGTGACGGTGGAGTTTTCAAAAGATGGAGGCAAGTCCTGGGAGAAAATAGAAGAAAATGTACCCAATAACGGGAAGTATGTCTGGAAGGTTCCAAAAGTAGATTCTACGCAGTGTAAGATACGCATTTTCTCCCAATACAGACCAATCTACCGCGGGACCTCAGAAGTGTTTTCCGTGAAATAAGAGAATTCGTATCAGTTTTCTTTGTGAACGACCTGGAGGATGAAGTTGTGAGGATGGGAGGGACTCAAGATGGACCGAGAAGAAAAATTGAAAGAGGCTCAGGAGATACTCAATTGGGCAATCAGGCAGTTGAATCTAAGTATTAATTGTAAGGTGATGGACTACAAGTACGAAAACTATAAAACTCAATTTCTTACAAAGGAGAATAAGTTAATCATGCCGGTTCAAGTCCCTGAGGAATGGATTCAGGGGAGTAACCCAAAGGAGAACTTGATCGACGAGCGACTGAAAGCTTTATTAGAAAATTTGAGAGACTACTAACACAAACACATTTATAATTTTTGCATTCCCATTGTCGTTGCGAGCCCGAAGCCCTGCACCGCATGGGTGTTCAGGGCGAAGGGCGCGGCAATCTCATATTCGATGGGATTGCTTCGTCGGTCGCTACGACCTCCTCGCAATGACAAATCATTTATTCCATTTGGATTAATTAACGTCTCTTTATTTTTTGGGCTAACTGGAGGATGGTTTCCACATAGGGTTCGCTGTGGTTGTAATACCAGAGGACTTTTCTCTTCTTTTCAATCGTGAGGTTTTTTCTCCATCCATGGGATTTTAGGTAATTCCCGATACTGAAGATGGCAGCCTCCTTGTTCAGAAGCCAATGATCGAGACCTTTCTGGTTCTGAGCGTAGGCGAGATAACTCGAAGGAATGAATTGAGGCATGCCCAGAGCGCCGGCATAAGAACCGTAGACTTCTAACGGATCGATCTTCTCATCCCGAATGATATTTAGGAAACATTTAAGCTCACGGTAGGCCCAATCGGCTCTTCTTTTCGCTAAATCCTCTATCCGTTCATAAGAAAGTTCCGGGTCCTTTTCCCGAAGGATCAGATAATTTTTTTGGAGATGGTCTGGAGAGTCCATGAGAGCCATGCTTGCCAGGGTAGGGAGGACCCGGAATTTCCCAATATTCTCTCCAAATCTTGACTCCACCAAGAGAATGGCAACAATAATCTCCTTCTCCACATGGAACCTATTTTCCGCCCTCCTCAATGTCATCAGGTTCTGATGAAGAAAGTTTTTTGAAAGAAGGATTGCTTCCTGGCTTAAAAATCGAGCATAAAGATCTTCTGTTTCCCTGGATTCTAAAGAGAGCGTCATGAGAGAAGGATTTAGCTCTGCCCGGGCATCCATCAGCAAATTGGACAAGAATGCAGAATCGAACCCATCTTGTGAAAGGCGATGGATCAAGGGTTGAAAAGGAGAGGGCGATTCACTGGATTCGCTGGTTGAGAGGATGGAGAAGAAGGATAAAAGGATGATGGCTAAAAATCGGATCTCGCAACTCTTAATTCTTTTTTTCATCCGGCCCAGTTTATCAGGGTCTACTTAATTTTTCAACCATTTGATAAAATGTGTTATATAAAAAGTTCAGAAAATGAAAATTCTATTGATTCCTCTCACTTTGATTCTTATTTTTGCTCAACTTCCCTTTGGCCCGCAGCCTTCGGAGAAACCCGAAGAAGAAAAATCGCCTGTTAAGGGGTGGAGGCTGGTCACGTCCTTTGCTACGCCTCCCACTCAATATTCAAGGGCCGGAAGAGGGATCATTAAGGCGGAAAGCCTCGGAAGCAGCGCCTCCCTCTTCAAGGAGATTGGCGAGAAGCAGAAGAATTTCCCCATTCTCTCGTGGAAATGGAAGATCTCGAATGTGGTTCGTTCTGCCATTGAGACGAGAAAGGATCGCTTCGACACTGCCGCGCGAGTCATCGCTGTCTTTGGAACAGAGAAAAGGTTCAGAGGGTTTGGAGGGGAACCTTCAGGATCTAAGATCGAATATATCTGGGCGAATCATTTACCGAAAGGTCAGGTTTTTGATCATCCCGGAGAGAAAGACTGCAAGGTTTTCGTGTTAGAGTCCGGAGAAGGCAAGGCAGGAGAATGGGTCCATGAGGAAAGAAATCTTCATAAAGATTACAAAAGAGCCTTTGGTACGGAACCGGGTGATTTGTTAGCCATCGGGATTCAGACCGATACAGATCATAGCAATGAGAAGGTCACTGCCTACTATTCGGATCCTGTCCTGAGAAGAAAATGAGGTTGATAGCAAAAGAAAGAATTCTTCGGAAAAACTACTAGTCAGTCCATTATTGTATGGATATCGAAGGCCAAATCCCTCCTGCCCTCCCTTTACAAAAGGGAGGAATCCCCCTCTTTGGCAAAGAGGGGTGAGGGGAGATTTTCACAACGATAAGCCTTTTTGATTATCGGTTCGTTAGTAAGTCTACCAATTCCGATTCAAAGGAGGAGAGCTATGCAGATTTTAGTACTTTACTACTCTAAAGGGGGGAACACACGAAAGCTGGCGGAGCGAATTGGTGAAGGCGTTGAATCCGTTTCCGGTGCCAAAGCCCTATTAAAATCAACACAAGAAGTGAAGAAAGAAGATTTTGTTGATTCCGCGGGAATTATTGCGGGCTCACCGGTCTACTTCGGCGCCATGGCTTATGATTTAAAACGTGTGATCGATGAATTTGTGGGCGTCCGTAAAAAGATGGAAAACAAGGTCGGAGCTGCTTTTGCCACCTCAGGAGATCCATCCGGCGGGAAGGAGACAACGATCATTTCAATCATCCAGTGTTTACTCATTTACGGCATGATCGTCGTGGGAGACCCAATGGATGCAACGGGTCATTACGGCGTGGCTTGCGTGGGTGCTCCAGATGAGAAGATGAGTGAAAATGGACGCAAATTGGGGAGACGGGTGGCTGAGCTCTGTAAGAAATTAGGCTGATCGCTGAAGAGCTTTGAAGAATTTCTCTGACCATAGCGAAGCAACTGACAGGTGCTTCATTCGTTCAGGTGACGCATAAGGTCAGAGAAAGATTTTTTGGATGCCTACCCAGTAAGGGCGGGGTGATTTACTGTATGACGGAGGAAAGAAACCCCAAGGTCGGTCACCTTTTACTCGTGATCGTTGTTCTGACCTGGGGAGCCAATTTCGGAATCGTCAAATCAGCCTATGCTTACATCCCTCCGCTTCTTTTTGGAGCTATAAGATTCAGCATCATGGGGATCCTGTTGCTGGCCGCTACTTTCTGGCAAGAAAGAGAAATTCGGATCCAAAAAGGGGATTTGGGAAAGGTCGTCCTGATTGGAGGGCTGGGCCTGGGATTATACCAGGTCCTGTGGTCCCTCGGTCTAAATCTGACTTCCCCCAGCAATTCTGCGTTGATTCTCTCAACGCAACCCCTTTTGGGACTTCTTTATATCGACCTGATTAAAAAGGAACCCGTGGGGAGACAACAATATATGGGCATGTTGCTTGCCCTGGTTGGAGTGGTGCTCGTCATGCTGAAACCCACTGCTGAGCTTCATTTTTCGTTGGAAACCCTTCCCGGCGATCTCTTGACCTTAACGGCAGGTTTCTGTTCAGCCATCTTTTTTTCCGTTTGGTCTAAGCCGCTCCTAAAAACCTATTCCCCCTTGCGATTGATGAGTTATTGCATGATCATCGGTTCAGTGGTCCTCTGGATAGCCTCCCCCTTTTCGACCCAGCCCGTCGTCTGGAGCCAGGTATGGGGGAGCACTTGGTGGTCAATGGGATATGCGGTGCTATTTTCTGGAATGTTAGGTCATGTCTTCTGGTACGAAGGCCTCGGAAGGATAGGGATCACGAAGTCAATGGTCTACCTCTATTTCATACCCATATGGGCTGTTCTTTTCAACACCTTCATGATGGGGGAAGAAATGTTCCTCCAGCAAATCCTGGGCGGAGCTCTGATCCTCCTCGGTGTCCACCAAACCCTGAGAAGCTGATCGTAACAGCTATTCCATTTAGACCTTTAAATCCCACAGTCCCGTCTTCTCGCTCATGAGCTGATGGAAGGCGTCGTCATCCAGCTTCATTCTCGGGCGAAGGATCTCTTCTACCATCGGTCCAGCACAATAAGTCGCTTTGGGAGAGTCGGAGAGAACAGCCTCCATAATGAGCTTTGCAATGATCTCCGGTCCGGGGATGGTGACGTTGGAAAAAAGCTTACCCATGGCTTCGCCATAAGCCTGGTAAACAGGCCTGTAGTCAGGATCGGTTCGAGAGAGAAGATCGCCGGTCAAACTGTTGGCCACGTCATTAAATTCGGTTCCAATGACACCCGGCCGGATGGTCACCACACGGATTCCAAAGGGACGGACCTCCATCCTTAAGGCATCGCTGATGGCCTCCACAGCATGCTTGGTGGCTGCATAGGGCCCGCTCATGGGGTAAGGGAACTTTCCGACGACGGAACTGAGATTGACGATCGTTCCCTTCCGAAGCCGCCGCATTCCCGGCAAACAGGCTTGTGTGATTCTGATCAGGGCAAAAAGATTGACTTCAAAGAGACGCCTGACCGAGGCGACGGAGATGTCTTCAATAACTCCCCGCACACTGAATCCTGCGTTGTTGATGAGAACTGAAATGGGTTCGGGGAGCGTTGAGATTTCTTGGCAGAATTTTTCTAAGTCCTGTTCATCTGAAAGATCGACGGGCTTAGGGATGATATTCTGATTTTCCTTTGCCAGTTCAGCCAGGCGTTCCTTTCTCCTGGCGGAAACGATCACTTGAAAACCCTCATGGGCCAGTCTCCTCGCCGTTTCCCTTCCGATACCGCTGCTTGCTCCTGTTACCAAGGCTTTTCCTCGCATCACTCCCATTTTAACTCCTCTCTTTTTCGTTGATCTGGTTTCTACCAGTGCCGGGAAAATTTCTTGTGCACCCTGAACCCATCGCTTGACCCCGGCCCTCAAATCCGAAACTTATGGATGAGCTTCTTCTCCGACTCCCCTTCAATTGTCGCCTCAACTTCCACATAGGGCTCTAACCCCGAACCCTGCAGTTTGTTCTTGAGTAACTCGTCGACTTGAAAAATTCCTGCTGAGTTGCTCATCAATACGACAATCCGGACGGGTTTTAGTTCTCCTTTCTCAATCCTAATCTTTTCAATGGCTGAGGCAGAGACCGAATGGATGTTCACCAAACCCTCCTGGAAGGGGATTCGCGAGCGGCCTTCAGCCATGTCAAGGGCATCGGCGACGCGGACAATGCCTGCCTCGAGGGTCAAGGGACGACCCTCAGCCCGATGAGAGATGATGGCATGGAGGATTTCCGAAAGGAGGATGGTCCGTGTGGGGATGTCGTAGATATCCTCCAGTAGGTCTTTTATTTTCGGATGAGCCAGGAAGAGACTGTAGAATTCATGTTCGGTGCGATGGACCGACATTCCCAAGTCATGAAAGAGTGACGCTATCGCTACGACCACTTCAGCGTCCTCGACCGGAAGATTGTGATCGGTAACGACGCTGGGCTGGACATCATGCTCTACAAGCAACCTCAGAAGTCTGAGCGCGATGTTGGCAACAATCTGAAGGTGGACAGGGCCGTGATCGCTCATCCCAAGGCGCTGAACAGCATTGATATTCATCACTTGCCAGAGGGTGTAGAGCTCTTCGTCTCCATTGATCCGGTCAACAATCTGTTGAAGCCTTGGATTGTGCCGGGCCGGAACCCGGATCAAGATTCGCTTTGCCTCTGCCTCCGATTTCTCTACATCCTCGGTGATCTCCATCTCCGGTTCAACGTTGCTTATATTTTTCTCTTTGTCCATATCCCCCCTACCTTCATTATTGTGGTCGCTTTCTCGCTTTCCCAAGAAAGCGAGAAACTCTTGAGAATCCTATGAATAGACCGTCACCAACTGACCGGATTTCCTCTTTCCTTCTGCGAGTTCGAAAATCCTTTTGGCAACGTGCTCCGGAGATAATAGTTCCGAGGGCTCCATCCCCAGATCAAGATCCCAGTTCAATTTTGTGTTCACGGCTCCGGGCAAAACCGCATAAATGCGAACGGCCGTATCGGTCGTCTCATCGGCAACCGATTGAGTTAAGCCGATCAGGCCAAACTTAGAGGCACAGTAGGCTGAAAAGTTGGCCTCTCCAGAAATGCCCAGACCTGAAGAGATATTGATGATAACGCCGCCTCCCTGCTTTTTCATCACGGGGACGACCTGACGCATAAAGAGAAAGCACCCCTTCAGATTCGTATCCAGAATATCATCCCACTCTTTTTGGGTCATTTTCTCAAGCTCTTTATAGGCTGCGATGCCGGCATTGTTGATGAGGATATCGATCCTGCCAAAATGTTTAAGACATTGCGCCACGATTCTCTTCACATCCCTCTCATTTCGGACATCTCCAACAAGGCCCAGAATATTCTGCCTCAGGCCAAGGCCCGCCAATTGGCTTATCGCTTTTGCCACATGCTCCCTATGGCGACAGAAGACGACTACCTGGTCGCCACTCTTCAAGAATTCGGCTGCGGTCGAGAAACCGATCCCTCGAGTTGATCCGGTAATCACTGCAATCCGATTCATCTGCGCTCACCTCCATACCCTTCTGTTAATATTCTATCATAATTACCTCAAAGTCGCGCAGATTGTTTTCTTGCCCCTTCACCAGTCAACCCTTCTATTGACCTTTCGCTTATCTTTTTCTATTATAGGCCAATCTCATTCTGACTTACAGACGGAGATTGCAATGATTTTGTTCAAGATGATTGTCCTAATACCATTCATCGCTTTCACTTCCATTCCTTGCCTCGTTTTGGGACAGGAGGTCGCCTTGCCCCCGGTTAACCTCGGAGAATCGAATTTTTTGGATGGTATTGCTGGCCCCGGCCTTCTCTTCGAAGAGACGATCGAATATTACCGTGCCAACAGGTTCACCGATTCCAAAGGAAATAAGATTCCTGGGAATAATTCTCTTGAAAACTGGCTCAGCCTCACCCACCTGGCCTATGTGACGAAATTAAAGATCCTCGGAGGATATTATGGCTTCGAGGCCTTGTTGCCCGCTACCTGGGTTGACCTTGACACCGATTTGGGAATTCGCGGTCACAAAGGAGGCGTTGGCGACCTCATCTTAAGCCCCTTTATCATCCAGTGGGTAGACCATAAGATTTTCAATATGCCCTATTTCCACCGAATCGATTTCGACTTCATTCTTCCGACAGGGAGATATGACCGAGACTCTGGCGTGAATATTGGCAACCATCTTTATAGCTTCAATCCCTATTATGCCTTCACCCTTTTGATCACGCCTAAATTGGAAACGAGTTGGAGATTCCACTACCTCTGGAACTCGAGGAATCACAGTCCGCCTCGATCCTTTCATGCCGACAGTATTCAACCGGGCCAGGCCTTCCATTTTAATTATGCTTTTTCTTACGAAGTCTGGGATGGATTGAGGGCAGGCATTGCTGGCTATTACCTGAATCAAATCACTCCCGACAAAGTCGATGGTCATGAGAGGCACCATTCAAAAGAGCAGGTTTTTGCCATCGGTCCGGGATTGATGTATTCAAAAAAAGGTTTCTTCCTCTATCTCAATGCCTACTATGAGACAGGTGTTGAAAACAGGCCCGAAGGCAAGAAAATCGCTCTCCGGTTCTCCAAGGTATTCTAAATTCGTCTAAAGGTAGGTGGGATTAAACCCGATGCCACGGATTTACAGAGGCCATTGTAAAGGGTTTGATCAGTTCTGAGAATGGACTCATTCTGAGCGAGAGACGATAAATTTTGCCGTTCAGTGACAATTGACGGCATCTTATAAATCCGAGTTGCAATTTGAAATTCAGCCTATCAGAAAATTGTACATAGATTTCAAGGAGTTATTTCAACCCTTCCCAAGTTTAGTTCAATTGGCAAAGAAATTGCTCATACGAATATTTGCGAACTCAATACGGCGGCTGGAGGGGGAGGGATGAAAAACTTCGATCAGTGGACAGAAGAATTGTCGAAGGAGATATTTATTCAAACTGAGGAAGACGAGACAAGGATCCTTAGCCGGCTGAATGAGATGGCCGACGAGGATTACGAACAGGAATGAACCCGTTAGAAATTCCAGTCGTTGAGACTCGAAATGGAGTGGGCATTAGAGCGCCGGAATTATTCTAAAATTTAAATTTAATCCCGATACAGAACAGTGGAGCATTATTTCTAACGGGGTGAACGTGTGAGGAGACAGGGTGATGAAGAGAAAAATTCTCGTGGTCGATGATGAGTTAGATGTTGCGAAGGCATTGAAGGCTCGGCTGAAAGCCAGTGGGTACAACGTCGTCTTGGCCGGTGATAGCGTCCAGGCCTTTCTGATGGCCAACAAGGAGAAACCTGACCTGATCATCCTTGATATTATGATACCGGGAGGAGGTGGATTTGTTGTCGCGCAGCGATTGAAACAGTCCACCGCTACGCATCATATCCCCATCATCTTCCTGACAGGAATCTCAGGAGGAGAAGACAGGGCTTACAAAATTGGTGCATCCGGTTACCTGATGAAGCCGTATCAACCGGAAAAGTTGTTAGAGACCATTAATAACGCATTGGAATTCCTTGGAAACCAATCCGCCAGCGCGTGATTCCAAAAAGACGCTATTTCATCCTTTAAATTTCAGATAACCTAAAAAAGCTGTCCCCACATCCAATTTTTTGCAGATTGCTAAGCTTTGCGCTATACTGGTCCGGAGGTATTTGATATTTTTGTCCGGAACCGGATCCTTCGCCATTCCGAGCCTGCCGCAGGGAGGCGTTCTTCTCCATGGAGAGGGGAATAAGAGAACGTACATCATGACCATCAATAACAGAATTCGACAATTCTTTTTTCCCTCTTTCACACGAAGGTTCTTGATCAGGGTCTTCTTGGTCGGGCTCTTCGCCTATCTGTTTTTCGGTCATCTCTGCATTCCCTTCACCATTCAGGGGATCAGTATGGAGCCAACGTATCACAACCGTGGAGTAAATTTCTGCTGGCGTTTGCCTTATCTTTTCTCGCAGCCGAGAAGGTTTGATGTCGTAACGATCCGCTTTGCAGGGAGCAGAGTGATGCTTCTGAAACGTGTGGTTGCCCGGGAGGGAGAGCAGGTCGAATTTCGCGACGGAAGGCTTTTGGTCGATGGCAGGGAGTTGGAGGAACCTTATGTCCGTTATCCATGTCACTGGAATCTTTCTCCCCGACGAGTTGAAAAAGATTGTGTCTATGTCGTGGGGGACAATCGGAATATGCCGATAGAAAACCATCATTTTGGGCAGACTTCAAAGAGTCGTATCATTGGGGTGCCACTCTGGTGAAAATAAAATATCTCGTCGTCGGCGCGCTGATTGTGATTGTGGGAATAGTGGTTGCCATCACGCTCATGTCGAGTGAAGAGAAGAGAGTGAAAAGGCAGTTCCATCTCCTGTCGGAATGGGTTTCAAAGTCTCCTGAGGAAAATGCCCTTACCATGTTACAGAAAATGAAAAATATCGGCACCCTATTTGATGAACAATGTGAGATGAAAGCCCCGGACCAATCTCTTTCGGGAAGCTATACCCGGCAAGAGATATCAACTTATGCGGGTAGCGCCCGTTCCCATGTCTCCCAACTCGATTTGAATTTTTATGACCTTCGCATCATCTTCCCGGAAAAGGAAATAGCCAGGGTTAATTTGACCGCCAGGTTAACGGGAAGGTCGACGGCTGGGGAGCGGGTGGACGAAACGCGGGAACTTGAATGTGTCCTAAGGAAAATCGATAAAAAATGGCTTTTCAGCCAGATCGAAGTAATCGAAGTCCTGAAAAAGTAACAGGGTAATCTGTAAAATCATCTCACTGCGAACATCCCCTCCCCGAGGGCTTCTTCCTCCTACCGTCAATTTCCACTCTTCTATGCAACACTTTAAGTGGTAATAAACGGAATAGATCTAGGATTTTGATTTCTTTTCCATGAACGAAACCGCTTCGCGGTAGTTTAAACCGTTAGCTCTTTGGCAACTGAAAAGGTTCTGGGGAAGTAGTGTTCTTGGGAAATACCCTCGCCCTGCTTCATGGGTTCAGCAGTGCCAGCCTGCTCTCTTTTCTGGTAAAACGTGGAAGTCACTAAATCCACTATCAAAGAAAGGAGAGCGGTCATGGGAAGATTGTACGATCAGATGAAGAGGGATTTGGAGTTAAGGAATTTTAGTCCTCATACCAGGCGCACTTATTTGGTCTGTGTCAGGAGGTTTGCCCTTTACTTTCATCGATCCCCTGAGGAATTGGGAGATCCGGAGATTCGAGAGTATCTTCATTATCTCATCAAGGAGCGAAACGTTTCTCAGGGAGCCGTCACTCAAGCCTATGGTGCGTTGAAGTTTTTTTATGAGACAACTCTCAAGAGGGATTGGGGAGGGTTTCGAATTCCCAAGGGGAAGATGGGGAGGAGGCTTCCGGTCGTTCTCTCTCAACAGGAGGTGGAGGCTCTCTTTGGAGCAGTCAAGAATCTCAAACATCGGGCGATCCTGATGACGATCTATTCGGCGGGTCTGCGGATCAGCGAAGCCCTTCACCTGAAACTTTCGGATATCGACAGTCAGCGGATGACGATCCGGATTGAACATGGGAAAGGCAACAAAGATCGGTATACGTTATTGGGCAAGCGGATTTGGATATTCTCCGGGAGTACTGGAAGAAGTATCGACCCCGGGACTGGCTGTTCTGTAACCCTTCTCGCAAGAAACCTCTTTCAACAAATGCTGTCAGGAAGGTCTTTTACAAAGCTCTTCGTCAGGCGGGGATTCTTAATCGACGTTTGCCTGAAGCCAAAATGGCCTTTCTTGGATTATGGACTTTCATTTTTGTGTGTAGGAAGTTTTTGCTTGACAAAATATTCAGGCAGGTATATTAGACTATATAAAATTCTGGAACTTAGTTTCAATATGCGGAACTCCAAACCCTTAACAATTAGTTCACTCCAAAGAGGCCTGAGCATCCTCGAGGCATTTACGCCAGGATGTTCCAGACTGAGATTCCAACAATTAGCCCAAAAAACCAATATGCCAAAAGCGACCGTTTTTCGCCTCTTACATGCTTTGCATTCTCTTGATTATTTATCGTTCGATCCCGAATCGAAGTATTACTTTTTGAGCCCAAGAGTAATGTCATTGGGATTTACGGCATTATCGAGTATGGACTTAAGAGACATCGCCCTTCCTTACCTTGAGGAGCTGTCGCGAGTAGCTGATCAAAATGTAAACCTAGGAATCCTTAATGGTACTGAATTGATCTATATTGAATGCGTTAAAAAACACAAAATCCTCAACATCGATTTTCATGTGGGGAGCCGCTTAGTTGCATACAAAACGTCTGGCGGTAGAGCAATTTTAGCATTTATGAAACAGGAAGAATTTAAGGTGGTATTAAATGAAATATTGAGGGGTAGGGAAGCAAAAAAGCACATTGGGTCAAAAGGCGAGAGGTTGCTCAAACTGATTGATGAGGTGCGCCAGAATGGTTATTCCATAAACGATGAAGAATATGTTAAAGGGGTCAGAGCAATTGGGGCTCCAATTTTCGGTAGCAAAGGAAATGTAGAAGCAGCAATCAATATGCCGGTGTTCGCTTATGCTGTCAGCCCAGCAGAGTTGATTGAACGATATGTCCCTTTGCTCCTGAATGCGACAGAAAAGATTTCAGTAGCCCGTGGCTTTATGAAACAATAGACAGGAAAAAGTGTTCATAGCCAAACGAAGGGCGACAGAAAGTAATTGTGAAGGCTGCCACAAAACAAGTGAAGATTTTGTAAAATCCACTTCCCATTATTTTCTTCTCGGAGGTTGCGATGAAAATGATAACAATAAACCCGGAACGATGTACTGGCTGTAGGTTGTGTGAGCTAGCATGTTCCCTAAAGAATGTAAAGGAGTTCAACCCAAGCAGAGCAAGGATCCAAGTAATTGGTTTCGAGGAATTGTTCTCCCTTCCTGTGATGTGCTTTCAATGCGATAAGCCATATTGTGCGGAGGTATGTCCTGGGGGTGCGATTGTCAGAGGGGAAGGCACAAATATAGTCAAGATATTGAAGGAGAAGTGTATGGGCTGTAAAACATGCATGTTGGCTTGTCCTTTTGGAGGCATCGTCTTTTCAACCCAGGAGAAGGTTGCAGTAAAGTGTGAGCTTTGCGATGGTTCGCCGGAGTGCGTTTCTTTCTGTCCGACGCGAGCTTTGGAATTTAAAGAAGCAGATATTGCCATGCTAAACAAAAAAAGGGCATTTACGGAAAAACTAAAAGGGATTTATGAAGGGATAAAATAGATAAGATGAGAAAAGCAAGACAGGTTATCATAGGCAACAGTGCTGCTGGGTTAAGTGCCATCAAGGCTATCCGTGAGATTGATAATGTTTGCCCAATTACTTTGATCTCATCAGAAAACTGCAATGCCTATTCTCCAGTTTCACTTACTCACTACCTCAAGGGCGAGATGCCACGCGAAAGTTTATTTATCGTTCATAAAGACTTTTATCAGATGAATAATGTTGAAATGGAATTTGGAAGTAGGGCGATATGGATAGATCATCTAGAGCAGACAGTCCATTTGGAAAATGGTAGAAAGGTTAAGTATGACAATCTTCTTATTGCAACCGGTGCGTCTCCAATCAAATTACTTGGTACAGAGGATGGAGTTGACAACGTTTTCTCACTACGGACGATTGAGGATGCAGAAAAAATAGCTAAGTGTATCAGGACCGCCAAAGAAGTGATTATTATTGGAGCTGGATTGATAGGTTTACAAGTAAGTGACGGTTTATTCAAAGAAGGGATTAGATTTACCATCCTGGAATGGGCTGAGCAGGTGCTCCCTGATGTTACTGACATTAACTCCGCTGCTATTGTCCAGAGAGAGATTGAATCTCATGGCATTTCAATTTTCCTTGGCAGGAGGGTGAAGGGAATAGGGAGAAAAGGAAGGAAAACTTTTGTTACCACGGATTCAGGAGAGGAATTGATAGCAGATATGGTAGTTGTTGGAATAGGTGTTAGACCAAATATCCAACTTATAAACACCAGAGAAATTAAGGTAAACAGAGGAATATTGGTGGATGAGATGATGCGAACAAATGTTGACAACATCTTTGCCGCTGGTGATGTGTCTGAAGGGGAAAATTTGGTCACTGGCAGAAATGAGGTTTTGCTCAATTGGAGCAATGCGTGTAAACAAGGAAGAATGGCAGGTTTAAATATGGCAGGGGGTGAGCAAAGATACGAAGGAGGACTTGCAGAAAATATCACTACTATCTTTGGATTAACCCTTGCTACTATTGGTTTGCCCCGTGTTTCAAAAGCGAATGGGGTAGAGGAATTGCAGTCTTATAGTCCTAAAGAGAAAAGCTACAGAAAGATCTTGCTTGCGGGGAACAAGGTGGTGGGTGCAGTCTTATTAGGTAGAACAAGTGATGTGGGGATCCTTGAAAACTTTATCAAGGTCAAGAAAGATATCTCACCATGGAAAGGCACGATAGCCAGAACTCCACTAGACTTAAGGGAAATTTTACTTTCTGTAAAAAATCTTCAAGCTCCACGGTTATGGCTTTAACAAGGAGGTGAATATAATGTATGGATGGATGGGGACAGTATTGAGGGTAGATTTAACAACACAAAAAATAGAAAAAGAGCCTTTGAGTAGCGATCTGATGCTCAATTTCTTAGGTGGCAGGGGTATTAATGCCAGGATGCTCTACAATGAAGTAAAACCGGGGACGGATGGTTTCAGCCCACAAAATGTTTTGATATTTGGGACCGGACCATTAACTGGAACAATGGTGGCCTCTGGGAGATTAAATATAACATCCATGTCACCCTTAACTAAAATCTTGGGGGATTGTAACGGAGGATCACATTTTTCTCCTGAACTAAAGTATGCTGGATATGACCATATAGTTTTTTGTGGGAAATCAGATAGGCCGGTATATCTTTGGATTGATAATGATAGGGTCGAGCTTAGAGATGCCCAACATCTATGGGGCAAGTTGACTGATGAAACTCAACGGATGATTAGAGATGAAGTAGGGGATCCAAATGTTCAAATAACTTGCATTGGCCCCGCGGGTGAAAATCTTGTTCGGTTTGCCAGCGTAGTTATAGGGTGTGACGGGCATGGCGCCAAGAGTGGTATAGGTGCGGTAATAGGCTCCAAGAATCTGAAGGCAGTGGCAGTGAGGGGAACCAAAGGTGTTAAAGTGGCCCAGCCAGATGCTTTTGGGATATTGGCTAAGAACATAATACAGAGGATGATGCGAAATGAAAATTTTTCTGATTTTTCCACTTATGGAACGCCATATTTACTGCGAAAGAAACAGAAAATGGGAACCCAAGCATTTAGAAATGCGCAATTAACAGATCATTGGGTAGGCTATGACGAGATAAGCCCGGAGACCTTGTATCAGAAATACGCTCTCAAATCCAAAGCCTGCTTTGGTTGTCCCAATCATTGTCGCCACTTCTTTGAGATTAAAGAAGGTCCATATGCCGGACTAAAAGGAGTAGGAATTGAATTCGCAACCCAAGCGGGTTGGGGCGTCCTCTGTGACAATTCCTACGCGCCTTCTTTATACAAAGCCTTTAAGTTATGTAATCAGTACGGCCTTGATCAGAGTGAGTGCGGGCAGGAAATTGCAGCGGCAATGGAGTGGTATCAGAAAGGGATAATCACCGAAAGAGACACAGAAGGCATCAAATTGGAATGGGGTAATTATGAGGCAATGATGGAAATGATTCATAAGATTGCTAAGAGAGAAGGATTTGGCGACGTACTGGCAGAAGGTGGAGTGCGGGCGGCCCAAAAAATCGGCAGAGAGGCCGAGAAATGTATAACTCATTCCAAAGGGGCCCTGCGGACTACAGGTGATCTAAGGCATATGACAGCTTATATGTTGGGCGAAGCAACTTCTACGAGGGGTGCAGATCATTTAAGAGGGTCCCGATCTACCTTCGGCGTGCCTGGGCAATACGAGGGCGTCGCCAAAGCAGTTTATGATAATCAATGTATGTGTACTATCGCGGATGCTGTTGAGGTTTGTAAGTTTAACACGACCTATTTTAGGATGGAAATAAGTTTAAAGGATATGGCAGAACTTCTTCTTTTAGCAACAGGAATAAAGTTTACTGAGGAGGGGCTGCGGGAAATCTCGGATAGAATCTGGAACGTAGAAAGGGCTTTCACAGTGCGAGAAGGAATAACGAGAAAGGACGACTATCTAACTGGTAGATACACAGATGAGCCAATTCATGGCGGTCCGTGTGATGGATTATCAATCGATCGAGAAAAATGGGATAAGATGCTGGATGAGTATTATGACTTGAATGGCTGGGATAGAAAGGCGGGAATTCCGACCCGATCTAGGCTTGAGTCGCTCGGACTTAAAGATATTGCTGATGAATTAGAAAGTCTCCGGAAGCTATGAAGTGATATAAAGTGAGAATGGTGTCTGTAGATAGATAATAGAATAAATTTACGGCTGGGCAGGGTGATCCATACTCCTCTGAGTGAGAGTAAGACATTAAAACATAGCTTATTTTGGGACAATTAGTTATCTCGAGATCGTTAGAATGAATTGGTAGGTCTAATAATAGTGGTTAATAACAAGAGAAAAATTCCTGTCAGGGAGGGGCTGTTTACAGCCTCTTCGTCAGCCGGTGGTAAACCGCGACTCCTTGGAGGCAAGTGCCTTTCTTGTGGAGAAGTGATTTTCCCTAAACTGGAAATATGCCCTAATTGCCAAGAAGAGAAAATAAGGGAAATAACTTTGAGCAGACGAGGCAAGATTTATAGTCATACAGTTGTGATGCAGCAACCCCGGCCATATTACAAGGGCCCTGTTCCTTATGGACTAGGATATGTTGAACTGCCAGAAGGAGTTAGAATCGAGACCCTTTTTACCGAATGTGACCCCGAAACCCTCGAAATAGGTGAGGAGGTGGAACTAATTATTGATAAGCTATATGACGATGACCAAGGCAATGAACTAATAACCTATAAGTTCAAGCCGATTAACGCATATGCTAGCGGAAAGAACGGCGGCAAATAGAGTTCTGATATAATACGAAAGGAGAATCGATTTAGTTGAGAGAAGTAATTGTAGCTGGTGTTGGTATGTGCCGGTTTGGGAGATACGATGGGGAGAGGGAGCATCCCTATAAGACATTCTATGAACTGGGTCGTGAAGCCGTTATGAATGCTTGGAAAGATGCAGGCATAAAGTGGAAGGATGTTCAAGCTGGCTTCTGTGGGAGTTGTTACCAAGGTGTTGGGTCAGGTCATAAGGTTCTTGCGGAGATAGGTCTGACAGGAATACCAATAATCAACGTGGAGAATGGCTGCTCTAGTTCGTCATCCGCCTTTCGGCTAGCCTACCAGTCAATAGCTACCGGACTCTATGATATCTGCCTTGTAGTCGGGGTTGAGAAGGTTCCCCGGGGATTCATCGCTAGCACTGGCTGGCCCGAATGGCAGATGAAAATGGGGTTTAACGTTCAGCCTGCAGCTTATGCCATGGAAACGGTGAGATATATGGAGGAATACGGGGCAACGCTGGAACAGTTTGCTAAAGTAACAGTAAAAAATCGCAAGAATGGGGTGCTCTTTCCGTATGGATATTTTCGGCAGGAAGTTAGTATTGAAGAGGTTCTCAACTCCCGCATGGTTAGTAAACCGCTAACTCTGTTGATGTGTTGCCCTAACGCTGATGGCGCAGTCGCAGTTATTCTTGTCAGCAGAAAGAAGTTTAGATCAAAAAAGAAGAAAGTAACAGTGGCAGCTGCCGTTCTGGTTTCTTCGTTGTATGGAGTGGAAAGGGGTGGGGGCAGCGTAAAAATTCAAAATGCTGATAGAACTCGGATTGCAGCTAAACAGGCCTATGAAGCGTCGGGATGCGGACCGGAAGATATCGACTTATTTGAGTTATATGATCCGATGGCACCGATAGAACTGATTAGTATTGAGCGAGTAGGAATTTGCAAGCCAGGTGAAGCTGGGCATTTACTTGAGGAGGGAGTATTTGACAGAGGCGGTAGATTCCCAGTAAACACAAGTGGAGGGCTTTTGTCAAGGGGACACCCGCTAGGAGCGACCGGTTTAGCTCAAATAGCAGAAGTAGTTTGGCAATTGCGAGGAGAGGCGGGGTCTAGAAGTATCCCAGGCGCAAGAGTCGGTATGTGCCATACCATGGGTGCCGGACCGAACTGCGCAATTACCATTCTAAAAGCTTAGATGGATGTTCGAGAGGAAAGGGATAACAAGGGAGTCTAATGAATATAGCAAGCCTTGTGTCCAGGTTTGGAAAATATTATGGCGATAGAACAGCCATAGTTTTCGGTGATAAGAGACTTACCTACGCAGAGGTGACCAACAGGATCAATAGATTAAGTAACAGTCTGCTGGACTTAGGAGTAAAAGAAGATGATAGAGTAGCTTTGATATGTGGAAATTGTCCACAATTTATGGAAGTATATTTTGTACGCCGCCAGTTGGGGCTTGTAGAAGTAAATATAGATCAGAGATTAAGTGCTGAAGAGTGGGTACGGCAGATTAATGAGTGTGACGTGAACACCATTTTTGTCGCCCAAGAACAGACCCCGAAGCTGTCCCTTGTTCGTTCTGAACTGAGTAAAGTAAAACATTTCATTGCCTTTTCAGGAAAACCATCAGATATGGTTGATTATGAAACATTAATTTCTTCAGGCAGTTCCAAACAACCAGAAATAGACTTGGATGATAGCAAATTATGCAAAATAATCTTCACTGGCGGAACGACTGGGAGGCCAAAGGGTATAGAAATATCGAGGCGGGCTGAAGCAGCAATGATAAAAAATGTAATGATAGACTTGATTCCTGACTTACGGTTTGAGGATGTCTTCGTCGGTCTTCAACCGATGTCCCACGCCGTTCATTCATTTTTTTTCCCATGCTGGAGGAAGGGAGCAACTCAGGTCGTTGTTCAGGATTTTCACCCTGAGCCTGTTTTTGATGTTATTGAGAAGGAAGAAGTTACAATAATAAAGACGGTACCGACAGTGTTAGTTCGGCTCATTTCCCACCCTGATGTAGGGAAGCGTAATTTTAAGAGCATTCGCACCATATGTTATGGAGCCTCACCCATGTCAGTAGATAAGTTGCAGAAAGCGATCAGTATCTTCGGCCCGGTGTTTGTTCAGAACTATGGTCAGTCTGAGGCCCCAAT
>Ga0315282_10006513_pt1 | contig 19519 bp, 13 predicted proteins | sample YL17G07_20_MG_FD_203693 | JGI IMG/M metagenome (GOLD analysis project Ga0315282, IMG submission 203693) | Sediment microbial communities from Yellowstone Lake, YNP, Wyoming, USA - YL17G07_20 | ecosystem: Environmental > Aquatic > Freshwater > Lake > Sediment | place: USA: Wyoming | collected... | reverse complement strand
CGGGTCCGGATCTGGACCTGGATCGGGACCTGGTCCCGCCCTGTCCTACCTCTCACCCATCCTCACCCCAAGAGGGGACATTTTCCCTTTGCAGTTAATGGGGACATAATCGCTATGCTACCAGACCGGTCTCCCGTCACCCTTGCACGGCAATCAGCCATCTGCTAGAATGGCCTCGACACGCGACGCGGCAAAGCCGTGTGCGCCAGAGGCGCATAAATCTTCGGAGCGGCGGAGACCGCCGCGCACGAGGTTCGACATGGCCGATTCCGGCAGCAAGACCTATTGGGAAACCCTTGGCATGCTCGCGGGGATCATCGTATTCCTGCTGGGCGTGGTGCTTCTGATGCTCGTCTTCGGGTGGACTTTCACGTTGTTCCAGCATGCGAAGCACACAATATCCGCGACAGGGGCTGGCCCCGGGCGAGAGCCGCTAGGTACGGTCATCGCGGGTATCGGCGTTCAGGTTGCGCTGTTGTTTGTCATGGGATACGTGGCATCGCTCATCGGGAGCAAGGGCCTTCAGCTCTACGGGGTGTGCCGCGGAGTGAGCCCGCGATGAGGGTGCTGCTGGCGGTTGACGTCGGCAACAGCCAAACCAAGCTCGGATGGTTCGAGGACGAGCATCTCCGGCGGGAAACTCAGCTCGCCACCGGGTCGCGTCCGGCGAGCGCGACCGTCTCAGGATTCCTCTCTCAGGCAAGTGGGCGCCCCACCGCGGCGGTCATGTGCAGCGTCGTGCCGGCGATGACGGAAGAGTGGCGCGCCGCGCTCGGCAGCGCGCTGGGCGCCGAGCCGCTCGTGGTGCAGGGCGACAGCGAGATTGGGATCCGAAACCGCTATACCGAACCGCAGTCCCTCGGCCCTGACCGCCTCGTGGGCGCCCTTGCCGCGCGCGAACTATACGGGGCGCCGGTGATCGCCGTAAGCCTGGGCACCGCGACGGTTGTGAATGCTGTGTCGCGCGACGGCGAGTTCCTCGGCGGTGCCATTGCGCCGGGCCTCGAGGCGTCGCTTGCGGCCCTGACCGAGACGGCAGCGCGGCTCCTTCCGGTCCAAGTCGAGGTTGCCCCCTGCGTGATCGCGACCGATACCCGCGGCGCGATGATCGCGGGCGCGTTCTTCGGGGCGGTGGGCCAGGTCAAGGAGCTGCTCGCCAGGATGCGTGCTGAAATGGGCGAGGACGTGCCGGCAGTTCTTACCGGCGGGTGGGCCGAGCTTGTGGCGCGCGACTTGAGCAACGTTACGGCGGTCGAACCGGCGCTGACGTTGATCGGGCTGCGCCTGGCGTGGGATCATGTCTCGAAGTTGGGGTAAGTGCTGATCCGCAACTGCGGCCGGACTTTCAGTATGATCGGGGGGCCGCCGCAGCGGGGGAGGGAGCGCCGTGGGCGACGCGGTCAAGGAAATCGTGAGCGTCAGCCTGGGATCCTCGCGTCGGGACGCCGATGTCGAAACCGAGGCGGGAGGATTCCGCCTGCATATTCGCCGCATCGGGACCGACGGGGATGTCGACAGGGCCATCGCCATCGTGCGCGAACTGGATGCAACCGTTGATTGCTTCGGCATCGGCGGCGCGGACCGATATCTTGTGGCCGGGAATCGGCGCTACGAGGTCGTGGCGATGGGCAAGCTTGCGCGGGCCGCGGAGCACGCGCCCGTGGTTGACGGCAGCGGCTTCAAGGAGGTGCTCGAGCCGTATCTCCTGCGGCGGCTCGTCGAGCAGGGCCAACTGGATCTCAAGGACAAAGAGACGCTGCTCGTGAGCGCCGTCGATCGGCCAGGAATGGCGCGCGTACTGCCCCAACTTGGGGCGCGCGTGACCTATGGCGACCTCATCTTCGCGCTCGGCGTACCGCTTCCGGTACGCTCACTGCGGGTAATATCATTGTTGGGGTTCCTGGTGCTGCCCGTCATCCGCCGGCTGCCCATGTCCGTCGTTTATCCGACCGGCGCGAAACAGGAATCGTCGGTCGCGAAGTACGGCAAGTACTTCCATCGGGCGCAGATCGTCGCGGGCGATTTCCATTTCATACGGCGCTACCTGCCGCCTGACATGGACGGGCGCACCGTGATCACGAACACCATCACCGCAGAGGATGTCGAGCTTCTGCGGTCAGCGGGAGTCAAGAAGCTCGTCACGACAACTCCCGCATTCGGGGAGCGGTCGTTCGGCACCAACGTGATGGAGGCGACGCTGGTGGCGATCTCCGGGCGTCGACCGGAAGAGCTTTCAGGGCAGGATTACCTGGATCTGCTGGAACGGCTGGGATTGTCGCCGCGGGTCATGGAATTGCAGCCATCATGAGCATGGGACGTTTTGGGTTCATCATGCATCCTCTCTCCGCGAAGGAGGACGTCGCGCGCAAGTATCCGATCGCGCGCTATCTTCCCACGCGTATCCTCGAGTGGGGGCTGACGCGCGTGCCGCCGATGATGGTATCGCATATCACCGGAGTCGCCGGATACGACGGCGCGCGCGCCGAGGGATGGTTCGTCGGCTGCCCGCTGACGCCGCGACAGTTTCTTGAGCTGGATGAGCGCTATGTCATCAGTCGCATCATCGAGACCGGCAAGTTGGCGCAGGCGGCCGGCGCGCGCATCGTCGGCCTGGGCGCGTTCACCTCGGTTGTCGGCGATGCAGGGATCAGCATCGCGCGCGGGTTGGATATCGCCGTCACCACCGGCAACAGCTACACCGTGGCCACCGCCGTCGAAGGGGCGCTGGAGGCGAGTCGGCTGATGGGGTTGGAGCCGACACAGTGCGCTGTGGCGGTGGTCGGATGCACGGGATCGATCGGTCGCGTCGCATCGCAGATGCTGGCCGAGGTAGCGCCGCGGCTGATCCTGATCGGCCGCGACGAGGCGAAGCTGCGCGCCGTCGCCGAGCAGGTGTCGGGGCGGGCGCAGGTCGAAACCTCAACCAGTACCGCCGAGTCGCTGCTTGCCGCCGACATCGTGGTGACGGTGACGAGCGCGGTTGATACGGTCATCGAGCCTGGATTCCTGAAGCCCGGCGCGGTGGTGTGCGACGTGGCGCGTCCGCGCGATGTGAGCAAGCGGGTTGCGGAGCAGCGGCCCGATGTCCTGGTGATCGAAGGGGGAGTGGTGGCGGTTCCGGGTCAGGTGGACTTCGGCTTCAATTTCGGTTTCCCGGCGGGCACATCGTACGCGTGCATGGCTGAGAGCATGATTCTGGCGCTGGAGGAACGATACGAGAGCTTCAGCCTGGGGCGGGACATCGAGGCCGCAAAGGTGCGCGAGATCACTGCGCTCGCGGCCAAGCATGGGTTCAAGCTCGCGGGCTTTCGCAGCTTCGAGCGCGCGGTGACGAGCGAGGAGATCGCGCGCACGCGCGACCTCGCCGAGCGCGCCCGCAAACACGGCGTGCCGGGGTGCTAGCCGTAGAGGCACAGCATGCTGTGCCCCGATCGCCGTTCCTTGCTGAGGCTTCCGTCGGACGCAGAATTCTCCTGATCGCCAGCCATAAGGGGGTGATGCGGTGCCCCAGACAGCTTCATCGGTTGGATTGCCGGGAACGAGACGGGTGCTGATCGTCGCCGCTTCACTGCTGCTCGCTGCGGCGGCGGGACCGTCGTATTCCTCCCACGGCGAACGCCCCCTCTATACTATCGCTTCGATTGCCGCTCCACCCCGGATCGACGGCCGACTCGATGACCCCTGCTGGCAGACCGCGACTCGCACTGGTCCGTTCGTGCTTATGGGCACTGCAGAGGCGCCGACGCAGGAAACTCGCGCCTGGGCCGCCTACGACAATCGCGCGCTCTACGTTGCCTTCGAGTGCATCGAGGCCCGGATGGCTGACATCACCGCGCAGCGGACAGTGCGCGACTCCGACGTGTGGGAGGACGACTGCGTCGAAGTGTTCCTCGCTCCGAGGCGCGACCAGGGGCGGTACCTCCATTTCGTCGTCAACGCCATCAACACGCAGTATGATGAGCGCGAGGCGCTCAATGCCGCGAGTTGGAACGGCGAATGGCAATCGGCGGCGACCAAGGCCGTCGATCGCTGGACCGTCGAGCTTGCGATTCCATTCAGTTCCCTGGGCGTGTCCGCCCCATCCATGCTCGAAGCATGGGGGATCAATCTCGCGCGTGAGGAGAAGCCGCATCGCGAGTTCAGCGAGATCTCACCAACGGTCGGCTCCTTCCACGACGTCGCTCACTTCGCCGACTTTGTCTTCGCCGGTCCCGAGGCACTGACGGCGTCCGTTATCTCGACCGGCGCGCCGTTCCTCGGGGAGCACAAGGCAGAGCTGCGGGTACGCAACAACGGCGCGCGTCCCGCGCGCGCGACGCTGTGGGCCGAGGTGCCGGGCCTGCGCGAGGCGCGAACATCCGTCGAACTGCCGCCATTCGATTCGCGTACGGTCACGGTGCCTTACGAGGTATATGCGGAAGGTGACCTCGGGTTGATGCTGAGCGTCGCCGATGCCTCGGGGCGCGGTGTGCTTCGCTCGACCTCGGTCTCGTTCCGCGTTGAGCCGAACCTGGCCCGAGTCAAGGAGATCCAGCGCGGCCTCGACCGGCTGCGCGAGCCGGCGAGCAAGCGGGGGCTTGCGATCGAACTTGACAAGACCACCCGCGAGGCGGAGCGCCTGGTCGCGTTGGCGCAGGACCGCAAACGCTGGGAATCGGGCAACCGCGGCGACTGGGCGCGCCTCACCGCACTTGTCGAGCGGCTCGACGTGCGCGCCAACCGCGCGCGCCTGCGCGCCCTCACAACGAATCCGAACGCGGGCTACGCCGTTGGGGTTGAGACGCCCCTGCGCAAGATCCGGCCGGACGACCCATACCAGGGGCCGGTGGGAGTAGCCGCAGAGGTATGGCTGTGCCGCAACGAGTACGAGCCGGTGCAGGTGGTCGTGCTGGCGCTGGACAAGACGCTGGCGCGGGTGCGGGTGTCGGCCACCGACCTCGTCGGCCCGAGCGGCGTGCGTATCGGCGGCCATCATGTCGCTCTGAACCTCGTCGGTTCCGTCCACACTCGCAAGCCGGCATACGCCGTCGAACGGGTCGGCTGGTTCCCCGACCCACTGATGGACATCGAACCGTTCGACGTGAAAGCCGATGGCGTACAGCCGGTTTGGGTGACCGTGTATTGCCCTGCGACCACGCCGGCAGGCGATTATACGGGCGAGATCGTCATCAAACCCGACAACGCAGCCGAGACGCGTGTTCCTCTCATCGCCCACGTCTGGGACTTCACGCTGCCGAAGGAGACTCACCTCAAGACCGCCTTCGCTCTGTTTGAGAGCGAAATCGCGGCGTGGTACAAGTATGACCGCGTGCCCGATGATGTGCGCCTGCGCTACTACGACTTCTTGCTGCGCCACCGCATCAACCCGACGAACATCTACTCGTCAGCCCCAGTGCCCGCGGCCAAGGATATGTCCTTCTGCATCAGCCGGGGCCTTAACGCGTTCAACATCAAGTGCGTCGGCTACGCGGACACGCTGGAGCGCCGCCGCGCCGAAGTCGAAGAGATCCGTCGTTACGCGCAGTTCCTGAAGGAACAGGGCTGGTTCGACGGCGCCTACGTCTACGGCTTCGACGAGATCCAGCGCCCGGACTACCCGAAGCTGCGCGAGATGTATGGCATGATTCGCGAGGCGTCCCCGGGGCTGCCGCGCGTGTGCACGGTCGTACCGAACGAGGATCTCAAGGGCTACGTTGACATCTGGGTGCCGTTGACCGCGTCCTACAACCACGAGACGGCGCTGCGGTACCGGGCCGCTGGCGATCACGTGTGGTGGTACATCTGCTGCGGCCCGCACCACCCGTATGCCAACTGGTTCGTGGACTACCCGGCGACCGACCCGCGCCTGCTGTTCTGGATGAATTGGAAGTACGGCACCGACGGTTTCCTCTATTACGCGCTTAACATGTGGCAAAGCAACCGGATGGTCGAAGGTCTGCCCGGCTACCTCATGCCTCACGAGGACGCCGGGGCGCGCACCGCCATCGCCGCGGGCAAACGCTGGCCCGAGGTTTCGTGGAATACGTTCACCTACTCGAACTTCAACGGCGACGGGCACCTGATCTACCCCGGCCCGGGGGGAAAACCGTTGAGCTCGATCCGCCTCGAGTGCATTCGCGACGGCATCGAGGACTACGAGTACTTCTACCTGCTCGCCGGTCTGGCGGCGCGGCTCGAGGGCTCCGATCGATACCGGGTCATGGTGAACGCGGCGAAACGGTTGCTGAGCGTTGAGCCCCAGGTCGTGAAGAGCTTGACCGAATACACCGACGACCCCGAGTTGGTTCAGCGCGCGCGCCTCGACCTCGGCAACCATATCCAGGCGATGTCGCGCGCGGCGGGGCAGTGAGCGCGGCACCGCCTATGGAGTTTCGTGTATCAGTGGAGGGCGCCGCTGGCACACGAAGTGCGCCATAGGCGCATCTCCGGAGCGCGGCGCAGCCGCGCCAAGACTCTTCCGGACGCTTGTTGCGCGTAGCGCGACTCCGGAGTGACGCCGGAGCGTCACCAGGTTCGTGTAGGGCACGACAGAGCCTATGAGCATATTCCCCTGATACACGAACCTCGGTAACATCACTTGTGGCGGGGAAGGTCGAGTGACGCGGAATGGGTGGCCTGCTGGGTGAACGGTGCGCGCAGCCTGACGCCGGTTTTGGCTCGATAGGGTTCCTCGAGGAGCACGCACATGAACGATTATCGAAGGTCGCTGCGCACGGTAGGAATGGCGCTTATCGCGCTCGGCGTGTTTGATTTCGCGTGGGATGCCTATCGCATGGCGGGCCGGGGCTTCGCTTTAGGCTTGGGCACGTTCGCGATCATCCCGGGCATCATCCTATACCGGGGGAGTCTGCTGTTCGCGCGCGTTGCAGCGTTCTTCGCCGCTTTCTTGGTGATCGGCTACCTCGCCTTTCTCCTCGTGGCACCGTTCGCGCTAAGGATACCACTCGACCTCGGTTTGACGTATCTCAGGCTGCGCCCGCTTGCCGTAGGCCAGGGGGCCCTCTGGATGATTGGCCCGGTGATCCTGTCGGCATGGGCTTACCGGAGGCTGACTGCCCCGGTGATGCTTGCGGCCATGGCTGAGGAGGGCATTGGGTACAAGCGCCTTTGGCAGAAACCCGCGTCTGGGTTCATTGCGGGAGCGGCCCTCATGATCGTTCTTACCGTACTTTATCTGACCCTGGACCACCCGCTGATGATGGGAGCGACGGTGGCGCGAGCCAAGATCGAGGCGAGAAAGAAGGTCGGCAGCGGACACGAGTTCTTTGTCTCCTCTTGGATGAGGCAATACGGACCCCGCGGCAGGGCCAGCGTCCGCGCGTTGGTCATCGCCTATAACCGCCACGAGATCCAGGATATGAAAGTGACGTGGGATGAGTAAGTCCCGCTGCGGCCGGCTGGCCAGCGCGCCGATCATGGGAGAAGTGCCCAGGTTCAATGGTGCGCTTGCCGGCGGCTGCGCGGTTTCCACTCCGGCGCATTCTTCAACGCCTCTGACAGCGTCGCGAAGGTGTAGCCGCGCTGCTTGAGCGCGGACAGCAGGCCGGGGAGAACGTCAACCGTCTCGTCGGGGCCATTGTGGAGCAGGATGATCGCCCCGGGCCCAACGTCCTTCAGCAGCTTCGCGACACCCTTCTGCGGTGACAGCCCGGCGCACACGCTAATATTCGCCGACCACAGCACGACCCGATACCCGAGCGCCGCAGCGGCGCTGCGGACCTCACTAGTCCGCCGGCCGCCCGGGGGTCGGAAGAACCGCGTCCGACGGCCGGTCACGTCTTCCACGATCACCTGGGTCCTCAACAATTCCTGCTGGATCTCTGCCGGGGTCTTGCGCGTCATGTCATCGTGCGAGTAGGAGTGGTTGGCGATCTCGTGGCCCGCGGCGACGATCGCGCGCAGGAGCTCAGGGTGCGCGCGGGACTGCGTGCCCATGACGAAGAAGGTGGCGCGCACTTTCGCGGCGCGCAGCAACTCGAGGATACGTGGGGTGATGATGGGACTGGGGCCGTCGTCGAACGTGATGCAGACCTGTCTGCCGCGGACGGTGGTGAGGTCCTCGGTTGACCCCACGATGCCCCGCGTGGTGCAGAGACGAAGCGCGCGCTGGCGCGCATCCGCAAAGCGCGGGTCAAGCGCCGCGACCCGCTCGTAGTTGCGCAGCGCCGCCTGCGGATTGGAGGCCCGGACGTACGCGGTAGCAAGCCAGTAGTGCAGGTGCAGGCGGTTGGGGGTGGGCCGCATCGCCGAACGCAGCGCCTGGACGGCAGCGGCGTATTCGGAGGGGTCATAGCGGTCCGGTGGCACGCCCTGCGCGTCGGACCATGTGAGGAGGCCGGTACGCGCGACCACGCCGGCGTCGCTGCGCACCTCCGCCACGACGCCGTGCGGGCCCGGGCCAAGCTCTCGCGGCATGCCGAACTGATGCGGCGGCGTGTTGCTGATGCCGGCGTCGTGGTCATCCACGCGCAGCATGATATACTCGGGTTCGCCCGCACCGAGCCAGGTGACGACCGCTCGATTGGACTGGCCGTTCTTGATCTCGATGCGAATCTGCTCGGGGTCCGGCGGGGGCGGCGTACGCGCACTGTTCGGCACCGCCCATGCCGACACCGGCCTGGCATAGGGCGAGCCGGGGCACGAGCCGAGGGCGCGCGCCATGAGGGGTATGGCATCCGCTCGCAGTGAAGCCTTACCCAGAACCGCGAGCGCCAAGGGGTCGTCGGCGGCGTGCTCGAGTGCGCGCCGTGCCGTCGCCTCGGCGGCGCGGCGGTCCCCGGTCGCAAGCTCGCAGTAGGCAAGAGTTGGAAGCGCCTCGACAGAGCCTTCGTCTGCGAGCGCCTTGAGTTCCACCAGTGCGGCCTTGACCTCGCCGCGCTGGAGCAGGCAGACTGCGCGGCCAAGCCGCACCAGCGGCGCGACGGTTTTCGCCTGCGCGGAGCCCCGCGCCGCCAGGTCGGCCGCCTGCACGAAATCGGCCATCGCGCGATCCACGTAACCCTGGGCGAGGCGCGCCGTTCCTGCGCCGACCCAGCCCAAGGGGTCGGCGTAATCGCGGAAGTTGGCGGCCGCGAATTCATCCTCGGCCTGGTGCGACGATTCGCCCTGCATCAGATCGGCGGCACTGCGAATGCGCTGGAGGTATGTCGGCTCCGTCGCTGCGCCCGCGCGGGCGGTGATCATCAGCCCAGCGAGCACGGCCAGCGTGCTCAAGGCGAGTGCGGCGATCTTACGATGTACTGATGTGAACATGCTTATGTGTCGGCACGCCATACCGGCGCGGTTGCCCATTGCTCCCCGTGTGAAATGGCGCACGATCCGGATGGCGGCGGGACGCGACTGACGCAGAGCACGAGACGGGGACGATCCGGTCAACGCGGCAGCTACAAGTTTACCAGTGACGTGGGGTGAAGGCAAGCCGCGCGCCTTGGGCGGAGCCGTGCCGACGGCAGCCTTGCACGGCATGGGACGGCGCTGCTATCGTGACGCCAGCGGCTCTCTGACCAACGCGGGCAGGCGCGCGGCACGGCGCACGACCTTCTCGACCGCCTTGATGTACTGCTCTAGGAGCCCGGGCTCCGGCGCGGTGAACGCGGGAAGCCAGAACACGCTCGCGGCTACGCGTTCGCTGACGGGCAGTGAGCCCGGGGCGTTCTTCGTCCGGTGGTCCCCTCCCGCGCTGCCCCACGGGCCGCCGAGGCCAGTGAACGGAAAGTCGTTGAAGACCGGCTCCAGATGCATGCGCCCGTAGCCAAACGGCGTGATGGTCGGAGCTGTGCTGACGCCTTCGGCCTGGAGCGCGGTGAGGAAGGCGAAGAGCGATGCTCCGGCGCGTTCGGCGTCGTATGTCGCAGTGTATGCCAGCAATCCGCCTCGCTGCGCTCGCGGCAGGACTTCAACCGGGTGAATGACAGGTATTCTACTCAGCCCCTCATCCAGTTCGGCGAAACAGGCGCGCCGCTTCTGGTTCAGCTCCGGCAGGCGCTGCAGTTGGACGTTGGCCATGGCGCACGCCAGCGGGTGAGCGCGGTATTTGATGCCGAGGCCGATGTTGTGCACATTGCGATACTTCTCAGTCACCAGGCCCTGCGGGATTCGGCCGTAATGCCCCAGTATCAGTATTCGCTCGTACAGTTCGGTGTCGTTGGTGGTGATGATGCCCGCTTCACCGCCGGTGACGGGTTTGCTGCCCTGGAGGCTGAAGCAGCCGATGTGGCCGATGGAGCCGACCTGCTTGCCGTCATAGGTGCCCCCGTGGGCGTGGGACGCGTCCTCGATCGCGATCAGGTCGTGCTCGGCGGCAACCTCCATGATGGCATCCATCTCGGCGATGTTGCCATAGACGTGGGTGACGGCGATGGCCTTCGTGCGCGGAGTGATCTTGCGCTTGATATCGGCGGGATCTGCGGTGTGCGTGCGCGGATCGATGTCACAGAATACCGGCGTCCCGCCGCAGTGCAGGATGGGCGAGATGCTCGCATGCCAGGTGTAAGAGGGCACGATGACTTCGTCCCCAAAGCCAACGCCCGCCGCGAAGAACGCCGAGTGCAGGCACGACGTTCCGTTGCATTGGGCGAGGGCGTAGCGCGTGCCGACCATGTCGGCGAAGTTGTGCTCCAGCTCGCCGATGACGCCCGACCCGTCGCCGATGGAGATCTGGCCTTTGCGCATGACGTCCACTACCGCGGAGATCTCCGCCTCGGTGATCTGCGGATAGCGATCGACGTTGGGCAGCGTGACCGCTTTCGGTCCACCTTCCAGGGCCAGTTGATCGGTCTTGCTCATCGTAGGCTCTCCTCCTGCGACTCGGAAAGGTAGCTCACAGCAGCAGACACGCCTCCGCCGCCAACCAGAAGAGCTTCGCGCGTACCGACGCGCGGCTGTGCCAGCCTCTTTGATCCCAATCAATGCCGCTGACATCATCGCCTCCGTAGAGCATCTGCCCGAACGTCACTCCCCGGAACTGGGCAACCGCGAACAGAGCTGCGGCCTCCATTTCGACTGTCAGACAGCCCTCCGACTGGCGGAGCTTCACCTTCGCCGGCGTCTCGCGGTAGAACGCATCGGTGGTCCAGGTCTTGCCGACCACATAGGCGCAGCGGTGGGTCTTGAGGACTGTTTCGATCGCGGCAACCGCCTCTGGGCTCGCGCTTACCTCACGGGCTGGCGGCAGATAGTGGTACGACGTGCCCTCGTCTCGCACGGCCGAGGTCGCCACGACAATATGCCCGACCGCAATCTCGCGGTCGAGCACGCCTGCGCCGCCGCACCCCGTGAACTTGCGACATCCGAGAGCGATCGGATACTCGAGCAATGCCGCCGCCATGGACGCGCCGACGCCCGGGTGAAACACCGCCAGCCGCCGTCCTTCAATCGCGATCTCGTACAGCGGGTGCTCCGCGTACTCGGACCGGTCCCGCGCTATCTCTCGCGCGCCGTGGTCGTCGCGCAGCCCGGCGATGACCTCCTGGAAGAAGCAGATCACGCAGTGCTCGGGAACATCCATCGGCGCTATCATGCGACTTGGCTCGATCACCGCCTCGCGCGTCGCGTCAAACTCGAGTATCGGGTATTGCCGTCGCCGCATCTCAGCCTCTTCTAACGATCGTTAGCCGCTGGGCATCGTCCCTATCGCGCGGAGGTACTCAATGCTGCGCGCGCGCAGGTCATCGTAGGTCGGCTGCACGACGGAGCCGTCTGGCCGCACATAGAAGTTCCAGTTGATCTCCAGCATGCCTGCATGCGAGCCGAATCTGTCGCGCACGTACGGTTCCAGGCGGAATAACCCCTCGAGGAGATGCTCGGTGCTCGTCGCGGCGCCTGGAACCTTCGCCACCACATGATCGAAGAGCGGATCGTCGCCGCTCCAGCGATACCAGCCTTCATAGGGCGGGCTGCCGACGGCGTTCCCCCAGCCATGGCAGTTGACGAGGATGCGCGGGCGCACCTGATCCACCAGCCGCAGTTGGGCGCGCATTTCGGCGCTGTCGTCCTCGAGCGAGTCCATGATGACGCCGCGGGCGTTGGTGTTCATGCGCCCGTCGTAGCAGCCATCGGGGTTGACCTCGGGCGCCACGAAGACCTCGTACCGCGACAGAATGTCGCGCACGTCGGCGGTATTACGCTCACGGATGAGCCAATCGAGACAGGTCTCGCAGAAGAGCTTCCCACTTTCCTCAACCGCGTGCTGACCGCCGATGAGGAGCAAGGCGGGTCGCGGGTTCCCGTCGGAAACGCGGGCAGCGAGGATGGGCCGCCCCAATTCGCTCTCCCCCAGATGCAGCTTCTCCACCTGGAATGCGGGTTCGGCGATCTCCGGCAGGCCCTGCATGACCGCGTGGCAGTGCTCCCACGACATCGGGAAGGTCTCCGCGATCCACACGGTCTGCCGTGGCGCGAGGTCGGCCGTGAACTCGACGCGGTCATCGGCCACAGTGTGGCGTTCGGGCGGCACACGCTCCCAGTGCTCGCCGTCCTGTGACCACATCGACATCGCCCAGAAGGGGACGTAGATGCGATCGGCGCCGGCGAAGAGCCCGGATAGCGTGATCCGCGCCGGCGCGACCGTAGCCTCGCCGACATTTTGCACGCCAAAGCAGTACCAGATGTTGGGGTAGGTGTCCTGGGGGTAATCGTGCGGCGCCACTTCGGCCCAATCAGGACCGGCGTCGAGGATGTCTACCGCGCCGTGGTCTGGAGGGACGATGACACGGAGGGCCAAGGGACATCTCCTCAGGCGTGCCGCAGCTGCAAAGTGGCAATTCGCCACGGCGGCAACCGGAATGTGATTGCGGAACCCATCACGGCGACCTCGCCCGGCAGCGCATTCCCGCAGAGATCAACAAGATCAGCGCGTTGCGGCTCGAAGGGTAGCGCTACCGTGACCCGAGCCGAACGCGGGGCCATCTGCACCACGCGGAGCAGCACGTTTTCGTTTTCGCAGACCAGCGCGCTGAGGCGCACGGTGGCAGGGGCGATCTTCAGCCATTCGACACCGCCGCGCAGGGTCTCCCCGCGCACCCACTGCTGCCGCAGCGGATGGCGTATCCGCTCGGCGAGGGCGACCAGATCCGCCTTGCGCCAATCGCGATCGCCCAGGACAAGCCGGTGATGGAACTCCTGGGGGCCGGTCAGCTGATGCGCCGCGGTTAGCGACTCCCAGATCCGCTCGAAGCGAGGGAACCGGCGCGCGAGAAAATGGACGAGTCGGCGCGGTTTGCCGAACGCTCGGTAGTACTTGTCGCCGTCTTCCGCGAGCAGGGCTACCAGACCGTCGTCGTCCTGCGCCGCGACCCACGTGCGGGCCCAGAACATGCCCGGGATCGCTCGCTCGAATCCCACGTAGGGATAGGAATCGACGTCCCGCGGTTCAACGCCGAATGGGATATCTGCGGTGAGTTGTGCCGCGCGCGCCAGCGGCAGGCCCAGCGCGAGCAACCCCTGACGCGGCTCGCTTGGCGCGGAGAACTCAGTGGTGCAGCGCAGGCCGCGCTCTCCGCGAATGAGATCAATATGCTGGCGCACCCAGAAGCCGGCGGTGGCGCCGATGCGCGTCACGCGCCACCGCAGCGGCCCTTGCTCGTCGAGCCGCACTTCGTCGATCGTAAAGCCTTCGGGGTCATCCGGTATCCCGCTGCCGACGAACCAGTCGTCGCTCGTGATCGAGTAGTACACTGGTTCGAGGAACGACGCGCCGGCGGGCGCGCGGCGATCCATTTCGGTCGCTAGGTTTTCGATGCGCGTCACGTGCCCATCGCGGAAAGTGAGGGCGACCTTGTCACTCTCGAGGCGTAATGTCTTCTTCGTGACGGGCGTGAACTCCGGCGCCTGCGGCATTTCGCCGCCATATCGCATGCGAAGTCCGGCATATCCGCAGGCGGGCGCGTCGACATCGGCGAGCAGCCCGTACTCGCCATTCGCGTGAGGGCCAGCGTAGAAGACCTGGGTCGGCACTTCCTTTCCGCGCGCGTCGACCAGGCGTGCTGTGCCTCGGGTCAGATCGGAGTTCACGATCCATAGCGGTATGACCTCGCGGCGGCGCACCGGAAGCGGGTTGATAATCGCGAGGCCGTCGGCATCCATTGGAAGGCAGCCGCCGACGAGTTCGCTCGCGGCGCGGTCGGCGACCTTCGTCGATGCGTCAATGGCTTGCTCCAGCGAAAGCCTCGCTGCGCGCCAATCGTCCTCGAATAGGAACTGCACTGCGTGCGGCGTGTTGTCGAGCAGCTTCTCCCACGCGGCGGTCAGATCCTCAGCGGGACACGCCGCGCCTTTCACCAATCGTGCCAACGTCGAAAGGATCTCCGCCTCAACGAGCAACCGGTCGGCGCGCTCCCGGAGCCACCAGATGCCGTGGCGCCCATTCCATCCCGCGTTGTAGCACACGTCCGCGGGGTCGATCACACCGTCGACGGTCGCGATGCGGCCGCCCTCTGCGGCAAGTGACGCGAACAACTCGTCGGGATTGCCGAGCCGCATCCGGCTCCGCTCGCGCTGGTTCCAGATCCGTATCAACTCGTGGTAGTCGCAGGGGGCATCGCGGCGGTAATTGAAACGATCGGGGCGCGAATCGTCCGAGCCCACACACAAGGGCACGTCGCTTGCCGCATCGTCGAGGGCGACGCCGAGATAACGGTCGCAGATGTTGACCACGACAGCGTCCCAGTCGGCGTCCCACGTGTCGCCGTGGCGTTCTTCCGTCGCGTAGAGGCCGCCATATTGGGCGCGACACACGAGCACGGTATCGCCCGACAAGCCCTTCCAGTAGAACGAGCGCGGCACCCCTTGTTGGTCGAGCCCGGCTTCCGGCCGCCAGGCAAAGTAGTTCCTGATCCCGGCCAGGCGGAGCAACTGCGGCACCTGGCTGTGTCCGATTGCGACGTCCATGTTCGCGTAGACGTTGAGGCGGACCGCGGGCGCGAACTCCTTCCAGCGGCGCATGCCGAGTTGAAGGTTGCGGATGAAGGTTTCGTCGCCGACGGCGGTGCTGCGGACGTTGCCATAATGCCCACAGCATACCGCCAGGCGCCCGCCCTCGACGTGATCGCGCAGCCGCTGCAGGTCCTGCGGTCGGAGATCGAGGTACGGCTTGATCCACTCGGTCCAGGTGTCAACGTAGTAGCGGAACGAGGGATCGCGGTCGAGCAGGTCGAGCACTTCGTCCATCGCCCGCGTGTAGCGGTCAATGTGCCAGGCGCGGCTGTGCACCCACGCGACGTCGGCGTGGGTGTAGGGGATGACGTGAATGGTGCGGCCGGCCAGGGCGCGCCGGCAGGCATCGAGCGATGGCACCGTCCTCTCCTGTTCTACTGAGCTTCCCGTGTCGGCAAATACCCCACCAACACGCGCTTCCGCGGCCCGACATCCCTCAATAGCAGCACGGTGGACGGTCCCCGGAATACCGGCCACTTCGTTACGACATCCTTGAACTCGGGGCCGAGCACAACGATCTCCCACGGGCGCGCCTTGCCGGTGGTGTCCCTCGCATAGACGCCGATACGGCCGGGCTGCGCAGCGCGCTCGATCCGCATCGGCTGCCTGAAGGCCTCTTCAAGCGCGAAGATCTTCTCGAGCGAATCGAGGTTCCCGCGCCCGCCCTGGAACCACAGCACCTGCACTCGCGCCCGGTCGCCGACATTCGGGGCTGGCTGGTCGGTATGCACCACCATCATGTGGGCGTAGTACCCGCCGAAATCGCACGTCACCGCGGAGTCGAAGCGCCCGCGGAACATCCAGCCGCACGGTGGGTTGTCAGGGCCGTTCGTACCCGCGCGCTGCGCCACGACCAGGTTGCGCGTAATGTGTGGCATCACATAGCGGCACTTGCCCCGGTATTGGAGGAAAATGCCGTTGACCGGATCGCTGCCGGTGAGTGCGCCCGCGGGACCGCTGCCGTAGCTGATCTCGTATGGGTTCTGGTCGTCGTTCCACACGCGCATACCGTCATAGAGGTAGCGGTCACTGGCATACGCACACATCGCGATGCCGTCGAACTCGCTGCCCGGGCCCGCCCGGCGCTTGATGATTTCGACGTCGAACAGAATCACCTCGGGCAGATCGTAGAAGAACACATGGGTCACTGCGGCGTCGTAGAAGTGCGTCGAGTGTACCTCGGTCGTGAACCCCGCTGCGTCTGCGCCCGACTGTACGATCCGCGCCTGCCATGGCAACTGCGAGTGAACGTCGTGGCCCTCGAGGTAGCCGACCCATCGGAGATGCGGCCCGCCCCACACCGCATGGGCGTCCATCAGGCTCGCGCCGTGGATTCGGCTGTCGCTGGTCAGAGTGGCGTTGCGAGTCGGCGAACCATTGGCGTCGTACACCAACCGCATGTCATTGCCGCCGATGGCCAATCGCCCGGGGGCGATCTCCTTGATGGTGATAATGCCGCCGGCGGCGACGGCGCTCGCAAACATGAAGGCCACCACGCAGCAGGAGAACACGCCCATGCATGCGTATCTCAACATGGGTACGATTGTTCTAGGTGCGCTGGGCGCTCCCTTCTCGGGGGGACAACGGGGCGCCAGGAATCCGACCGGTGCCTTCGCGCCTCACTCGGTCTATACCGATCGGCAATGACGGCAGTCACTGACGAGCTCTACTTCCGCCCTCCAGGGCTGGGCCCTGACTGTAGTACGCCGCGATCGGCCCGGCTTCGCGAGCGCCGCTTTCGCATGGGCTACGAGCAGCGCGTCGAGCCGCCGGAGTACACCCGGCTCGCCGACGAAGCGCGTCAGATCTTGCTCGAACATGAAGACAGCGATCCCGCGATGGCGCGTGCTCAGGCGCTGCGGCACATCGTCGAGAACTGCGCCATCACGATCGAGGAGGACACCATCCTCCTTGGCGGCGAGAACCCGTTCTTCTTCAACCTGCTTCTGCCTGCGCTTCAGGCGGACCGCCACAGCCGCGAGGGCCAGCGCGCCCCTGATGAGGCGAGTGAGCGCCTGCGCGCTGCCCTGGTGTTCCAGGCGACGTGCTTCGAGGGACACATCACCCCCGGGCTCGAGTTCATCCTCGGTCAGGGAATTCGAGGCATTCGCCGGCGCGTCGATGAGCATCTGCGTGCCCTCCGAACCTCCGGCATTCCGGACCCCGAAGGGTTCTACGAGGCCGCGCTGATGTCGTGCGATTCGGTTCTCACCTACGCGCGGCGCTATCGCGGGGAAGCCGAACGGCTGGCTGCGGCAGTGAGCGACAGCCAACGAGCGCACGAGCTTGGGCAGGCTGCTGATATCCTCGCTCGCGTTCCTGAGCAGCCCGCCGAAACTTTCGTCGAGGCACTGCAATCATACTGGATCGTTTATGTGCTTGTGACGCTGGAGATGGGTGGGTGCTGCCCCGGCGGCGGGTTGGGGTTGGGCCGGCTCGACCAGTTTCTCTACCCATACTACCGGCGCGACATGGAGCAGGGCCGCCTGACGCGCGATGAGGCGCTCGAACTGATGGAGGCCTTCCTGCTCGGATTCCGCCACGTGGACTACTACACGCCGCATCAGCCATTCACGCCCGGCAGCCAGGCGAGCCTCGGCGGAATCACGCCGACCGGCCTGGAAGCGTCGAACGAACTGACTGAGCTGATCATGGAGGCGTCGCTGCGCATCGCGATGCCCGCGCCGTACATCTCGCTGCGACTGCATCGCCAGGCGCCGGAACGCTACTGGCAGGCCGCGGCGAACTACATCATCGGCGGGCTTGGATTTCCGATCGTCAACGACGAGGTGTTGATTCCCGCGATGCTGCGCCACGGGCGGTTGCTCGGCGACGCGCGCGATTACATCTGCTCGTGCTGCTACGAGAACACGATTCCCGGGCGTGAGGCGTTTCACCCCAACGCGGCATACCTGAACCTGCCGCTGGTGCTGGAGCTTGCGCTCAACCGCGGACGTTCGCTACTCAGTGACGAACTGCTGGGGTGTGAGACGGGGCCGGCCGAGACGTTCGACAGCTTCGACCACGTGGTGGATGCGTTTTTGGCGCAGCTCCACTATGTCATCGATCGCCTGGTCGCGCTGGTGCATCATGCCGATGAATCGCACATGGCGAATCGCCGCTATCCGCTGATGTCGTTGTTCATTGATGATTGCACCGCGCGCGGCAAGGACGTGGGTGCGGGCGGGGCGCGCTACAACCTGACGGGATGTATCGTCTCCGGCCTGCCCAATGTCGTGAACTCGCTTGCCGCGATTCGCGAGTGCGTGTACCGGGAAGGCGCGCTGAGCGTGCGCGATGTCATGAGCGCGCTGCGGGCCGACTTCGCGGGATATGAAGCCGTTCGCCGGCAACTGATCGCCGCGCCCAAGTGGGGCAATGGCGACGAGCGGGTGGATGATCTCGCTTCGACGGTGACCGATGCGCTGTACGCCGACCTATCGCGTCGCACCAACCCGCGCGGCGGACGCTGGCAGTTGGCGCTCTACTCTTTCGTGGCGAACGTGCACCTGGGGGCGGCGGTCGGCGCTTCCGCCGATGGGCGTGCGGCCCGCGACATTCTCACGCGCAACCTCAATCCCGCCTGGGGCACCGACCGCGAGGGGCCGACGGCCGTGCTCGGTTCGCTGGGCCGAATTGACTTCACCACGGCGCCGAACGGCTCTTCGCTCGACCTCCGTTTCGATCCCGCGCCGTTCGCGACGGCCGAAGGGCGTCGGAAGTTCATCGGTTTCCTGAAGGCCTTCGTCGAACTCGGCGTCATGGAGATGCAGATCAGCATGGTGGACACCGAGACGCTGGTCGCGGCGAAGCAGCACCCGGAGCAGTTCCCGAACCTGATGGTCAAGGTCGCGGGCTACAGCGCGCGCTTCATTGACCTGCCCCCGCACGAGCAGGAGGAGATCATCCGGAGGTCGATGCAGGTGGCATAGACGCGGTGGCCGGTCCGCGGTCTGGGACAGACAGGCAGTTCGGGATGCCGCCTCGCGACCAACTCGATGATCCAGGCCGAAGACCCTGACCTCGGCGAGAACGAGGGGGCTTTCCCCGTGGTGCGCGATGCACAGCTCCGGAGCCTCGACGGGCCGGGGACCAAGAGACCCGGGGAAGCTGGCAGCCGAAGAGACGGCTTTTCCAGGGTCGTGTCCGCGGCTCCCTATCCCTCCCCCCGCAGCTTGCCCTGGTCGATGATTATCTCGGCGAGGGTGCCGTGATTGCGGCGGCGCATGGTGAACGATCCGTGGTATTGGTTCAGCGCCACTTCCTGCACCAGGCGCAGGCCCATGGTCGTGACTTGGCTGGGGTCGAACCGCGGGCCCACCGGATTGCCCGAGTTCCATACCGTCAGGCGCAGCTTGCCATCACGGGTGCCGACCTGGATCTTGATCCGCCGCTGACCGTCCTGATCCGGCCCGCCGTACTTGATGGCATTGGTGATCAGCTCGGCAGCGATGATGCACAGACTGCTGCTGTTCTTCGAGGGCAGGGTCAACGGCTTGCCTCTGACCGAAATCTCCACGCCACCGGCGCCCACCGCCTCGCGCGCCGTCTCCGCGAGCCTCGTCAGGGTGCCGACCAGCTCGATCTC
>Ga0315282_10006512_pt1 | contig 19519 bp, 20 predicted proteins | sample YL17G07_20_MG_FD_203693 | JGI IMG/M metagenome (GOLD analysis project Ga0315282, IMG submission 203693) | Sediment microbial communities from Yellowstone Lake, YNP, Wyoming, USA - YL17G07_20 | ecosystem: Environmental > Aquatic > Freshwater > Lake > Sediment | place: USA: Wyoming | collected... | reverse complement strand
TTATGGCTAGATCGAGCATAATCACCAACTATCTGTCCGTCCTTAATCCTTATCTCCTGGTGAGCGCGGCCTGCAAGGTTGAGGTCATGAGTGACGATAATGAGCGTCTTCTTAGTTTTGGTGTGGAGCCCCTCCACAAGCTCGAATATCTCCTTGCCTGTCTTGGTATCAAGGTTTCCTGTCGGCTCGTCTGCCAGAATAATATCAGGGTCGTTTACAAGGGCGCGAGCTATCGCTACTCGTTGCTGCTCGCCGCCTGACATCTCGTTTGGCTTGTGGTTTATCCTTTTTTCTAGCCCTACTTTTATCAAAAGTTCCTTTGCTTTCTTGAACGCCTCCTGCTTGCTGCTGCCGCTGAACCTCATGGGGAGGGAGACGTTCTCGATTGCGTTGAGGCTGCTTATCAGGTTATAGGCTTGGAAGACGAAGCCGATCTTCTTTCTCCTTATCAGCGCGAGGTCGTCATCCTTAAGCTGCGACACATCCCTGTTGTCCACCAAAACCTTGCCCTTCGTCGGCATGTCGAGGCAGCCGAGAATGTGCATGAGTGTCGACTTTCCAGAACCCGACGGCCCGACTATCGCCGCATACTGACCTACCTTTATCTGCAGATTTACACCTTTGAGCGCAATGGTTTCTACGCCTTTCATCTGGTAAACTTTCCAGACGTCTTTTAGCTCAAGCAATATATTGGACATAAATTCCCCTTTCTACACCTTCCCGGCCTAAGCAGAAACTATATTATTTTTTGCTTTTCTTTCTAAGTCTCCAGACGTAATAGCTTTCCAGCACCACCACGACTATCAGCACCGGAAGCAGCGGGGACAGGCCGTTCTCCCCGCTCTGGTTCGAAGCTGCCGAGGCTTGGATTATGTTCACGGGATATTCGGCGCTGAAAAATTGGTTGCTCTCGTCCAGGTAGGAAATATTCACCGTCGCCTGGCCATAGTCGAAACTGGTGAAACGGATGGTCTTGGACTTCGTAGGCCTCAACTCATTCGCGATTGCCGAGTCCGTGGTCTTGCCGCCCTGGACCAGAAGAATCTTAAGCGCTTTCGCGTTCGCGGTTCCTATGTTCTCGATATCAACCTTGAAGTCGGAGCCATCAATCTTCGCGCTAAGTATGTCTATTATGGGCTTTCCCCTTACGGGAATGCCTATGTAGAAGGAATCTGATGCCGGCGTCCCGCTCTCATCATTGTAGCTCAGTATGACGACGCTTGGATAGGTCGTGTATTCGGCTGCGTTGTCAATGCTCATCTGGAAGCTCGCTTCCTTGGTTTCGCCGGCATTTATCGTTCCCAGATAATAAAGGCCGCCTGAAAGCACCGGCACTATATAGGTAGTGTTTGAGACCAGTACGGTTTCCATCGAAGACGCCGAGCCCGTACCAACGTTTTTTATTGTCGCGTTAAGCGTTACTGTATCGCCAGGCTCTATGTTCGCCGGATAGGTTTCTATGCGCTCCACGACGAACTTGGGCCTGCCCTGTACCTGAACCAGAATCTTGTCTGTTTTCTGTACATCAGAACCGGTCTGATAAGAGCTGAATTCGATCTCGTAGTTGTTGGATATCGCGTTCTTGTCAACATAAAGTTTGTACGATGCTGTCACGTGATCTCTTGCAGGTATCCTGGAGAATGTCTTTATTTTTTCCTCTCCGGGCAGCAGCGTGAACGGGCTTTTCGGCATTATTTCGAGTATGATGTTCTGGGCCTCGCCGTAGCCGTTGTTCTGCAGGGATACCTCGATGCTCACAACCTGCCCGGGCTCGACAGGATAGGGGCTCTGTGTAGTAAGGACTATGCTCATGTCTTCAGTAAGAGCAAATGCTCCATTTGAAAAAACAACCAACAATGACAATACTACAAATACCAGCAACGACTTCGATTTCATACTGCAACCTCCATAAAGACAGATGATTATATCTGTCTAACAAATATATATTGTTTTCTCCCGGTGGTTTTACTTTGAACAAGAAAAATGAAATACTAAGAATCTTTAGTTAACAGGGATTTAAAAGTTTTTCATAAAAGCATATAAAACGTTCAATCAATAAAATAAAGATTCTAATGGAGTTCAAAAACCGCGACATAATCTCGATAAGAGACTTCAGCAAAGACGAAATTCTTTATGTTTTGAAAACTGCGGCAAGAGTAGAAAAAAGGCCAAATCCATCGCTTCTCAGGGGGAAAGTGATGGCATCGCTTTTCTTCGAACCGTCGACCAGAACAAGATTAAGTTTTGAAAGCGCGATGACAAGGCTCGGCGGAGAGGTAATAGGCTTTGCAGAACCCGACAACACATCGCTCAAGAAAGGCGAAACTTTGTGGGACACTATAAAAATGGCTGAAAAATACGCAGACGTAATAGTGATGCGCCATCCCGTAGAGGGCGCGGCAAGGCACGCGGCGGAGGCGGCAAGCGTGCCTGTAATAAACGGCGGCGACGGGGCGAACCAGCATCCCACACAGACTATGCTTGACCTTTACACCATAATGAAGTCAAAGGGAAAAATCGACGGGCTTAACATCGGCTTCCTTGGTGATTTGAAATACGGCAGAACTGTTCATTCGCTCGCCATCGCTTTGTCCCACTTCAGGACCAGCCTGTACTTCATCTCGCCTGAGGCGCTTAAAATGCCCGACTCATACCTCGAAGAGCTGGACGGGAAAGGAATCAAATATTACGAGGAATCCGACATGCTTAAGGCAATAGGCAGGCTTGACGTGCTTTATGCAACGAGGATCCAGAAAGAACGCTTCCCCGACCCGCTCGAATACAAGAAATACGCAGGCGTTTACAAACTCGACAAAACAATAATACCGCATGTCAAACCCTCGCTGAAAATAATGCACCCGCTGCCAAGGGTTGATGAAATAAATCCTGAACTCGATGGCACGCCTTATGCGCTTTATTTCGAACAGGCAGGCAACGGCATTCCTGTCCGTCAGGCGCTGCTTTCACTTGTCCTAGGGAGAATAAAATGACCGGGGAAAAGACCTTACAGATATCAGCCATAAAAGATGGGACCGTCATAGACCACATATCAACAGCCAACACCTTCAAGGTTCTAGACCTGCTCAATCTAAGGAGCAGCGAAAACCTCGTGACCGTGGGCATGAACCTTGAAAGCAGGAAATTAGGCAAAAAGGGCTTGGTAAAAATCGGCGGGCGCTTCCTTACCAAACAGGAAGTCGACAAGATATCGCTTGTCGCCCCCGAGGCAAACATAAACATAATAAAGGACTATGAGGTAAAGAAAAAATTCAGCGTGGAAATACCGGACATTATTCAGGGTATAATCAAATGCGCCAATACAAACTGCATAACAAACAAGGAACCCGCCAAGACAAAATTCCAAGTTGTGAGCAGAAATCCATTGAAAGTAAGATGCCATTACTGCGAAAGGGTGGTCGGGAAGGAAAACATAGAGATGGCATAGGATGGGTATGAACCTCGAAACCGAACTGTGCGGCATAAAGCTGAAAAACCCGACCGTACTTGCTTCCGGAATTCTCGGCCTGTCAAAAGCTCTTCTTTCAGAAGTGATACGCAACGGAGCAGGTGCTGTTACCATAAAATCGCTTTCCTTCGAGGCGAGGGAAGGCCACAAAAACCCGACTATCATCGCTTTCGATGGGGGGATGATGAACGCTGTCGGCTATTCCAATTTCGGCGTCGCTGGTGCGAAAAGAGAATTCGCTGATATCAGGGAGCTTGGCGCGCCTGTTTTCGCGAGCGTTATAGGAAGCGAAGCGGAAGACTTCGCAAAGGTCGTTTCTGAAATCAAAGGCATGGGCTTCTCTGCGATAGAAATTCCACTTTCCTGCCCGCACACGCCGGGCTTCGGAACGCTAGCTGGCCAGGACACGCCGGAGAAAACTTTCGAGATAACGAAGGCAGTCGTTAAAAACACTGCACTTCCGGTTTTCGTGAAACTCTCGCCGAACACCAAGAACATAGGCGAGGTTGCGAAGGCGGCTGAGAAGGCTGGCGCATCGGCCATAACGGCCGTGAACACGCTGGGTCCTGGCATGATAATAAACATAGAAGCTAAGAAGCCTGTGATAGGCTTCGGGGTCGGCGGCGTTTCCGGTCCTGCGCTCAGGCCAGTCGCGGTCCGCTGCGTTTACGATATTTATGAGTGCGTCAAAATCCCGATAATAGGAACCGGCGGCATAACCACAGGCCACGATGCAATAGAGATGATGATGGCAGGCGCAAAGGCGGTAGGAATGGGGTCAGGGATTTATTACAGAGGGCTTGATGTTTTCAGAAAAGTCTGTTCAGAGATGAGTGAATGGATGATGAAGAACGGGTATGAAAAAGTAGACGAGCTAGTAGGTGTAGCCCATGGCTGAACTTCCGGAAATGACCAAAATCAAGAAAATAGTCAGTGAAAATTCTTATGCAAAAACCTTCTTCATGAACAAGAGAATAGATGCAAAACCCGGGCAGTTCGTGATGGTCTGGCTGCCGGGCCTGGATGAAAAGCCGTTCTCCCTTTCTTACATGGGAAAGGAAACAGGCATAACGATCGAGGAACGCGGGAAGTTCACGAATGCCATGTTCAAACTGAAGGAAGGCGATAAAATAGGAATCCGCGGCCCATACGGCAAAGGTTTTGAGCAAAGGAAAAATGCCTGCTTCGTTGCGGGCGGGTGCGGCATCGCAGCCCTTGCTGCAATGATAGAGAAAAACAAAAACGCCCTAGTGATACTCGGGGCCAAATCGAAGGAGAGGATCATTTTCAGCAAAAGGTTCAAGAGCGCGAAAATCGTGACCGACGACGGCTCGTCCGGTACAAAGGGTTTCGCGACCGATGCCCTTGAGGCAGCCTTGAAAAAAAGACAATTCGAAGCCGTATACACCTGCGGCCCAGAAGTGATGATGAAAAAAGTCTTTGAGATATGCGAGCTTCATGAAATAGAATGCCAGGCCAGCCTTGAAAGGTACATGAAATGCGGCTTCGGTGTCTGCGGCCAATGCGAAATAAGCGGCGTTCGCGTATGCAAAGATGGTCCTGTTTTTTCCTCTGAAAAGCTGAGGAAACTGCAGGACTTCGGACATTTCGCCCGCCTGAAATCCGGCGAGAAGGTCCCGGTCAGCGAATACGCAAAATGGCGATGCCAATGAGTCTGATGATAGAAAACGGAAGGGTTTACTTGAAAGGCAGGCTCGTCAGAAAAAACGTTTTCATAGAGGATGGCAAAATCTCGAGGATAACCCTTAAAAAAATCCAGAGCGATGAAAAGCTCAATGCGAAAAACAAAATCGTCATGCCAGGAGCCATCGATCCCCACGTTCATTTCAGGGAGCCGGGCCTCACGCACAAAGAAGATTTCCGGACAGGAAGCTTCGCTGCTGCCGCGGGCGGGACGACCTGCATAATCGATATGCCAAACACCAAGCCGCCCATGCTGACCACTCGCCTGCTGATGGAAAAAAGCGAGCTTGCAGCCCAAAAATCAGTCGTGAATTTCGGTTTTCATTTCGGCTCGTCAGCCGAAAACATAGATGATATAAGAGAAGCGAAGGGCATCGCATCGGTAAAAATTTTCATGAACGCCTCGACGGGCAACATGTTGATAACCGATGAAAACGCGATAAGAAAAATAATAGAGGCCTCGCGCATTACAACCTTTCACGCGGAGGACGAGAACGCAAAAAAAGCGCTTGACATCGCCGCTTCTCTGGGAAAGAAATTCTACCTTTGTCACGCGTGCCTGAAGAATGAGATAGACTACGTAAAGCAGAATGGAAAGAAAAATGTTTTCGCAGAGGTAACGCCACATCACCTTTTCCTCACAGAAAAGAACCAGAACAAATACGTAATAATGAAGCCTACCCTGAAGAGCGATGTGGACAGGAAAAGCCTCTGGTCCGCTCTTAATGACGGAACGATAGACACCATAGGCAGCGACCACGCGCCGCACACCTTGGAGGAAAAGGCAACCGGCGAGGTTTACGGGGTGCCTGGCGTGGAGACGCGGATGCCGCTCATGCTGGACGCGGTGAACAGACGGATGACAACACTTAGAAGGCTTGCGAAAACCATGTGCGAAAACCCTGCGAAAATATTCAGGCTGGAAAAGAAGGGTTTCATAAATGAGGGGTTTGACGCTGATCTGACGATAATAGATATGAAACTTAGGAAGAAAGTAAGAAACGATGAGCTGTTCACGAAATGCGGCTGGTCGCCTTTCGATGGCTTCGAGCTCCGCGGCTGGCCTGTTGCCACGATAGTCAACGGCGGCATAGTTTTCGAAAACGGCGAGATAACAAGCAAAAACAGGGGGAGGATGGTTCAATATGAATGAAACTGCTGAAGACGTCGCGAAAATACTGCTCGAGATAAAGGCTGTCACTCTCAGTCCTCAGAAACCATACAGATACGCTTCCGGCATAGTTAGCCCGATATATTGCGACAACCGCCTGCTCATGTCATATCCTGATAAAAGGAGGAAAATCATCGCTTATCTTGCAGAATTGATAAAGGAAAGGCATATCGAATTCGACGTGGTTGCAGGCATCGCCTCATCAGGGATTCCGCATGCCGCCTGGCTGGCTGACAAGATCGGCAAGCCGATGATTTACATAAGGAAGGAAACCAAGGAGCACGGCAAGGAAAACTTGATAGAAGGGAAGCTTGACAAAGGCCAGCGGGTCCTTATAGTTGAAGATCTGGTCTCGACCGGGGGCTCGAGCATAAACGGCGTAGAGGCCGTGAGGTCGCAGGGCGGCATCGTGAATCATTGCGTGGCGATTTTCACGTATGAGATGGAGAAGGCGAAAGATGCGTTCCGCAATGCGAACTGCGAGCTGATAACGCTCAGCAACTTCACAACACTGATAAAAACCGCGAAAGAAATGGAATACATAAGCCCTGAAGAAAGCGAAAAGGTGCTTGCATGGAACAAGGACCCGCAGGACTGGGGCAGAAAGATGGGTCTTGAATAATACGGTGATTTTATGGCAATAATAAAACTTAAAAGAAGCATAATACCGGCCTGTGACTTGCCGACGCTGGAGGCGCTCGAGAAGCTGGTGAAGGAAACCTGCGAAGTCAGAGGCGTCGGCGGCTACAAGATCGGCTTCGAGCTGGTAATACCATTCGGCATGAAGAGCGTAATAAAAACTATAAGAAAGCACACAGACCTGCCGATAATATACGACCACCAGAAGGCCGGGACGGACATACCCGACACAGGCGAGAAGTTCATGAAGGCGTGCAAGGGCGTCGACGCTGTCATTCTATTTCCTCAGGCCGGGCCTGAGACCGAGCGTGCTTGGGTAGAAGCCGCGAAGAAGGAAGGCCTTGGTGTCATAATCGGCGGCGAGATGACGCATCCCAAATATCTTGAGAACGACGGTGGCTTCATAAAAAATTCTGCACCTATGGCTATTTACGAACTCGCTGCCTCGCTGGGGGTTCGCGATTTCGTCGTCCCGGGGAACAAGCCCGAGCGCATAGCCGAATACAAGAAAATGCTGGTTTCGAAAGGTGTGAGTCCGATTTTCTATTCGCCAGGCATGATAACCCAGGGAGGTGACCTGACGGAAGCGGCCAAAGCGGCGGGAAGCGAATGGCACGCCATAATAGGACGAGCGCTGTATCAGGCAGAAAACATGCGGACAAAGGCGGAAGAGCTCGCAAGCGTTTGTTCTGAATAGGCGCGAAAGCCGACTTATAATATTTAAATATTCATTTATATAATTGTCTTTACATACTCATACACTGGTATAACAAGGATAGCAAGGTGGCTCAATGACTGCCGAAAAGGAAGCGAAAGGGAAGGGAGCGAAGAAAGAGGAAAAGGCGGAGAAGAAGGAAGAGAAATTCGCCAGGCCTGAGAAGAGGGTTCTTAACGTTGTGAGGCTTGGGGAAACGAATCTCGACGGCAACAGAAAGGTTTCTTCGGCTATACTGGAAATACCGGGCATTTCATTCTCATTTTCCCGCATCATAGCGGACATTTCAGGTCTCGGTGAAAGGAAGGTTTCCGAGCTCAAGGAAAACGAACTCCAGAAGCTCGAGGACATCATGGATCATCCTGAAAAATACAAAATCCCTTCCTGGATGTACAATAGAAGGAAGACGGTCGAGAAAGGTAATGTCGCTCACATGATAACTTCGCAGCTTGAGCTTTCCCAGAAAGGCGACATCGACAGGGAGAAGAAAATAAGGTCTTACAGGGGCGTAAGGCACATGCTTGGCCAGCCCGTCCGCGGACAGAGAACAAGAAGCTCTTTCAGAAGCGGCGGGACGGTGGGCGTGCAGAGGAAAGCCGCCAAGGCAGCTGCCGCAGCTAAGGAATCCAAGTGATGCTTATGAGAAAACTGAAGAAGAAACTTAAGAGGCCGAGGTCACCTTGGGACTCGACCAGGATGGAAGAAGAAAACAAGCTGACAAAAGAATTCGGCCTGAAGAAAAAAGGCGAAATATGGAGAGCGGAGGCAGTCGTGCGCAATTTCAGGCGAAGGGCAAGAGCCCTGATCGCGGAAAAAGACGAAAGGAAAATGAAAATCCTTCTGGAAAGACTCGTGGAAATGGGCCTGATACAGAAGGAACAGGGCCTTGACCAGGTGCTGCAGCTGAAGGCGTATGACGTCCTCAACAGAAGGCTTCAGACGCTTGTTTTCAAGAAAGGCTTTGCGACAAGCGCCAAGGACGCGAGGCAGAGAATCGTGCATGGTCATGTTTACGTGGACGGCAGGAAAACGACTTTCCCTTCCTACACAGTCCCCGTCAAAAAGGAAAACACGATAAACGTAAAGGGTGGTTCTAAATGAAGGACGAGAAATGGGGCATCGCGCACATATATTCTTCAACCAATAACACGATCATTCACATAACAGATCTTACTGGTTCCGAAACCATCGCACGCTGTTCGGGCGGCATGATAACCAGCAGGGACAAGGACAAGGGTTCGCCGTTCCCTGCCATGAAGGCCTCGAAGAAAGTCGCCGAGGAAGCGCTCGCGAAGGGCCTTGTGGGCGTTCATCTCAGGATCCGCGCACAGGGCGGCCACAAGAAGAGAATTCCCGGTGCAGGGGCTCAGCCTGCGATACGGGCGCTGGTAAGAGCAGGCCTGAGGATTGGAAGGATCGAAGACGTCACGCCCGTTCCTCACGATACAACGAGAAAGGCGGGAGGAAGAGGGGGCAGAAGGGTGTAAAACATGGCAAAAGGCCACAAACCAAGGGCTGGTTCTCGTGCTTTCTGGCCGAGGAAAAGAGCAAAAAGGATTTATCCAAGGTTCAAGCACTCAAAACAGCTTGAAATAATTGCCGGCAAAACAAACGCTGCAAAACCACTGGAATTCGCCGGCTACAAAGCCGGAATGACTCACGTAATTCTCATGGAAACCAAGAAGAAAAGCGTCACTCACGGGCAGGAGGCAAGCAGGGCCGTTTCCGTCATTGAATGCCCTCCGCTTTACGTTTTCGCAATAAAACTTTTTGGGAAAGACGCTTACGGTTACAAAGACATCGGCATGATATGGACAAAGGACCTTAAGAGGGAAATCGTAAGGAAACTCGACGTCCCGAAAAGGCCTCCCGCTGATGTACAGAACTTTGATAGCAGATTAAACGACGTAGCTGACATACGCCTGCTAGTTCAGACGCAGCCCAGGGAAACTGGTATTGGGAAGAAAAAGCCGGAAGTTTTCGAGGTAGATCTTTCAGGCAACATACAGGACAAATGGAAATACGCGAAGGAAAAGCTCGGCAAGGAAATTGATGTTTCCGAGGTATTTTCTGAGGGGGAATACATAGATGTCAAAGGCGTTACGAAAGGCAAAGGTTACCAAGGTCCTGTCAAGAGATTCGGCATAAAGATAAGGTCAAGGAAAAACAAGCTAAAAATGCGTCATCTCGGAACCATGGGCGCTGTCACTCCCAGCAGGGTTTTGCCTGGCACCATCGCACAGGCAGGTCAGATGGGCTTCCAGAACAGAACAGAATTCAATAAAAGACTGATAAAAATAGGGGCTGACGGCGTAAAGGTAGCCGGAGGCTTTGTGAATTACGGCGAAGTGAAGAAGAAATTCATCCTGGTAGAAGGTTCTGTTCCGGGCGCGAAAAAAAGACTGGTGTTTTTCAGGAAATCTTTCAGAAAAACAGAAGTTAAGGAACCTGTTGACCTGAAAGCTATACACATAGGTTCGCAGCAGTAAAGCAATCATTGTTTTATTTGCAGAAACCAAATTGATTTCTATGGATTTGTGGTATGGCATCACGCTTGCTGGCGGCCCAGAAATATGGACGTTTTCAACACTGCTTGTTCTGCTTGCGTATTTTTTATTCAAAAAAAAACTGAAGCCCGGGCAGAAAGCGCTTTTTAAAAAATTCGCTGCAATTTACATAATCAGCATTTTATTTGCGGTAGCAACGGTGCTCGTGCTGAAAAACGCGCTGCAAACAGACAGGCCATGCATACCATGCATTTTCCAGTTCACAGACTGCAATCCATATTGCTTATCTGACAATGCCTTCCCTTCGGGTCATGCAGCAACTATATTTGCCGCCTTCATGCCTGTCTGGCTGGTGCTGCGAAAGAGATGGACGTATCCGCTGTTCCTGATACCGTTTCTGGTAGCCTCTTCAAGATACTTCCTGCATGTGCACAGGATAGTTGACATCCTGGCCGGGGCATGCATAGGCATCGCGATCCCAATAATTGCCTTGAAAATTTACGAGAAAAAGCCAAAAATCCTCAGTTTTCTTTATTGACTTTATTGGGATTTATACCTCAAAAGCCCGCCTATTCCGCCCATCTCTCTAAGCTGGTTCCCTTCTTTCGTGTCGTTAGAAACCATCTCTACGTTCGTGCTCATTTCCTCTGCCATTTTTATTATTTCATCAGTCAGGTCCTTCTCGGCCAGTATTTCATAAAGCTCGCTGCATTTCTGGCACTTCATACCTTCCAGCTTATCCCTCGTCATTATAACGTCCTTTTCTTCTCCGCATCTGGGGCAGCGAAGTCTTGCCTTAACCCAGTCAAGTTTCTCGGATACCAGCAGGGTTTCAACGATACCTGACTTAAGCGCTTCCAGCACTTCCTTCAGGCCGTATACTGCCAAGCCTGAGTCCTTTCCAAGCTCATTGAAAAACCTGGCCAGCAGTTTCTTTTCCTTCATGATCGAGGCTTCCTTTAAGGCATCTTCTGACCTGTTAACTGCTTCATCAAGGCCGTATTCGCCGGTATAAGAGATATCGACGGTGGCGATTACTTTTTTCTGCATGTCGTACCTCAAAAAGCCTCCGCTACCGAACGCGTCTTTAGTCGGCCCTGGCCCGCCAATGATTATGCCCACCATGTCCTTGAATTCAACGAATTGCTGCGAAGCGACTTCCCCGACTTTTTTCAAGAAGTCGTTGAGCAGGCCCTCGCGGATCCTGGCGTATCTCGCCTGGGACCAACCGCCTTTGTCAGTTTTCCCCGGGACCAGGGAATCCAGGTGCTTCAGATGTCTTACCTTCTTGCCCACGAGTATGCCTATGTCAGCCTCTGATTTGTCCAGAACCACTATGCCGAAAATCTCGCGTTCCCTTATCATTTCCTTTAGGGGATCGAGCACGAATTTCTGGTCGCAACGGTACAGCCGCTGTTTCAGCGGTTCGGGCGGCTCAAGTGCAAATATCTCTATGTCAGCAACGCCTTCACGCTCGGAAATGTTGCCTGCAAATATGACCAGCCCGTTGGGCGGCGTCTGTTTATACAATTTCAGATGCTGCGTTATCCGCTCGAGTGCGGATGAAACATTCTTGCGCACGGACCTGGACTTTATGTTCTGTGCAGTCGACTTCTCGTTGTTTATCTGTTCGACCACCTTGAAGAGGTTGAAGCCGGCGGGGATGTAGACTGAAACCAGTTCAGTATGTCTGCCGCGGAAGTTTTCCAGTTCTTCGACTAAATCTTTCAATCTTCTCTTGCGTATGTCTTCATGGGTCATAGCAACACCTATCAGTCATTGTTTTAAAGTTTAGTTTTGTTTTCTTATATTTAAAAGACGCAATATGATTTTAAACAGACAAACCAAAAATAAGTATCATAACAGCATGCACCTTAAAGACTTCAGCCCCGTAGTCTAGCGGCCAAGGATAACAGGCTCTGGACCTGTGGACGGCGGTTCGAATCCGCCCGGGGCTATGATCAGCGATGGATACAGTTGTAACCTGTGCCATTAGAAGGTGAATTGAATGATAAAGATAAATTCAGTAAAGTTCGGAGAAGTCGAGATAGGCGGCAAGACCTATTTCTCGGACATGGTGGTATGGTGGGACGGCAAAATCGAGTTCCGAGAGAAGTCGCATACAATAGGCATAAGCGAATTTCTTAAACTCGCCGAAAGAAAGCCGGAAATCATAATAATAGGCACGGGGATGAACAACATATGCAAGGTTCTCGAGGAAGTGGACCAAGCGGCGGAGGACAAGGGCATCGAGATATACAAGGAATTTTCGCCCAAGGCAGCGAAGATGTTCAACGGCTTCATAGCGGACAAGAAACGAGTAGTTGCTGTCATCCATTCGACCTGTTAAGCCTTCCAAGTTTTTTATTAAAACTGGAAGCAATTTTTTAGTATGGGCGTAAATCTATCAGGCATTATTTCAGGGAGACAGATAGAGCTTGCTGACATGAAAGGCAGGACGATAGCGATAGATGCCTACAATACGCTTTATCAGTTCATTTCGATAATCCGCGACAGGTTCACGGGCGAGCCTCTCAGGGATTCGAGGGGGCGGGTGACATCGCATCTTTCAGGGCTTTTCTACAGGACCACGAATCTTCTCGAAAACGGCATCGATCCTGTGTTCGTTTTCGACGGAACGCCGCCACATTTCAAAAAAAGGACGACTGAAATGCGCAGTCTGGTAAAGAAGGCGGCGCAAGAAAGGCTGGAAGATGCGAGAGCGAAAGGAGATGTGGAAGCTATAAGGCGATACGCGCAGGCGACCTCGAAGCTGACAGGAGAAATGGTACAAAGCGCGAAAACCCTGCTCGAGTACATGGGCATTCCTGTTGTTCAGGCGCCAAGCGAAGGTGAAGCGCAGGCGGCTTACATGGTAAACGCCGGAAAGGCATGGGCAAGCGGCTCGCAGGACTGGGACTCGCTTCTTTTTGGTGCAGATAAAATGGTAAAAAATCTGACTTTGAGCGGTAGAAGGAAAATAGCCAAGAAAGAGGATTATGTTGAGGTCAAACCTGAAATAATCGAGCTTGAACAAGCGCTTTCGCAACTGGGAATAGAAAAGGAGCAGCTTATAATCATAGGCATTCTGATAGGAACGGACTACAACCCGGGAGGTGTCAAAGGCATCGGCCCGAAAACTGCGCTGAAGATGGTAAAGGAGAAGAGCTTGAGTGAAATTTTTTCAGGCATGAAGTGGGATTTTGACACTAATCCGAAGGAGATACTTGAATTCTTCATGAAGCCTCCTGTCTCCGAAATTGAGATAAAAAGAAGAAAACCTGATTTCGAAAAGCTCAAGGAATTCATGCTTGAGTTCGATTTCTCGGAAGAAAGGATTGGCAAAACCATCGAAAGGCTTTCGGCCCTTAAAAACAGAAACTGCGAAAGTCTTAACAAATGGTTTGTATGAAAATTAACGGGAACGGGCTGGTTTTGGTTTTTAATAATAAAAAGCAATATCAATATATAGAGAAAGATAGCATATCTTTTGTATACAAACTTTTGATTGATCGACAATGATGGAAAGGGTCAAAACAGGGGTAGAAGGTCTTGACGAAATAATGAATGGAGGAATTCCCAAGGGTCAGCTGGTTCTTTTGTCCGGAACCTGCGGCACCGGGAAAACCACCATCTGCTCGCAATACATATACAGCGGCCTGACGAAATTCAAGGAAAACGGCATATACCTTTCCTTCGAAGAGCTGCCGCAGAACATAAAGAACAACGTAAGGCAGTTCGGGATAAATTTCGAGCCTTATGAAAAGGCAGGGAAATTCGCCTTCCTGAAATACGATCCGTACCACGTGGAAGAAGTTTTCGACGTCCTTGAGAATGCGATAAGGGATATGGGAGCACAGAGGATAGTGATAGACTCCATATCGGCTCTGGGGATACATGTAAGGGACAAGGCAGAACTGAGAAGGATGATATTCAACCTTTCGGCAATCCTCAGGAAATTGGGTTGCACGGCGCTACTCGTTTCGGAAATAGTTCCCGGAAAAAAGGGAATTTCACGTTACGGGGTCGAGGAGTTCGTGACCGACAGCGTCATTGTGCTTTATTACGAAAGAAACGAGTTCAACTTCACCCGCGCGATTCAGATATGGAAGATGAGCGGTTCTGACCACTCGAAAAAGCTGCATCCTTACAAGATAACGGAACAGGGTGTTGTCGTGCAGCCAGAAGGTGAAGCCTTCATGGCGAAATAAGCAGTTTTGCCTTTATTTTCCCGAAATCTTCCTTACTCATTTGAGCAGGACGTTTACCAAGGAGGTGCGCTCCGAGTTTCATTTTCTTTATGGCTTTCCTTGCCATTTTTTTGGTGAAATTTTTTCCGAAAATGTTTTTGTTGAGGTTTATCAGGGCCTCCATTAGCGAATTGCCCAGCTTCTTTTTCTTCTGCAGAAAAATTTCCCTGAGAATGAATTTCCTGGGATCCTTTTCATAGTCGGCCTTTGAGAGCGGTTTTATGACGACGACGACCGATTCTGTCTTTGGTACAGGATTGAAATCGCCTTTTGGGATTTTGAATTTGCACTCGAGCCTGAAAAAACTTTCAGTTCTTATTGTGAGCACGGAATAATTTTTTTCTCCGGATTTTGAAGAAATTGTTTTGTAGAAATTTTCAGGGATGCTTATTACCGCGAGGTCGAAATTTCTTCCACCGAGCTTGCCCAGAAGAGGTTCGCAGATGGAATAGGGGATGTTCGAAACTATCTTGTTGAATTCGATTTTGTCGAGGATATCGAGGGCGTTCCCGTATATTATTTCCACGTTGCCATAATTCAGTTTGCCAAGGGGGCCTTTGAATCTCTCGTCCATTTCTATGGCTATTATCCTTGCACCTTTCATTACAAGTTTCTTCGTAAGCGCTCCTTCTCCTGCGCCTATTTCAACTACCTTGTCACCCCGTTTTATTGATGCAGCATCTACTATTTTTTCGATGGTTTCCTGATTGGTCATGAGATGCTGGTCTTTTGATGTCTTTAGATCGATCGTTTCCCTTTTCATAATTTTTTCTCTTTCAAAAAATGGTCTATTTTCTGGACAAACCTGTCTCCGGAGACGTATTCGGGTATAATCACTATGTCAGCGCCTGCCTTGTATATTCTTTCAGCCTCTCTCCTGTCCGGCGCCCGCGCGAAGATTCTTATCTTGGGGTTGATGCGCTTGGCCTTTCTTACAACGAAAGCGGTGACGTCTGCATAGGGCATGGTTGTCACGAGCAGCTTCGCCTTGTCAAGGAAAATCTTGCTTAGCATCTCCTCGTTTTCCGCGTCGCCGTACAAGACGTATATGCCCCTGCTCCTGAGATTCTTCACGATCTCCGGATCTCTTTCTACAACGACGAATTTCTCCCTTCTGCCCCTTAGATACTGGATTATCTTCTCCCCCATCATGTGGGCACCGAAAAGAACCGTATGGTTACTAAGGGCATCAGGAGGGTTCTCCATGTCTCTGATGCTCTTTGGATGTATCAGATGCGACATCGGGATTCTGAAGCGCGAAAAGAAGTTGTAGAAAATGTTTTTTGCTGAAATCATATAAGGCGTGGTTACGATGGAAATGACGACCATGCTCACGAGAAGCGAGTAGAATTCCTGCGTTATGCTGCCTACCCTAAGCAGCTCTGCGGCTATTATGAAAACAAACTCGCTGGTCTGGCCAAGGCCAAGGCCTATGTATGCGGCTGTCCTGCCGCCATAACCCAGAAGAAGATACGTACCCGCCAGTATTGCCGGTTTAATGAACATCAGCAGGAGCAGGACGGTTATGAAAAAGGGCAAAGCGTTGCCTATGGCCAGGAAGTTGAGCTGCATGCCCATGCTCGAGAAAAACAGTATTGAGAAGAAGTCGCGGAGCGAATGGACTTCGCCTTCTATTTCCAGGTTGTATGGGAAATTCGCCATGGAAAGCCCGGCAATGAAACCGCCTATTGCGATGGTGAAGCCAAGAACATAGGAAAGGCCTATGAACAGGAAACAGTTGGCAACAGCCGTGATGAAGAGTATCTCGTGTTTCTGGGCGGCATAGTCCAAGACTCTGGGAAAAAGGAATTTGTTCACGAGGAAGGCAAACGCGAAGAGGCCGAGGCCTTTCAGTGCGAACCAGGCAATCACGTCAAGTGATACTACCGGCATTGAAAGGTAAAGGCTGAGCATGGGCAGCACCATGACGGCCACGATGTCCTGCAAAATTAGCACGCCGACCATTATCCTGCCGTGCAGCGTGCCGAGCTCGTCCTTGTCCGTCAGGACTTTCGCCACTATCATGGTGCTCGAGATGGCCATCATCAGGCCGATGTAAATCCCCAGCATGCCTGTTAGACCGAATGCCGTGGCAGCAAAATAACCGATGGCGAATGTCAGTACCATCTGGACCGAACCGCCAATGATTGTGGCGAAGCCCACGTTTTCGATGCGTCTGAAATCCAGCTCAAGGCCGATCGAGAACAGAAGGAAGATTATGCCCAGTTCGGAGAGGAGGCTTATCTCTTCCGTGTTTGTTATCAGGCCCAGACCCACAGGACCGACAATCAGGCCGGCGACGACGTATGCGAGTATTACCGGCTGTCTGAGAAAACGCGCAGCATACGCCAGCAACGCTGAAACCAGAACTATGATGCCGACGTCAAACAAAAGAGGCAATGCCATATTATTAATTTAATATCACCAATAATAAAAATCGGGACCAGTATGGGAAGGGAAGAGGAAATCGCCAAGATTGAGGAAGAAATGCAGAAAATGAAATACAACAAGGCAACACAATATCACTTCGGCCTGCTGAAGGCCAAGCTGGCGAGGCTCAAGGAAGAATCGCTTATAAAAAAATCAACTGCCGGCGGGAAGGCGTTTTCGGTCCGGAAGACAGGCGATGCGACTGCCCTTCTCGTGGGCTTCCCGTCCGTTGGCAAATCCACCCTCCTTAACAAGATAACTTCCGCCGCTTCGAAGGTCGGGGATTATGATTTCACCACGCTTGACGTCATCCCAGGAATAATGGAATACAATTCTGCGAAAATACAGATACTCGACATCCCGGGAGTTGTCACGGGCGCTTCTTCCGGAAGGGGCAGGGGGAAGGAGATACTTTCGGTCATTAGGAACGCTGACCTCTTGATCATAATGATAGACAAACCCGAACAGCTTGGCGTCATTCAAAGGGAGCTTTATGACGCGGGCTTCCGCCTGAACGAGAAGAGACCCGATGTGGTCATGAAGAAAACCGAGAGAGGTGGGATAAAGTTGAGCGGCGTCAGGCAGAAGCACGTAGACGAGAAGATGATAAAGATGGTGTTGAACGAGCGGGGCATACACAATGCCGAGATTGTCGTGCGCGAAGATCTGACGCTCGACCGTCTCATCGACGTTACATGCAGCAACAGGGTTTATGTTAAAGCAATCGTGATACAGGCGAAAGCCGATCTGCTCTCTGCGGAGCAAAGGAAAGGCTTACAGAAAAACATAATAAAAGTCTCCTCGTTCACGAACGAAGGCGTGGCAGATCTCAAGAAAGCGATATGGGAAAATATGGACCTCATGAGAATCTACATGAAGAGAATCGGCAAGCCGCCGGACATGGAAAAGCCGCTCATAGTCAGGAGAGGCTCGACTGTCTATGAAATCGCCGAAAGGATACACAAGGAATTCGCAAGGAACCTTGAATACGCAAGGATATGGGGGAATTCTGCGAAATTCCCGGAGCAGAAAGTCGGAATCAGACACATTCTGAGAGACTGCGATGTCGTTGAGCTTCACATGAGGTAGGCGCAGACACCAAACAATTTAAATTCAGCTCGGGAATAACAATCATGGCCAAATTTCGCTGCCTTCAGTGCAGATGGGAAGGGAAGCCTATCATAATGGAACCTGTCACGAAAGTTTGTCCGAAATGCGGTTCTGTCAGGCTTGAGAAGCTGAAAAAGTAATTGCATGCGCAAATTTTATCACAAAACATAACTATTTATACTCCTAATTCAAGTATAATTTTAAACCCGGAGCCAACGGATGGAAGAAAAACGCGTGTGCCAAAACTGCAAAAGAAGCAGCAACAACGAAGACATAGCTTTCTGCCGGAAGGCCCAAAAGCACTTATGCAAGAACTGCTGCACCGTTTCGAATGGCGGCACCTTCAAGGAATGCATTGACTGGAAATTCTGCTGGCCTAGTTTCTACATGTAATTTCGCTATTTCCCCTTCCTTGCTGCCCTGTAAGTTTTTCTTCCCGCTGCCGGTGCTTTCGCCTGCCTGGCGGCAGCCATCAATCTTATGGCGTAATTCACCGGGTTCTTTATCCTAGAGCATTTTTCATCGGGCTTGCAGACGCCGAAATTCTTATACCATCCCTCGTTCGCGCAGTTTGGCGGAAGGACTTCCTTGTTCCTTGTCCTGTGCCACCTCAGATGTGAGCGGATGTAGCTCTCGCGCAGCGGGGGTTTGTTCTTCGCATTCCATTCGAGCAGGAATTTCTCTATCTCATCCCATGTCCATTTGGAAGAGCGGAGGAAGTTCAAAAGAATGAATATTGATCTCTTTCTTCCGTCAGAAAGACCGTTCATTATGTTCTTTATGCATGGCGGAAAGCTTTCGACCGGGATGGGTCTTGTTATTTCCAGCCTCCTTTCGCTCTTCTCCTCAATTTTTTTCTTGGCCCTCATGAACCAGTCTATGGTTTCTGCTATAAGCAGTTCCGCTTCTCCGTCTTCGCCAGGCTCAAGATACTTTTCTTCCACCCTGACTGCGTCCGGTCTTGCCTGCATTTTTTCAAAGCCTTCAAGCCTTTCCGGCTTGACAGGAAGCGACGCCAAGAAGGTTTTACCGTTGAGCGAATATGGTAGGCGGAAAAGGTGCCTCGGTGAAATGAGAATCGGGTCGACATCAACGACCTCGTAAACGTTCATGCCGTCATCGGTCAGAATTTTACCTAACGGCTTGTTTATCTGGCCTGATATCTCCTCGGCTGTGAATTTTTTGAAAAGGCTTCTTTCGAATTTTTCGAAAACAAAGTCCTTGAGGTACATTACAATCTTTCTCGCGAGTTCAGGATAGAGGCTCACGCTGGGTTTGTAATCGACGGTCTTCGGAATCGCCTCCCAAGGCACGCCTATGTGAAATCCTGTCCCCCCCGTGAATTTGACCGACACGCTCCGTATGTCATGCTTTTTCAGGCCCCATATGAAGGCCTCAGCAGCGATTTTCCCATGTTCGAACAGCTTGCAGTCCAGATCGAATATCAGATCCCATCCCTTCCTCAGCTGCTCATAATTATCAGACCTGAGGCTCATAGGCTGTGACCAGCGTTCAAGAGAGCCGTGG
>Ga0315282_10006510_pt1 | contig 19523 bp, 11 predicted proteins | sample YL17G07_20_MG_FD_203693 | JGI IMG/M metagenome (GOLD analysis project Ga0315282, IMG submission 203693) | Sediment microbial communities from Yellowstone Lake, YNP, Wyoming, USA - YL17G07_20 | ecosystem: Environmental > Aquatic > Freshwater > Lake > Sediment | place: USA: Wyoming | collected... | reverse complement strand
AAGACGCCTGCCCTGACGGGGGCAAACCCGTGTCGCACTACCGGTCAGATTCCGAGAATACGACCTGCTCTGCCGCCTGGGCCACTACACAGGTGCCGTCTGAAAGATGCTTCCACCAGTCGCTATGCGCAATAATAGTGCAGGCCGGATACAACTTCAAAACGTTCTCCAGCCGTGGCAGACCCTTCTCGTCCGGGTTCCTCCTGTCCATGTGAAACATCAACGGCAGGCCGACCTTTGTGCAGGCCTCTTTACAGTTATCGCAACGGACGCGGGCGAAGCCCTGTTCCAGGTTGCCCTTGTGACAATTAACGCGGCGAGAGACGCCATCCAATAGCGGCCATTACTCATTTCTTTTCTCCTGATGTTTCGATGTCACCTGAAAGTATCTTATTGATAGGAATCCACATGCTCCCGATTTCATTGAGAGTCTTAACGCTGGCCTCAGAAATCTTCCCCTGCTTGTCCGGTCCAACATTCAGCAAGAAGTTCGAGTGACGGCTGTTCGCCGTGATAATGTGAGAAACCATGTCCTTCGCGTTCTTAATGCCGCCCGAATAGAACCACCCGTTCTCGAGACACCAGCAGGTCTCCGCCGGCTCATACTTGTATGTCTTCTCTCGTTCGCGATGGTGCCTCGTCTCGCTTATCAGAAGGTCCAGATAAGCAGTTCCTTTCTTTCCCCAATCCCACCAGTTGCCACACCCGATAATGTTCGGCCCTAAACTGCGCATGAACTTCCTCGCGTCTTCCGCCGGCATGATCTCAGGATCAAGCGAATCGTTCCAGATGTAGAAAGCCTCGGGGTATTTCTCTACCAACTCGGCAATCTGCTTCTTCTGAAACTCGATCTGCTCCGCAAGGCTGTGCTTCGCCGGATCGCATTCCGGCGGCAGGACCTTGTACTCAGCCTTGAACCCGGGATGCCGCCAGCAATAGTAGAGCCCGACCTTCAAGCCCCGGCTGGTAAACGACTTGATGAACTGCGCCACAAGGTCCTGTTTGTACGGACAATCTGGATTCATCACATCGTAGGTCGTGTATTTGCTGTCCCAGAGGCAGAAGCCGGACACATGTTTGGCCGTCAGCACGGCATATTTCATTCCGGCAGATTTCGCAGCGTCCGCCCAGGCATCAGTATCAACCGGTCCGCCGGGATTGAAGTCTGCTGGACTGTGATATCCCGAAACCCACTGGACATTCTTGTACGTCTCCATGTTGTAGTGAATGAACATCCCGAACTTAAGCTTCAGGAATTCTTCCTGAAGCGCCTTGATCGATTCAGATGCGGCGGGCGTGGCTGGTTTCTGCTTTGGATCAGCATCACGCTTCTCCGGCGCGCTGCCAAGGCTCTTCAGGATGCACTCGGCAGTCTGCTTTGCCATCAGGGCTGTTCCTGCTCCAGAAAAGTGGACATCGTCATCCGGCTGGAATTCGCCCCGGCGGGGCTTCAGGAGTGCGTACAGATCATTCACCCGCACCTCGTGCTTCTTCATGACCTGCAAGGCGGCTTCCTGATATTGACGCTCCAGTTCCCCATCGATCACAACTTCTTTCTTCCATCGCTTGAGCATGGTAGCCTCAGGCTTGGGAGGGACGGGGGTGGTCGTCGCCCAGATCAGCCTGGCGCCCGTCTTCTTCATGCGGAGGACCAGCGTTTCAAGCCTTTGCGCATACATGGCGGGCGACCGGTCGTCCGTTGCATATTGCCAACCGTACATATCCCAGACGCCCCAGTTGAAGTGGATGACATCCCACTTGGTGTCGCCCAGCCAGCCGTCTATTTTGATGACTCCGACCGCCGTGGATTCCCCGTTGTCGCTGCTCTTGGCCACCACGGCCTTGCCCTCGAGGGCTTTGGCCACGGACGGGTAATAGCCGCTACTGATCGAGTCACCGATCAGCAGTACCTTGGGCAGATTCTTGGGATTCGGCGGTATAACCGGCGGAGTCGCGGGTTTGTCCTTCTCCCAAGCCAACGCCGTCATCGGCAGCAGCGCGAGCCAACAGAGGGTACGAAAACATAGTCGCCTAGTCATGGTTGGGCTTCCTTCTTGTTCTTGACCTGTTGTTCATTTCGGCGCGCCTGCATTTCCGGTAAACACCCGCGATTCGCCTTTAGGCACAGCAATCTTTTTGGCGACGCCACCGTAGCGGACCACGCACTCGCCGTCGGGACTGGAGACGTTGCGCACGGTCGCATGAATGACCTTGCCGTCCCGCCATTCCATGTCCACCTCGTAACCGCCTCTGGCGCGCAGGCCGGTCACTTTGCCGTTCGGCCAGGCATCGGGCAGGGCCGGCAGTAACCGGATGACGCCTCCATGGCTTTGGAGCAGCATTTCCGCGATGGCCGCGGTGCCGCCGAAGTTGCCGTCAATCTGGAAAGGGGCATGCTGGCAAAGCAGGTTCCGCCCGCCCCCCTTGATCAACATCGTCAGCAAGCTGTGGGCGCGGTTGCCGTCGTGCAAACGGGTCCAGAAGTTCGCTTTCCATGCCATTGACCAGCCGGTGCTGGCGTCGCTCCGCCGTTCAAGCGTGACACGCGCAGCCTTGGCCAGCTCGGGCGTACTTTCCGGTGTGATTTCGTCGTACGGATGAAGCCCGTAGAGATGTGAGACGTGCCGGTGTTGGAGTTCGGTCTCCTCGTAATCCTCCAGCCATTCCTGGATCTGCCCGTGCCTGCCGATCTGGTTGGGCGCCAGCTTGGCCCGGCTCGCGGACAGACGCTCGCGAAAATCCTCATCAATCCCCAGTTCCTTGGCCGCCGCGATGCAGTTGCCGAACAACTCGCGGAGGATCTGCATGTCCATGGTCGGCCCCATGCAGATCCGGGCAACCTGCCCGTCCGGCGTTTTGAAAGTGTTTTCAGGGGAGTTGGACGGCGCGGTCACCAGCCAACCGGTCTTCGGATCGGTGATCAGCATGTCGAGAAAGAACTCGGCGGAGCCTTTCATGATCGGATAGGCCCACTTGAGAAACTCCTTGTCGCGATGGTAGTCGTAATGCTCCCACAGGTGATCGCACAACCAAGGCGAGCCGGTGGCCGTGGCGCCCCACCCGGCCTGTTCACCCGGCGCCGTGAAACCCCAGACATTGGTGATCACGTGCGCCACCCATCCATCGGCGTTGTAATACTCCTTGGCGGTCTCGGCCCCGGGCTTCTGCAAGGACTCGATCAGCTTGAACAAAGGCGTATGACAGTCGCCCAAACCGGTCACCTCGGCCGGCCAGTAGTTCATCTGCACGTTGATGTCGATGTGGTAATCGCAGTTCCACGGCGTCTGAATGCCCTCGGCCCAGATGCCCTGCAGGTTGGCGGGCATGCAACCGGGGCGCGAGCTGTTGATGAGGAGGTAGCGACCGTAGTTGAAGTACAGCGCTGCCAGGGACGGATCCGATTCGCCTTTGGCCAAGACCGCCAGCCGCTCGTCGGTCGGCAGATTGGCTGCTGTTCGGCTTTCTTCCTTGCCGTCGTCGAGGCGGATGCTGACCCGGTCAAAATAGCTGCGGTGCTCGGTAACGTGCGCGGAGCGTAACTGCGCGAACGACTTGCCGGCCGCGCGGGCAATATCATCGGCTGTCGCGGCAACCGGGTCGCGCGTGTTGCGCCCGGCGAATCCCTGGTAGTCCGTCGCGGCGGCGACCAGCAGCACGAGCTCGTCGGCCGATTCGGCGCGCAGCTTGTCGCCGGTCACCGACACCTTGCCGCCGGTGTGGATCGCGCGCAGGCGAGCGACGAATTTCAGTCCCTCGACCTGGGACTGTCCGCTCGATGTCTGACCGGTCATCAGTAGCCCGGCCGTGCCGTCGGCTTGCGTCTGGAAGCTCGCCAAGCGGTCCAACGAAGCGGTGAACGAGACCTTTCCAGGTTTGTTGGCGGTGAAACGGAACACCATCACCTGCTCCGGCGCGCTGGCGAAGGCCTCGCGGGTGTAGGTCACGCCGTCCTTCTCGTATTCGACCGTTGCCACCGCATCACGCAAATCGAGACTGCGCCGGTAGCGTTGAGTGTCCTCCCGTGGATCAAGCGACGCGGACAACGGCAGTTGCCCAGTCTGCCGGTAGCGCATGCAATCAATAGCGATTACGTTTTCACCCGCCACGAGAAACCTGCTGACATCTCCCCTGAAAACCTCGTTCCCCACGCTCTCCCAGCCAGCCAGCCAACCGACGTCGTTCCCGTTGACGAAAACCCGTCCATTCCGCGCCTCCGGGCTGACCCGCAGCACCCCCAGCCTGTCCAATTGCTCCTTCGTCAGCTTCAGGTGATGGCGCAGGACAGCCCTGTCCCCTATTTTGAAAACCCGCGCGCCCTTGACCGCTTTGCCGCCGTCCAGAACATAGTCGGTCCACCCGGTCTCATCCATCCCCACTTTCACCGCCTCCCCGACCTGCCGCTCGGATTCCGCCCTCTGCTGAGATATATTGTCGATGCCCGGCGTCTCGATCATCTTGTATTTCCACTCATTGAGCTGAATGGACTCAACGTCCGAGTCCCAGACAATGTGCAGGTTGCCGAGTTCCTGATAGCACCCCCACGGGCCACGTGCCCCGCCGCGCGATCCGCCGCCCACGCAGGTGAAGGTCTCATTGACCAGCTTCTCCGCCTCGGCATTCTTGCCGGCCAGGAGCAGCTCGCGGATTCTGGGAAGATTCTTGGATGCGCCCTGACGATTCCAGTTGACTCGCGAACCGGACCAAACGGTGTCCTCGTTGAGCGCGATGCGTTCGTGGCCGACGCCGCCGAAGATCATGGCGCCCAGCCGACCGTTGCCGACGGGCAAGGCTTCGCGCTGCCAACTTTGCGCGGGACGGGAATACCAAAGAGTGGTTGCCGGATCGCCGGATTCAGCATGCGCCGGCATAGTCGCAACAACCAGGGCCGCCACGGCCAGAACCACTTGCAGGGGTTTATATCTGGATGAATTACGTGTCTCCATATGTTCTCCTTTGCCGTCTCCCATCACTTGTTGTCCTCAAACGCCTTCATCAAAGCCGGCGGCACCTGGGCCTCCTCAAACCACAGGCTGACATGGCCGTTGGGCGGCGCGGGCTGATCGCGGAAGTGCGTGTAGCGCAGGAAGCTGATCATCGCCAGGGTCACCTTGCCGCCTTTGAGTTCCGGCAGGCAGTCGCCATAGACGAAAGCGCCGCGTACGCCCGGGTCTTTGAAAAAACCGCCATTCACCTGGGTCAGTTGCTTGCCGTTGACGTAGATGGCGAAGCCCTCGCCGGTGCGGTCGCAGCCGGCGCCGCCGAGAATAACCCGGTAGACATGCCCGGCCTTCACAGGCGGCAGGTCGAAGGTCTGTCGAATCAGCAGCACCTCCTTTTCCCACAGAGTCGCCGGAGGTTTGTCACAACCGCAGCGGTCTTGATAACAATGTCCCCTCAGTGGGACCAGTTTGCCGTCTCTCTGCCCGAAGGGAGCCGCCCCCTCTTTCCAGCCCGCTTTGACCGGATCGAAGTCACTGGCAAACCAGCTCTCCATCCCGGCAGGAAATGTGATCTTGCGGTAACGGTCACTCTTGGCTGGATCCTGCTTCTCCGGCGGGTCGAAGCTGTAGTAGTGCCACTTGGCCGTATCCATTTTCGGGCCGAACGCATGCCAGCTGTAATCAGATACCCCGGCCGCTTCGAAATAGCCGATCAGCGTGTCCAACTGGCTGCCTATACCTGCGCCCGTCTGAGCCGGCCTTTCCCCTTTCAGCAGACCCTTCAGCTCCAGACTGTTTCCGCTGGACACCGTCCCGATGAAATCCGGAATCATTTTGTCCAGGAGGATCGGACGGAGCGCCTGTGCCATCTCCCGGTACCGCTCCGGTGTCGGGTTGCCGCTGGGTCTGGCCCATCGATTGATCACGCTGTCGGAGTGAATCAACGCCGCATTCGGATCCATGGCAGGCTCGGAAGGCAGCACCAGCTTCTCCGCCTTGCCTCCCAGCAGTTCCACCATGGAGCGACCGAGCGCATCGCCGGTCAGCACGAAGGTCTCGGCATTGTGGTTGTAATGGTAGCCGGTCCCGGTCGGCGACTCGCCTTGGGACCGCCAGAAACCGCGGGTGTCCACGCTGGCCACCTTGCCGGCAAATTCGGGATGCTGCTTCGGGTCGCCCACCGCCATCTGCGCCTCCCAGACACCCTTCCACGGACCCTCCGACAACTTGAATCCATCGAAGCCGACCGTAGCGACCACCGCCCGCATGTCGGGCGCCTTGAACTCCTTGCGCAGGTCTTGGATCAGGTTGACCAGGTGTTTCTCGTATTCCTCCTTTGACTGTCCTGCATCCTTGTGCCCCTGCCACCAGACTAAGCCGGTGATCTCGTAACCCTGTCCTTTGTAGCCGGGAACCACCTTGTCGAGGTTCTTGAGCACCTTGTGAACGCCCTCCACCATGAGGCGGTATTCCGTGCCTTCCCACTGATCCGCCCCGGGGCGATCAGTCTTGCCGCTGGATGGCGGACGGAAGTCCCAGTTCAGGGACCGGTTGCCGATCGAGGATTCGATCAGCAGCACCGGCTCCTCGTGATACGTCCCCATCACAAAGCCAAATGGCACCTCGGGGCCGATGAACCTGCCGCCATTCGAGGTGGCGCTCAAGGGGCCGCCGCTGCCGAACGCCTCCTGGGAGAGCCGCACTTCCCAGTAGGTCACGTCGTTGCGCACCGTCCACTTCCCATCGGCGTCTGCGAACCATGGGAACTTGCCTGCCGCAATGCATGTGGCCAGATCACCCTTGCCCTTGAGATCAACCTGCTCGAGCCAGAACGCCGCCGACCCGTTTTTCAGGTAGGTGATGACGACCGGGTAACGTTTGCCTTGCTCGAGGGTTACTTTGGTCAGCACCGCCTTTTCGCCGGGGTTCCGGCGATAGACTTCTTTGCCGTCCAGAGCGACGATGGCGTGGGTGCTGTCTTCACAGCCGGGGTGAATCAGGTAGGTGCCGGTCGCCGGCACTTCGACAAACGTCCTGGCCACCACCGTGTGCGGTCCGTCGATACCCGGCAGCTTCTCGGCCACCGTGCCCAAAGCCACGGCGGCTTCCTTCACGGGCTTCATCGTTGCGTAGTCGGCCTTCGGATCATAGGCGCCCTGGTAGATGGCCACCTTGGCGCCGAGAGGCGCGTCGCTGGCCGACGACTGATAGACTTTCAGCGGCAGCAGCGCCGACTCGCCGACGGGCATCCGGCAGGGCAGGATCGCCGGATCGGCTGAAAGGAAGATACTGGGATAGACAGGCCCTGCCCCCGTGAGCAGGCCGAAGCCGACCATATTGGACTGCCCGGCCAGGATGTACACCTTGACCTTCTTTGTCATGTCGCCCGGCTTGTCGTCCGGTCGGGGAAGTGTGGCGGGAATCGGTGCGGCCATCGCCCCCATCGCTCCGAACACCCATAGTATCAACGAAACGCCAAACATCCCCTGTCTTAGCTTTTCCTGCTTCCACGTGTTGTACATGTGCTACCTCTTTCCTTTAGCTTCGCTCTACCTCACCGGCTCCAAGGTGAATGACTCTGTGTTGCTGTTTTGTTTGGTTTATGGGTTGTTTGATATAACAAAATTCCCTTTATTTCACCGGAGTCAGGGTGATGGCCTTGAGTGTGAAGCCCCGTTCCGGTTGCGAAAAGCCCAGCACGTTTTTGCCCTGAGCCAGCGTGACCTCCACGGGCTCGGTCTGTTCCCATTGGCCGCAGGTGTACGGAATGACAATATCAACAGCGTCCTTGGCGCCATTCGCCGTAAGTTGAATCTTCCCCCCGTCACGCACGGTGACCACGCGGGCCGTCAGCCGGTATTTGCCCGGCTTCGGAACATCCACCTCGCAATTGAACGCGCCCGCGCAGAACGCCTGCAGTCCACCAAGGAAACTCTTCACGGGCTGCACACCGCTGCAGACCGCAGCCGGGATGGTGATCACGCCGTTCGAACCGACAACCACCTTCTTGTCAGCGTCAGTCACCGCCGCCTTCACCACCGCCGCCGCCTTGGTTTCAGCCGATTCATTCGCCTCGCCAAGATGTGTGCCGACCGCCGCAAGGGTCTTGGCCTTGGCGGCTTCAATAGTCGCCATTTGCCGGTAAAGGGATGCGCCGTACCACAGGCCCGGCTCGCCGCAGGAGAATCCGAAGACCCGCTTCTCGCCGACGACGTCGCCAATCCACTGGGCACGTTTGACCTGCAGCAGGTAGGCTTCGCCGGCGGCGCGCGCTTGGGTAGTCGCCAGAAAATCCAGGTCGCCGTTGTAACGGGTCCCGGTCCAGCCGCTGCCCCAGCCGCCGCCAAGGCAAGGCACCCAACCGGCAGGAGTCCAGTGGATCAACGCGCCGTGTCCGGACTGCGGCCGAGCCGTGGTCGGGATGCCGAAGGCACGCAGAATGAAACGCCCAAAGAATGCGCGCCGACCGCAGACGCCGCCGTTCATGATGATGTTCTGGTAATTCTGCAGGGAAGGCCGGTCGAACTTGCAGTCCTGCGACCCGTACTTGACATCCGTCCTCACCGCATTGACGTAGCGCCAGGCATAATCAGGATCAAAGATGATGTCGGGCCGGTAGTTGCGGAGCATTTCACGGCCCCATGCGGCAGTTTCATCCGGCTCATCGCCATTAACCACGAACCGAAGATCCCAGACCGTCAAATCCTTGAAGGCCGCATCCAACTCACCGTCCCCGTAAGCTTGCTCGTAAGCCAGGTAGCGTTTGACCGGATCGACAGTGGCCGGGACACCATTTTTTTCGGCTGGATTGTCTTGTTTGACCGGCACCGCGTGTTCCAAGGCGACCGCCAGCGCCAGCCGCTGCAACACGCCCTCTTTGGCCTTCGGGCTGGCCTTCTGGATCGCGGTGTAAATCTCCATCGCACGACCGTACTTGCCGCCAGTGGCACCGTCGGCCATTACCATCCGCTTCATCAGATCGCCATCCGCCAGCAGCTTGTCGACCAGCGCCGCCTGCTCCGCCCCCTGTTGGGCGAATTCCGCCAGACCACGCGGCGTGGCCTCGAACAGGACGACGAATTTGACCAAGCTGGCATCCAGTCGGTCGCTGGCCAGCAGGGAATCCAGTCCCAGCGCGTTCACCGCCTGCATCGTCGCGGCCTGGGCCTGGGCCAAGGCGGCCTGGGCGGCCTGACTCGCCTGGACAAATTTTGCTTGAACGTCTTTTCCTTGGACGCTTTCTGACTTGGCAATCTCCTCCTCGGCCGCCTTGAGATTGGCAGTTACCGATGCCAGGCGTTCCTCCTGCGCTGCCAAGGTCTTTTGCGCCGCCGCACGAGCATCGTCCGTGGTCGCCGTCTTTAGCAGCTCCCGGGCCTCGGCGATCTGTTTTGTGGCATCTGGAAGCGAATACTTCTTCCAGATACCAATAGCCTCTTTTGCTTGAGGAATCTTGTCCAGGAGTTGCTGCGCCGCAGCCACCGCGGCCTCCGCCTTCCTGACCGCTTCGCGGGCCGCCAAGTAGGCGGCTTTCTTCTGCTCGTCGATCTTCGGCAGAGCCTTTTCGATCTCCGCCTGCAGGGCCTTGAGTTGTTCGGCATACCGCGCTTCGAGTTTCTGCCCGGCCGCGGTGAGCGGTGTTTCCGGCGCTGCCGCCGACACGCTGGCGCCACCCGTCGGCAGCGCCGCCAGCAGGAAGCCAATCACTAGCATGTTAGTTGTTTTCATCGTTTTGAGTTCCTTTGTCATAGTGGTTATGCGGTGGAAAATTTCATATCTTCCGAGGCATTCCGGCCGCCGGGTTTAGTTCTGGCCTTTCAACAGCTCCACCATGGCCTTGCCCATGGCTTCACCCACATCCATATAGACTTCCGCGTTGCCGCCGTAGTGGCCGTTGCCGCCGCCGCCCTGGGCCATCGGGTTGGTATAGACCGTGGCCACGTTGCCCTTGAATTCCGGGTGTTTGCCGCTGGTGCCGTCCACCGCGAACTGTCCTTCCATCACCTTGTCGCCGCCGCCCTTCACGGCTTCGCCCATGGTGCCGAGAACGAACTTGGCGTTCGGCGCATCGAAGTCCTTGCGCAAGGCCTTGATGAAGTTGACCAAGTTTTTCTCGTAGTGCGCGGCATGCACGGGGTTTCCGCCGTCCTTTTCCCCCTGCCAGAAAAAGAACCCGGCGACTTCGTATTTCTTCGCGTCGGGGTAGTGGGTGGCGAGGTCGGCAAGCGCCTTCTTCGCATTCCCGGTGTCGGCGTCATACTGCAGGCCGGCCCACCATTCGATGGGTTTGCCGTCTTTGTCCAGCCACGGCGGAGGCTCCGTCGCCTTGCCTTTGGCAGGGTCCACCGGCCAGGAATCCGGCCTATCCTTGTAGCCGGCATAAACCTTCCCGTTATCCACAAACCGCTCGCTGCCGGGCGGCAGCAGATCCCAAGCCAGGCTCCGGTTGCCGATGCAGCACTTGAGGATCATGACCGGCGCATCAATGGCATTGCCCACCGCATGTCCGATGCCGTATTCCGGACCGATGCTGCCGCCCTTGATGCCCATCCATTCGTTGTTGAGCGGGCCCTGGCCGGACATATAGCGCACAAAACGGACATCCTGCCGTACGGCCCAGTTGCCTGCCCCGTCGAGCAGATAAGGGAACTTGCCTTGCTGGCGAACGAGGGTGTTGAGTGTGCCCGGCACATCCACTCGGGTCATCCACCCCAACCCATCGGCTTGCTCTGTCAGATAGGTGATTTTGAACGGGACCTTTTCGCCGGCTGTCAGTTTGACGGATTTCTTCACCGCTTGCGCGCCAGGCTCCATGCGATGCACTTCTACGCCATTTACCACCATGATGTTTTGTTCCGAGCCTCCATAACCGGGATTGAACTCATAGAGTCCGGTTTCCGCCGGCTGGATAAAGCCGCGCACGACCTGTGTGCCGCCGCCCGGGTAGGGGGTGGGCACGGTGCCGCCGAAACTCTGGAGCGCGACGGTTTTCTCCGGTTTCAGCGCGTCGTAATCGGCTTTGGGATCATAGGCCCCCGGATAGACCGAAACCACGGGCGCGATGAACTCCTTACCCCACCGGTTGCTGCCGCCGGAGAACTTGCCCGCCCCGACCATGTTGGACTGGCCCAGCAAGATGAAGACCTGAACCGGCTTGGTCATGTCGGCCGACTTCCCGTCGTACCGGGCGATCGTCTCGGCCGCTCGGGCGCCGGACAGTCCCAGTGCCATGACCGCCGCTAGGCACACCACTCCAAAGAACAGCTTCTTACTCATCGCTTCGTCTCCTTGTGAAAACAGGGGTTAGTGTTGCGCACATCCGCATACATGGTTCGTCTGTGAATTGTCCCCTCTCCGGATGGAGAGGGCAGGCTGCTTCAACGCGTTCTCGGGTCTTCTCCCTGGTGCGCGTTATTTCACCGGTATCAGCGTGATGTCCTTGAGCGTGAAGCCCCTGGCCGGGGCGCCGAAGCTCAACACGTTCTTGCCCTGAACCAGCGTGACCTCGAACGGCTTGGTCAGTTCCCATTTGCCGATCGTGTAGGCAATGGTGATGGCAACGGGATCCTTGGCCTGATTGACCGTTAGTTGAAGTTGCCCGTCGGCATGCACGGCAACCACGCGCGCCGTGAGCCGGTACTTGCCCGGATTCGGCACGTCCACCTCGCAACGGAAGGCGCCTGCGCAGAACGCCTGCAGCCCGCCCAGGAAACTCTTCATCGACTGCACGCCCTCGCAAGCCGCCGCCGGAATCGTGATCGCGCCGTCGGGGCCAACGGCCGTTTTCTTGTCTGCATCCGTGACGGCCGCCTTCACCACGGCCATCGCCTTGGTTTCCGTCGACTCGTTTGCCTCGCCGAGGTTTGTGCCGACCGCGGCGAGGGTCTTGGCCTTGGCCTGTTCGATGATCGCCCGCTGCCGATAGAGGGATGTGCCATACCACAGGCCAGGCTCGCCGCAGGAGAATCCGAAGACCTGCTTTTCTCCCACAACGTCGCCAACCCACTGGGCGCGCTTGACCTGCATAAAGGCATCGCCGACGGCACGCGCCTGCGTTGTCGCCAGGAAATCGAGATCGCCGTTGTAGCGGGTGCCGGTCCAGCCGCTGCCCCACCCCCCGCCCAGGCAGCATACCCAACCGTTGGGCGTCCAGTGGATCAGCGCGCCGTGGCCGCTCTGGGGCCGCGCCGTGGTCGGAATGCCGAAGCTGCGGAGGATGAATCGCCCGAAGAAGGCGCGCCGGCCGCAGACCCCGCCGTTCAGAACGATGTTCTGGTAGTTCTGCAGGGAGGGGCGGTCGAACTTGACGTTCTGCGAACCGTACTGGACATCCGTCCGCACCGCGTTGACGTAGCGCCAACCATAGTCGGGATCGAGGATGAGGTCGGGGCGGTAGTTCCGCAGCATCTGGCGGCCCCAGGCAGCCGTCTCATCCGGCTCGTCGCCATTGACCACGAAACGCAGATCCCAGGCCGTCAAATTCTTGAAGGCTGGATCCAGATCGCCGTCCAAGCAGGCTTTCTCGTAGGACAAGTAGCGCTTCACCGGGTCCACTGCCACTGGGGCATTGGTCTGCTCGGCGGGGTTGTCCTGCTTGAGCGGTACGGCGTGTTCCAAGGCGACCGCCAGCGCCAGCCGCTGCAACACGCCATCCTTGGCCTTCGGGCTGGCCTTCTGGATCGCGGTGTAAATCTCCATCGCACGACCGTACTTGCCGCCGGCGGCGCCGTCGGCCAATGCCATCTGCTTCATCAGATCGCCATTTGCCAACAGCTTGTCAACCAGCGCGGCCTGCTCCGCCCCCTGTTGGGCAAACGCCGCCAGGCCGCGCGGCGTGGCCTCGCGCAAGACGGCGTATTGGACCAACGGGACGTCCAGTTTGTCGCCGGACAGGAACGGCTCGAAGCCGAGATCCTCGACCGCCTTCAACGTTTGGATCTTGGCCTGGGCCAGGGCGTCCTGGGCCGCGTTCAGCTCCTGGTCGAACTTCGGCTTCTCGGCCATCAACTTGTCCAGCGCCGCCTGCGCTTCCACCAGCGCCTTCTTGCCGGCTTCCAAGTTCGCCTGCCAATCGGCCAGATCCTTCTTCGCCGCTTCGCACTCGGCGTCCGTGGTCGCTTTCTTCAGCGCCGCCTCCGCCGCCGCAATGCCCTTCTCGGCGCCGCCGATCCACTTGCCCTTGCGGTGCCCCACCAGGCCCTGCGCCCCTTGGATGCTGTCCAGGGACTGCTGCGCCTTGTTCAGCGCCGCCTCCGCCGCCTTCTCGGCCTCGCGGGCTTTCAGATAGGCGGCTTTCTTCTGCTCGTCCACGGCCGGCACGGCTTTGGCGATCTCCGCCTGCAATGCCGCGAGCATCTCGGAGTATTTTGCAAGCAGTTTCTCACCGTCCGCCGTAAGCGGAGTTTCCGGCCCTGCGTTCCCCGCCGCCGAAACATCGGCGGCAACCGCGAACGCCGCACCCATCAGACACGCCACTGCAATCCATCGTTTCATGTTCATCGCGTTGTACTCTTTCTTAGTGAGGGTCAGAAAACCAATGCAACAAGAGCAACCAGCGGAAGCCCGGCTTCCCAGGATAAAATGGTTCGCGATGTTGCATTGCTTTCCACGGGATCAATAAATGTTGTTCCGGTATTGTACATCCTAAAGGACGAACAATCGCGTATGATCCCAAAACTCGACCGGACCTCTCGGCCATGCTTGCGGGGCGGATCCTGGGCCCGACAGATGGTCTTCAGGGATGGCGGCTTGTCCCTCCTCGGCGACAGCCTTCGCTGGTGGAAGACGCCCCTTCCAGACAGCGGTGGGCATCACCGTCGCCGGCTGCATCAACTGGGCGGCAGCCTGCCAGGGCGCCCAGAACTTGGACAGGACGACCCACAGCAGCCGAAAGCCGGCGGTGAACCTGAACCTGGGAGAGCCCTTCTGCTCCGTCCGCCGCTTGCATATGCCCAGCTGGCTCTTTGCGGCCACCACCTGGCCGCCACGGACGCGCGGGTCTGGAAGAACACGCTGACGAAACGCAGAAGGTAACCGAGAAGCTCGCCGATGCATCCCATCGCGTTCCAGGGGTTCAGGAAGAGGTAGATGATGGTATTCATACGCCCTTGATAGCAGACGAAGCCTACGATGGCAACCTGCCATAAGTCCTTATGACACCGTAGCGACCGAATTATTCGGGGGGACAGCTCGCAGTTCTGGTGCAAACGTTTCAAGCGATGGTGCAAGCGACGCAAGATCAAGCCACGTTTCGGTGCCGTTGGCCAGTACGGCAGCATCGCAATCATCGAGCGATTCATCCGGACCTTTAAGGACGAGGGCCTCCGACGCATTCTCGTTCCGCTAAACCAGCGGCAGATGCGTGCAGAGGTCAACGCAATCATCGCCTGGTACAACACCTGTCGCCCGCACATGGCCCTGGGCGGTCGGACGCCTAACGAACGTTACAGGCGCGTCGCTTCCGCATGCCGAAGGCCGTGTTGGGAACCCAGGCCAAATTGGCCCAGTGATTCCTCATGCGCCTCTCCTCAAGTGAAGGTCCGGGGCAAACAGGGCATCACCCTGCAACTCGTCGTGGACTTCCACCAGGGCCGAAAGCACCTGCCAGTCGTCACGCTGAGGCAAGTGGCGTAGCAGGCAGTCACCAAGAACTTGCCGCCGACCATGGGACCGCTCTGCGCCGAAGACGTCGAACAGGTGCTCCGTGACTCGAGACGGCACGCCGGGGCCTTCGCGTCGGGCTATTTGGTTGCCAATCGCTGACTTCCACGGTCCTCAACGACCGCTGGAGCTACCCTACGGACTCCGGACGAAACTTCCTGGACCAACACACCCCCAGCCCAATCCCTGCCCATGTACCATACGCTGCCCTGACGACGGTTAAGACGACGCTCGTCACTGCTACCACAAAGATGACCGCGAGCAGGTCAATCAGGCTGTATGCATGTCTGCCAGGCAGAGTCTTCATCTCTATCTTCCAATGCTTATCAATTCGTTTGGAAGCCGATTGTGCGTTGAGGTGCATTCTTCTTTCCGTGGTTTCCAGCTCCATCATGCATCATGGATCGCCGGGAATCTCGACTTCGGGTATGCCGAGGGTGTCCGGGTTAATCGTGGCGTTCTTCAGTGTCAGTACAAGGTTGTCGAGCAGGGCGGCTTGAGTCGCCGTTCCCAGCGTGTAGACCCACTGGCGGCCGTTTCCGATGATTCCGGGATTCGTGGAATCGTGAACAACGCCGGCCTTCGACCATCGCAGCTCGACGTCTTCGGGTTTCGGCATGACTGCCGACTCCGGCCACTGAAGAAGGACTTTTCGCACTGGCTGGGGGCTGGACCAAAGGAAACCGCAGATCGCCGCGGATCGGTCATGCTTGAACTCGCTAAACAGCTTGCCGACTTCACGCGGCAGTTTGTCCGAAGGTATATTGCGCCGAAAGACGCTCGCCTTTGCCGTCAGGCTTGAGACCTTCCGCGGCCCCACCGGGTTCGTGGATGATGCGGTCTTCCCCTTTGGGAAATAGACGTACGGCTGGCCTCCACTGCCGCCGGTGGCAAACAGATCCAGGATCGGCGCGAGCGGCTCACCGGCCTGCTCTGTCGCCGAACCCAACAGCAGCGGCCCATCAAAGTATCGGGCGGCTCCGGGTGACCGGTCGGCGTAAAGGGCCGTTCGCGGTCCGCGCTCCTGCCGGAAGGCAACCTCGATGGTGGTGCCGGCCTTGAGCCGCAGCGCGATCTCGGCAAACGAATCAGTCAAGCGCGGCTCGCGTTTCGCACCATCCACGCTTATATGAAGACTGTTTGGGACGGCCCAGGACGGAACGAAAAGCCGCAGTCTCTTGTCCTTGCCCACCTTGCTCGCCAGAACTTCCAGCCGTGTCTTTCCCTTGTACGGATAATCGGTCTTCTGGCGGATCGTGCAGGTCCCATCGGCAAGACGCAGCACCGCCGTGTTGTCCGTATAGAACGGCAGGATGACCGTGTCCTGATCCAGGACGTAACTGTATTGGACGGCGCGGGCCAAGCCCTCGCCGCCACGCATGGAACAGCAGAATGGCGCTTCCGAGTGCATCTTGGTTCGGCAGACTCCCGTCGCGAACCCCACGCAAGGCCCCGTGCCGAATCCGCCGTTGCGGAGTTGACCGGGCAGCAGACCGTTGAACAGAATCAGGTGCGCATCCTCCAGGTAGTTCGCCTTCCCCGTGAGCCGCCAGAGATGGACAGACAAGATGAACGAATCGATGACCGCACAAGCTTCCGTCCACGTGGGTTTGTTGAACCAGTTGAAGTTCTCGTACGTTTCGGTCATGGCCAAGGCTCGATATTGCTTGTAGAGCGCCTCCGCGAAGACAAGATCCCCGGGGCGGCCTTGCATCTCATACCAGCGAAGAATACCGGTGGCGGCCGAAAGCATGGCGTGAGTTTGGGCGCTAATGCCGACAAGGTCCAGCTTGCGATACCGGTCGATCGTGGTTTCGATCGTGGACTTGAGCTCGGGCGTCGGTACCAGGGCATAGGCACGTGTCATCCCATCCAGCACCAGGAACAACTGGCCGACGTCGCCGCCGGAAAGATGCCAATCCACTTTGGCAGCGGCATTGGGCTCCTGGCGATAACAGACGATCGCTTCGCGCGCAGGCACAAACAGGTTGGCCACCACGCGTTTGAGCGACTCCGTAACCGCGGGATCCTTCGTCCATAGCGCGTATTCCGCCAGGCCGCAGGCAAAGCCGTTGTGCGCAGCCAGAACGTCCTCGTTAGCCCTGGAATCCGGCAACCTGGGGCCGAGATAACCGTCGCTGTTGGCAAGTGCGGGGACGCGGCACATGATCTCTTGCAGGCTGGCGGGCGCCGGTTGGTGCAGCGCTTGCGACAGCAACGTGAGCCCGTTGATGGCACGGCCGATCGCGTCGCCGGGAAACGGCTCGAAGTTCACGCGCGAAACGCTCGGCCATTGGAAGTAGTCTTCCTGCAGGTGACGAAACGCCAGTTCGGCGCGGGCCTTCAGCAATCCGTCAGGAGTGATATCCTCGAAAGCGATCATCTTCACTTGAGACTCAGCCGACGCGGAGGCCACGGCCAGCACGGCCAGGACAGGCATGAGGGACAATGATCTCACAAGAGTAGTGCCGACCATATTTACTGTTCCTTCATTGGCGAGGTACCGCGATCCCGGCCGGCGACACAGGCCAGGTGAGGCCCGTACGCACCCGAACTTCTCCCCTGACCATGACCATGCCGAAAGCCTATCCTCACCGCAAGACCGCGTCAACCACCCGCCGCCGTTTCCTTCCAAACCGCGCGCGGCCGCCGGAAGCCGCCGGCGCGATCCGCGCCGTCCGTGGTCGCCGCTGCGGGCTGGAAATGCTCAGGCTATCAACCCGGAAGCCCAAGCCCGCGCGGCAGCGACCCGGCCCGGCTGCGGGAAACTTCGAAACCGTCAGATGTTCACGCGGTTTCAGGATTGTTCTGGGCAAGAGTGTGTGCATACCGAAGGTGCTCTGCAGGAACGGCAGGGCGCCGCGAAGTGTAATGCCGCGTGAAAGGAACACATCGAGATGCCTGTTCACACAGGCCTGCTGGCCGTATGGTCCGAATATTCGGTCGCGCCCCAAGTGATTGAGCAGCAAGCACGTTGGGGATCCATGAAAGAGGTACTTCGGCCCGCCCGCAAGCCACATGAGACGGTAGAATGCCGCCCATGGTCTTCCAAACATGGCAGTTCATCGTCCTTGCACTGGCCGGTTGGCTGAATCAGCAACAGCAAGATATCGTCGCGTACTTGAGCGAAGAGAACCGCGTTCTCCGCGAGCAACTCAAGGGCAAGCGGCTATGGTTCACCGACGACCAGCGCCGGCGCCTTGCCGCCAAGGGCAAGGCCTTGGGCTCCAAGGTGCTTCGGGAAGTTTGCACGCTTGTGACGCCAGAGACACTGCTTTGCTGGTATCGGACGCTGATCGCGAAGAAGTACGACGGCAGCGCCAAGCGCGGGCCAGGCAGACCGCGAGTGAAGGAGTCGATCACGGAGCTGGTGGTCCGCATGGCCAAGGAGGACATTTCGTGGGGGTACGGTCGCATCCAAGGTGCGCTGGAGAACCTCGGTCACGTGATCAGCCGGTCCACGATTGCCAGGATTCTGAAGGAACACGGCATCGAGCCGGCGCCTCAGCGTCGCAAAGGGATGTCTTGGTCCACGTTCCTGAAGGTACACTGGGACGTCTTGGCAGCAACGGACTTCTTCACCATCGAGGTGATGACGTTACGAGGACTGGTGCGCCACCACGTTCTCTTTGTGATCGAGCAGTGCACTCGACGTGTCGAGATCGCCGGGATCGTGCCGGAGCCGGATGGCCGGTGGATGGCGCAGGTGGCGCGGAATCTGACGGATGCCTTCGACGGGTTCCTACGGGACAAGAGATACCTGATCCACGACCGCAGCCCGCTGTTCACAAAGAAGTTCGTAGCCATACTCAAAGCCGCCGGCGTGCGCGCCCTGAAACTGCCGAAGAGAAGTCCGAATTTGAATTCTTTTTGCGAGTCGTGGATCCGCGGAGCGAAAAGAGAGTGCTTTGACAAGATCGTCTTCTTCGGCGAAAAGCACGTGCGGTACGTTGTCGAGCAATACGTGGAGCATTTTCTGAAGGAACGGCCGCACAAGGGGCTGGAGTACCGCCGGCCAGTTGAACCGGAAGCTCCCCCACCGCTGGACGGTCCGGTCAAATGCCACGAGCGCCTTGGCGGGCTGCTCAAGAGCTATTATCGGGAGGCGGCATGAACGACCACCCAGGCAATTCGAACAGGCCGGCGACGACCAGCCGAGATCCTGCTTACACGCCCAAGCAGGGCCAGTACCTGGCGTTCATCTACTACTACACCAAGCTCAACGGCGTCCCACCGGCAGAACGCGATATGCAGCAGTACTTCAGGACATCCCCGCCCTCCGTGCATCAGATGGTCGTCACTCTGGAAAAGCGCCGCCTCATCGAACGGGTTCCCGGCCAGGGCCGGTCGATCCGCCTGCTCGTGACGCGGCAGGATATCCCAGACCTCGAGTAGTCGCAGCTTGCCATGCCAAGCAGAATGCTCAGCATGTGGCGATTGGACCACAAGAGGGCCGCCGTCATTATCCCGCTGGAGGATGTCCGGGGCCCGAACCAGGCGATCCGCCAGGAGCAAGCAAGGCCAACACGTAGCTGCCTCACATCACGCTGATCCACCCGTTCTTGCCAGGCACACAGCCATCCTCGGTGCTGTGATCATCGCGCTATCCGGTTTGGCCACTCGATGGCGGGGCTTGGTGGTGCGCCGGGCAGTCCGCCGACGTTCGGATGAATTATGAAACCCCTGCTGTTCCTCAAGGAATGCAACGAGAAACGCTTCTGCCGAACAGGCCCGCCTCCGCAGCCCCGCCTGCGGGGCTGAAAGTCACCTGAAAGAATCCGCAGCCAAGTTCTTGAAGGAATTGCCTGCGCCCTCCGTGGGATCGCGCTGTGCTGTGATCACAATGGCCGCAGCCTGACTGACCCCTGGCCCGACAGTCGCCCCTTGACTTGGTCCTAATTTGGTCCTAAAAACGTGATCATC
>Ga0315282_10006509_pt1 | contig 19523 bp, 24 predicted proteins | sample YL17G07_20_MG_FD_203693 | JGI IMG/M metagenome (GOLD analysis project Ga0315282, IMG submission 203693) | Sediment microbial communities from Yellowstone Lake, YNP, Wyoming, USA - YL17G07_20 | ecosystem: Environmental > Aquatic > Freshwater > Lake > Sediment | place: USA: Wyoming | collected... | reverse complement strand
AAATATTGTTTAATCTCTAACTGTAAGGTAATTTATGACGCAGATTTTAGAAAAAAACCAAAATTCATAAACACAAATAACCAGAAATACATTTATGTTATTTACTACTCACTCGTACTCACGCCATACATGACTGCATTTTGTACATTTGAAGAATCTTGTTGGCGGCTCGTCTGCAGCTCTCATTTGCTGCATCCACCAATAAGCCTCTCTATTATCGCACTCTGGACAAGGAATGCTAGTCTTGGGCAAGACATCTATCTTTGATTTTTTATCAAGAACAATTATCCTGCTTTTTTTATTTTCAGAAAAAACACTTATCTTGAATTTCTTTTCCTTTGATGTTTTTTTCTTCCCGCACTTCCTGCATACAATAACAACGTGGCTACCAGACCTTTTTGGAATCATTAACCCGCCGCATTTTTCGCAGAATTCCATTTTTTCACCTAATTTTTATTCACATACTTTCTTAGTGAGAATATTTAAAGCTATTGGATAAGTATTTTTATGTTTTTAACTTGCATCCGAGAGTGAAAAAGAATAGAATCAAGCATTTGAACAAGCTTAAAGCTATGCTATGCCAGTGACTTCGGTAAACAATATCTTTACCCATCCCAAGAGAGGAATTTTTAAGACAGCCTTTCCGTGAATCTTTGTTTTTGTAAAAGAGTCTGGAGATGCATTGTTATCTCCTTTTGTCAAAAAATTATTTCCATTAATAGAATAAATCCTATGAATTATAGGATACTTTCTTATGTCTGTGTCGAATATCGCTATGTCCCCTACTTTAAAATCATTTGTGTTTAAAACAATTATCATGTCCCCAACCTCCAAGCCGTCGCTAAAAGTAAATGATTTAAACTCTTCCTCGGAAATATTTTGAGACTCGTACCAGCTTCCGCAAAGTTTCCAGTAGTTATCAAAATTAGTAGTATCATATCCATCTACACTTTTTCCGCAAACCTCGTCAGATCTTAGAGACGAACAAAACCAGTTATTATAAGTGTTGTGCTCCATGCTGCACGAAAAGACAGCAACCACCGGAGTCTCGGTGTTTAATGCATAACCTAAAAAAAGGTTGAATGAATATGCTATCACAAACCCTAAAAATAGGTAGACAAGTGTTCCAAACCATCCTTCTGTGTATTCATCCCACTTCTTTCTTAATTCTCTGTATTTCATGCTCTTCCCACTGATTCACCTAGCACAAAACCATTAGCAATCAAATGAGCAGCCCTTAATGGCTCTGGTATTAAACTCATGGTTGAAGTTGTTTTTATAATTTCTTCTGCATCCTCTTTTTTAATTCCATAACATTGGAAGCATATTCTTTTATTCTTTATGCTTATCCAGTAAATAGGACCTGCATTCTTGACAGCCTCTACTCTTTTTTCAGGGTTAGGCATTCTTCTTAAAACTTCTATAAATTTTTCCATGTTCGGCTTTTTCCGATTTACAACTATTACTGGTAGATTGGTCCTTTCATATATTTCCTTGATGTCAACTGTGTTAAAGCCTGCAAATGTTATACCATCGAGCATAATAACTCTCAAGTCTTTATGCCTTGTTTTTAATGTTTTCTCAATTATTTTTTCTGTTGCATCCTCACCATCTATCTCTACTTCAGTCTTTAACAAACCGTCCAAGAACTGGCCGCCCCTATAAATAGCTCCAACAAGAATGTCCTTTCCCTTTGTCTTAAATTCAAAAGGCCCATCATCCCAAGCAAGAATCCTAATCTCTTTCTTTATTATTCTGAATCTTTGCATCTAATCAATATAAAAATTTTGAGTATATACTATAAATAAGTTCGGATTTCCAATTCTTATTACAATAGTTAAATTTTAACATTGGCTTGCAATCCTCGTTATGTTGTAGGAAGTTTATAATTTTTTCATACATTTTATCTCCAAATAGGCTTATATAAAATCTAGGATAAAGCGTTCTCTTTAATTCATTTCTGAAGTATTTTTTCCATAGTTTATCATAGGATAAATTATCTATAATAGATTTTGCAGCAAGATGTCCTGATAAAAAAGCATATTTCATACCAAATCCGAGAAATGCATCTTGAAATCCTGCCGCTTCTCCAGTATATATCTTACCATCAATAAAAGCTGATTTTGGAACATTATAGTTAATAAAACCTGAAAATTCATGCTTTTCTTTAGAATTAGTTAATAATTCTTTACAAATATCAATTTTTAGATTTCTTTTATGAATATTTCTCAAGTCTTTTATATTTTTAATGTCTCTTGTGGTTGTGCAAACGGTAGCTCTTTTATTCCAAATATGAATATAAAAATAACCATTTGGAGCTACTCTATTTGATAAAATGCCTATTATTTTATCTTTGGAATCAACGTTTTCATAAAAAGTTCCAAAACCAAACGCCATCGGTTTTCTAGCCCCAACTGAAATAATCTTTGCATCACTTGCTTTTGAGTTGAATATAAATCTTATTCCTAAGTCTAATGCTTGTTTCTTTAGCGAGTATTCCAAGGAATTCTTTCCTCCGCGTTCAACCAAATAGAGAAAGGGTTTTTTATCTCTTATAACAGCCTTTTTAAAGGATGGAGAATACCAAGTTACTTCATTAAATCCTTTATTTGTGAAATTAGTCTTTATGTTTATTTTCTTGAGCAATTTCATTATATCAGTTGTCCAATTTTCTAATCCCTCAAAATTTAGTTTATATTTTTCTCCAACATCAGAAAGTCTTTCATGAACCTCTACATCATAACCATTCTTAGCTAAATTTATTGCTGCAGTTAAGCCAGAAATTCCAGCGCCTAATATCATGACAGCTTTCATAATAGAATTATAAATCTATAATTTAAGTTACTTTTCTAAAGCTCTTCTAAACTCTTCTTTAAAATCTTCGCATTCCTCTTCTAAAGATGTAGAAGCTTTGTCTAAAAATTTTATAGGATTAGAACCCATTACAACAATCTTTGGATTTTCTATAAAAGGATGCTCTTTGATTGCAGCTGCCTCTCCACCCTCTTTCCAGACCTGAGTTGCCAGCAAATGAGTTAAGGTTTCTGTCTCATCCTCAAACTCTACTTTCATCATTTCCTTATTTTCCTCAAGAACTTTGATATTCATAGTATCACTATTTTTTCATATTTATATAAAGCTTTCTATCTCATCTGGATTTAAAATCGGTTTCTTGAATTCAGTTCTGTTATCTATAGCAATTCTCGGACAAGCAGTATTAATGTAACAATCTAATTCCAAACCTTCTAATTTTTCAGGTTTTATTTCATTGAAAACTAAAATGTATGCTTTCTTTTCCTTGTTTTCTAATTTCTTCTTTATTTCATTTGCCAGTTTTAAGTTCAATTGACCGGGTTTAACAGAAACCAGTATCCCAAATATTTTTGCATCCTTTGCTAAAGCAACCGAAGCATATCTTTGTCTCAAGAATTTTTCCTTTAATTCTTTTAAATCTTCCATTTTATTTTTTTCTATGTTTAGAAAGTAAACAGGTTTTTCGGTTTTTAGCGCTAAGCCTAGTGGATGAAAATTACCAGAACCTATGTATAGAAAAGCTTCAACATCTTTTTCAATTTCCTTGGCTACTGATAAATCACAACCCAGTATTTGTCCAGCATAATTTCTTCCTTTGCCTATTCTTATGATTTTCCCATTCTTCTCCAAAAAATTCTTTACATCTTCTAAAGAATCGATGAATTGTAGAGTAGAAACTAATCCAATCCTTCTCTCTTTTATATTTATCTTTTTTAATAGAGGAGTTAAGTCAATATTTTCTCTTATCTCCTTGTATTCGACAGGAATATCCGTCTCTATTAGTTTCGAATGGCCGAAATGAATTATTTTATCGCATCCCAAAGCCTTAGCTTCGTTGATAGCCAGATCGCAAGCTCCGTAGCAGCTTTCACAGTCTATTAGCACGTCTCCAAGTTCATCTGCTATTTTCAAGGCCTTTCTTTTCAAGCCATCCGGAATTTGCAAGAGTTTCATAAGAAATCACTATTTTTTAATTCTCTTAAACCTTATTAACATTATGGAAAGCAAAACTTTTCTGGTTGTTTTATTTATCTCAGTAATTATTATTTTAACTGCTATCCCGATATTTTACATTTTCTTTAATTTTTCTCCAACAGGCTTTGCTTTACGCCAGACAACCAATCTTTGTAAAATTGGTTGCGAAAATGAATTTATAGAATGCCTTAACAAGTGTGAAAACGAGACATGCAAAGAAAATTGCAGAATACAAAGAGGAAAGTGCCTTTTCTATTGCTAATTTTAAATTTTATCATCTATTTTGAAAATTTCATATTTTTTGTTAATGTCTGGATGTCTATTTCTAAATTTATTATCCATTTCTAAGTTTGTTAAAATTACTAATGTAGGTTTAGGTATATTCGGATATTTTAAATGAATTTCTTGTCCATGCTTTTCTATTTTACTATTTAGATATAGACTTGGTTCCTTTGAAGAATCAGGAATAGAATCTTTAAAAACTAATACAAATTCTTCTTGACCTCTCTCATTTTTCGCTACGTAAGCAAATCTAACTACATCACTTTTTATTTCTCTATCTCCTAAAGCTCCTAAATCACCTATTTTCATAAAAATTTAATAAATAAGAAAAGATTTAAACTCTTCTTAAATCTTTATTTAAAGAATTTTGAAAGAATCGCCGTATAATTGAAAATCTCTATGTATTTTAAAAGTGTCCATAGAATAGGGGTTAACACCAAGAGTGCTAGCAGTAATAAAAGGATTATAAAGCCTTTTTTGCTTCCCTCTTCCCTAAAACCAAAAAACATTCCAGTTGCCAATCCTCCTATATGAGATATATAGGAAATATTGGATTCTGCTATGTTTGCTGTAACTACGAGAAAGGATGCTATATTATAAAGCGTATAAAGCATGGCGACAAGTATCAAAGGCACCGGAATCAGATAAGGATAGAAAACAAGCTCCAAAGGCTTGACAAGCATGGCAGTACCCATTAATCCGAAAATAGCTGCGGAGGCTCCGATAACAGCCCCAGTAGAAGATCCAAAAAAGGAAGGGACCAAAAAAGCCAAGTTTCCTATGACTGACGACGTCAAAAAAATTAGCAAAAACTTTTTCCTTCCAAGTTCCAGTTCAACAACCTTTCCAAAGAAGAACAACGCAAGCATGTTTAGTATCAAGTGCTCGGGATCTGCGTGTAAGAATATTGAAGTTATAAAAACCCAGATTTTTTTATCCAAAAGGTTTTGAAAAGAAAATCCATAATCAGTAAACAACTCTGTTAAACTGTTTTTAAAATTCTCATCACCGAAACTGCCGTGCTGAAGACCATAAAAAATCTCAAATAAAAAAACTATAGTGCATAGTACTATTATAGCATAAGTTAAGCTTGGACTTTTGTATAACTTTGTCATACTGAATATATTAAGAAATTGCTATTAATTACTTTACTAATTCTATTCTTAGAACATTGCCCTTAAAATCCTTGTTAACAATCTCAGAATTCGAGGGAACAGGAATCAGCTTAAAGTAGGTCTTATCCTTTGCAAACGCCTTGACCTCCAAGCTCTGCTCCAGCTTTTTAACATCAATGTCCTTAAAGCCTTTTATTTCCGGCAGCTTTATCTGAATTATCTGTTTGTTTCCAGAGGTCTTTATCTCTGTCTCAGGCTCTTCCGTTACTCTTGAAATCTTTCTTACAGGCTTTTCAATCTCTTCTATAGGTTTGACTCCCAAATTTCTTTTTATCTCAGGTTCTAGTCTCTTAAAATTACCAGAGGTTTTAACCTCGATCTTAGGTCTCATTCCTATTCCAGATGTTATGATAATGTTTATTCCGTTGCTAGTTTTTGGCATTCTCATATCAACTTTAGGGATTTTAAATAAATCAACAGAACTTTTATCTATTCTTTTAAATTCATCATCTATCATATTTATCATATCACCAAAAATATTTCCTTCAAAAAATTCTTCTGGCTCTTTTGTTTCTTCTCCGCAGTAAGGGCAAAATTCCCATTCATTTTTTATTTTTTCCCCGCAGTTTTTACATTTTTTACTTTCAAACATATTAAATTATAAAACTGTAACCCTTTTTAAATTTATGCTATTAGCAAAGAAATTAAGAATCCAGCAAATGTTCCGAATGTTATAAAAGGCAAGGCTGGCATTGGCTGCGGTTTCTTGCTCATGAAATAAATTAAAGATAAAAGAGCTATGATCGAACCTATCACAGATGCTATGGCGTTTATCAAGCTAAACTTGCTCAGAACAGAAACTGCAAACATCAAAGGAATAACCATGTCACCGACTCCCAATTGGAATATGTGAAACTTTTTCTTGGCTTTTTTAGCACCGGTATACTTTAGTTTAAAGTCTTTTAGTTCAGGTGGCGCAGCAACTGTAAATGCTGTTGGCCTTTCTGTCAAGGCTTTGGCCATGCGTACCATATGCTTTGTGATAAAAACCGAAACAAAATCATAGCATGATAATATTAATATGAAAACTATGGAAGGCAGAATTCCCAAGGATGCTCCTAGCAAAGCCCCAACTCCTGCCCCGGAAATTATGGCTGCGATATCCTGATTCAAGATGTTTGGCCTTAGCATTTTCCAAGCTGTTAAGATTAAGGCTAAGAAGAAGCCTAATGATAAATACCAAATATCAAAGGGTATTAGAAAATCAAATGTAAACCACGATGCCATGAAAATGACAAATGCCTCTAATACTCTTATCATAGATTTTCTAACCTTAATGAGAACCAAAATTCCTATGGTTGAAAGAATTATGTACCCGAACAAATAGAAAGAATTTTCTATGCTTTCCGGATTCTCTAAAGCTGGAGGAGCTTCTCCAGTCTTTATAGCTTGAATGTATTGATTCCCTATATACAATCCTAAGAGCTGAGTTATTAAGAAGAATGCAATCAAAACAAATACTGTTTTCATTTAAATCAATAAATAAGTCTATTGATTTCTTTGTTTATAAGTTTTTATTATGAACTAATTATTCTATCTTCTTTACATCTTATATAACATTTTCTGAAATTACAAAAATCACAAAAATATTGAGGCACATTGCTTTGTAGACGCCTACAATAATTTCTTTCATTGAAAAGTTTTAACATTGAAGAAGCTGAAACCACATGCAAGAAAGTTTCTTTCTGTGCTTCGTAACTTCTGTAACGGTCTTCCAATAATTCAATTTTTGTTAAATTATTTCTTGTTTGACTTATCAAAGCCCTTCAATATATAATTTCCTCAAGTATAAAAACTTTACATATTCCAGAATCTTATAGGATTAAAAAAGCAAGAGCTTCCAGCAATACCAAATCTATACCTATTTTAAAGCCAGAAAAATATGAAATTCTTTCTGAAAAGTGCTCAAACTGTGGAAAGACTAAAAAAGAGATAGAAATAGCTCTGAAAGAAGGTATGCAACTTTCTCATGAAGAAGTTCTTAGAAGATTAAAAGAAGCTGGATTACCGACTAAATTTACTACAAAGATCTAAACCACTCGTTATTTCACCATTCATTCAAAAATAGCTTAAAATATGCAAAACACTTATTACTTCAACATAACTTTTTTAGGACCAAAAAATTTTTAAATATGATTTTTAATATTCTTTTTACCCGCAAGGGTATTTTTTTGACCCAACGGCTCAAGCAGTGATGGGTTGGGTCTTCTCTGATGTTTATAAATTATTCTAAGGAATAAATATTATGCCTATTAATACAAAGGGCTCTAGAAGGGAAAGAGAATTCTTGGAATTTCTTACAAAACAAGGTTTTGTAGTTCATAGAGTGGCTGGTTCAGGCTTAAAAGAAGAAGCCGTTTGTGATTTAATAGCTGTTAAAGAAGGAAAAATCCAGTTTATCGAGTGCAAGTCTAGAAAAAAGGTTTACTATTCAAAGGAACACTTGAATCAGTTAAATGAATTGATCAGAATTTCTAGGTCTTGCAAGGCTAAGCCTCTTCTTGCAGTTAAGCTAAATTATAGAGAATGGCAGATAATAGACTTAGAGAAAGGGATTCCAGAAAAAGTTGAGTAATTATTTTTATGCGTATTTTAAAGCTTTTTCGGTTATTATAATAGTGTCTACACTGACTATAATAATTTCATACGGAGGACTAGAAAACGTTTTAATTGCAGCATTAATCTTTGCCATATCTTCTCTCCTGCCATGATAGACTTCTTTTGTAAGAAGACTTATAGTCCCATATTTGTTAAGAATCCCTGGTTTATTGCAGGAAGCTTCGACCAATTTTTCTAAGATTTCTTGATGGTCATTTTTCTTTAACATTTCTTTAACAGGATCTTTTGTTTCTTTTTTCATTTCCAAATTATTAAAAACATAGTTTAAATTCTTATGCCTAAGTTTATATACAAGTTAATTAGTAAAAATATTATGTCAATTAATAAAGATTTTTACTTTGCAATAGTAGGTGGAATACTAGTTGTAATAACAGGAATTATAGAGTATGCTTACAATATTTCAGTGTTATTCTGGAACTTGAGTTATATAGGAATCATATTTGGCTTGTTTATGATGATAGGTGCTTTGCTGATCAAGTACAGACCTTATGGAGTTAAAACAAAGACTTTAGGAATAGAAAAAACTTCTAAATTCCCTATCGGCGGTTTCATTTGCTTGATTTGCAGTTTAGTTGCATTAACATACCTTCAAGGATTCCTGATAGGTCCAATGATGGGAATCGTGGCCAGTACGTCTAGTTATTCTAGAATTTACAGAGCAAGGGGTTAAATTTTAGATTTTTTCCCCTTTTGCATCTCGAATAATTTGTTTATTCTTTCCAAATCATCTGCTTCTTCAGCACTTTTGTCCCACCTTACTTTAAGTTTATATGTTTAATTAAACAAATAACGATATGAGCAGTGGACCTAATTTAACAGATAAAAAAATAGAAAAGTTAAAACTAAAATTTGAAGAATACAAAAATTTCAAGACAACTCTTAATGATATATCTAAAGAATTAAAATTAGATAGAAGCACTGTTGGGAAATGGTTTAAGAAGCTGTTCAGCAACCAATATTCTGAGTTATCAGTCAAAAGATGTGGTTGGAATATAAAATTAAAGGATGAAGAAGTAAGAAATTTATTTGAATTATATAAAAATGGAGTTCCAATGATAGAACTGTCTAAAAAATATAAAATACGAAGGGAGAGTTTAACTCAGAGAATGTGTAGAGTTGTAGGTTTTGAGTATTCAAATATCTCTAAAGCAAGAGGTTTGGAAGATAGTGGCAGGAAAAGACAAAAGATTTCTGATGAAAAAATCAAAGAAATTTTTATGATTTACAAAATGAGCAAGATAAGTCTCTGTGAACTTTCTGAAAAAATAGGAATAAAAGAGAACTCTCTCATTTCAAGGTTTAATAAATTGTTTGAGGATGAGTACAAGTCAATAGCAAGAAGCAGAAGAGACGAAAGAAAATTGACTGTATCGGAATGCAAAGAAGCATTTTATAAATATAAAAATTCAAATATGTCCCTAACACAGCTATCAGAAAAATTAAATTTGTCATGTTCTAGTCTCTCATCTAGATTCAAAAAGATGTTTGGAAACGAATATCTGGAAATTGCAGATAAAAAATTAGAAATATGTGAGATTAGTAAAAAAGGAAATACGGCTGAAAATATAGCTTTAGAATTTCTAAAAATAAGAGGAGAAAATATTATTGATGTAAGAAGAAAACGAATTCTTGAGGGAACTTTGAAAAGGCCTGATTTTATAATTAAAGATACCTTTGTTGAAGTAAAAAGCTATTATATTGGAATTCATGGTCTCGGCAAATTAAAGGGTTACAAAGATATTTTAGGGGACTATTTAGGCAAGAAGATAAAGGGTGTAGAAGGGCATGTAACTTTAAAAAAAGGAATTATTATTTCTTTGGAAGGATTTTCTCCTGAAGTTATAAATCAATCTAAAATTGATAAAATTTTAATTTTTGGTCCAGAAGATTTGGAAAAAGCTTTCATGAAAAATGATAGGAAAGATATGGTTCAATTGTTAAAAAACATCAACTCTTATCCTTAGCTCTTTTACCCTTTTGCAAATTATATATTGATGCTATCCTTTCAACTATATCAGCTTCTTCTGATCCTTTATCAGTTCTCAGTCTTATAAAACGAGGAAATCTCAACGCATAGCCGGAAGAATATGTCGGGCTTTTTTGTATTTCCTCGTATGCAACTTCTATCACAACCTTTGGTTTTATCTTAACCTCGTTCCCCTTTTCAAATTCTGTGTAAGGCTTTAGCAATTTTGTCATTTCCAACAAAGTAAAATCTTCTGGAGATGTTTTCTTTTCTTTTATTCCGGTCCCAAGCATTCCACATTCCAAGAACTTTCCAGTGTCAGGATCTCTGCATGCCAAGATAAAAGAGCCTAGCCAACCGGTCCTTTTGCCGGTTCCCCAAGTTGCTCCAGTTATAACCAAATCTAAACTCTCCATCACAGGCTTAACCTTTAGCCATCCGCCAGCCACCCTTCTTCCTGGCCGGTATTTTGCCTCAAGATTCTTTACTATCAAACCTTCGTGTCCTACCTTTAATGCCTCTTTATAAAATTCATCAGCTTTTTTCAAATCTTTTGTTACTAACTGTTTTGCCAATTGAATTTTTCCTTTGATCTCTTTAACATTATCTTCAAGAATTTTCCTTCTTTTTTCCAAGGGCAAGTCAAACAAAGTTTCTCCATTTAAATAAACTGTATCAAAAAGGTTTAGTTGAATAGGAGTTTCTTTTATAGCTTTTTCTATCTCATATTTTCTTTTAATTCTTTGAGATAAAGTTTGAAAAGGCATTGGCCTCCCTGTTTTCGGATTCATCGCCACTGCTTCACCATCAACTATGCAAGTCTTAGCAGTTAGGCCCTTCTTACATGCATCAACAACATCTGGGAACGCCTTTGTAACATTTTCCAATCTTCTGGTAAAAATCCAGATTTTATCATCTTTTTTATGAACTAAAAATCTGGCTCCATCATACTTATATTCCAAAGCCACCTTATCAAAAGAATTTATGGCATCCTCTAGCGATGGAGCCTTTTCTGCTAGCAAAACCATAATCGGCTTTCCTAATTCTATTTTAACCTTTTTCAGTCCAGATTCTCCTTTTTCCTTGGCAATTTCTGCTATTTCTCCATAATCCGGATTCAAGAACCAAGCATTCTCCACATCTTCCGAAGAAATCTTAAAGGCTTCTGCGATGGCATCTCTAAGTATTCCTTCTGCAACGCCTATCCTTAAATCACCAAGCGTTGTTCTAACAATGTATCTAGCTTCCTTGAGGTTTGACTGAGCTAGCAATTCAGCAACCAAATTTAATTTTCTTTCCTGCGATCCGCCGCCGATTTGTCTAGCTATCAATCGCAAGTTTTCAAAAACCTTTTCAATCGTTAATTCCCTTCTTCCTAGTATAACCTGCTTTCTTTTTCCAGCAAGTTCTTCTGCAGTCCTTCCAAGGTCTCCTGTTTTCTTAAAATTTTTTACAATTTCATCAGACCGAATTCCGTAAGACTTTGCAATTGCCCTTATCATTAACTGGTTTGCCACTCCCAATTCCTCTTCGCTCCATGTAGGGAAAACTCTTCCATCTATTAACAGAACTATTTTCGGTAGCATATCCTTTGGAGCCTCAGTTAAAAGCTTGGAAATGATATGGGTTTTTTCAAGTTTTGCAGCTATGCTTTCCAGTTTTTCATAAGCATCTGCCAAGATTGTATATCTCATAAAATGAATTTATCTTATTAATAAATAAAAGTTAGTTATTTGCTGTACATCGACTTCAAGCATAAAAAGCTTATTTTTCATCAAAAGATTATGGAATCAGTTGTCTTAAAGTGGAGATATAGAGGTGGTTTAAAGGCTGCCACAAATTGGAAATATAGAAGTAGTTTGAAAAATTTATATAATAAAATAGGATTTAAATTCAAAAAATCAAATGATTACATCTTGGTTAAAGGTAAATACTCTGAATTAACCCCTGCAATGGATATAAAAAATCTTAAATTAAAGACAATCATAATGAAAGATGGCTTTTGCTATTTTCATTCAACTGGCAATTATAGTGACAGTGAAGTTGAACGCGTTGAGACTTATGTTTATACATCTTTTGAAAAAAATTCTCCTAACAATTATATACCAAACCTTTTTAACTTGTTCTAACAATTAATTTTTATGCCGTTTGATATTATAAAAGATTTTGGAAAAGGAGGAATTAACATAGATTATAAGGAAGATATTACTCAACCGGAAATATATGAAATCATATCATCGATAATTAAGAAAAGAAGGTCTGTTAGAAAGTACTTGAAAAAAGAAGTTCCTGATGCTTTATTAGAAAAAGTTTTTGAAGCTACTAGATTTGCTCCTTCTACAGGGAACTATCAGCCTTGGGAATTCATCGTTGTGAGGAATGAAGATACTAAAAAAGATTTGGTGGCAGCATCTTTTGATCAGAAATGGATGCTCGAAGCGCCAGTCCTCATAGTAGCTTGTGTAAACATGAGACTAGCAGCTGCTGTTTACGGAGAAAGAGGAGCAAGGCTTTACGGTATACAATCGGTGGCAGCTGCCATTGAAAACATGCTTTTAACAGCAGAGTCCTTGGAGTTAGCAACATGCTGGGTAGGTGCTTTTTCTGAGGTTATTGCTGCTAGGCTTTTAGAATGCCCAGAGTATGTAAGGCCTTGTGCCATCATAACCTTGGGCTATCCTGCTGAAGAACCTAAAGTTCCTCCAAAGCAATCAATCCAAGAATACGTTCATATTGAAAAATTTGGAGAAACCTTGCTGATGAGAAGTGTTGACAAGGAGAAAAAACCAACTTATATGAAATTTAAATAAGTTAGAACAGGGTAGTATGCCAACTGATATGAATATCAGATGGTTTAAGTGTTTATTTTAACAACATCAGCTATAACGCTATAAGAACTTTCTGTTCTTTTTTCACACTCTTTTATAAATTCTTCTAGTGTAAGTGTTCTTCCTTTATAATCAACTCTAGGCTTGCCATGGCTTGAATAAAAACCCTTTTCCTCATGGCATTGAGAACATGTTTTTACATTTGAAAGTTGCATCATATAATTTATTGCACTTATAGAAGGAGTTCCTCCCGGCATATAAGGTAAACCTACTTTCCCTCTATTTAGAAATTCTTCTTCCCACACTATTAGATTGTTAAGTACACCTGCCAATATACTGTTACACTGCCTTTCATTTGGTTCCTCTGGACATACCGTTAGTTTCTTATTTTTCATTTTTGACCGCTAAAAATCAATAGGATAGTTAAAGATTTAAACTTGAAACATACTCCCAAGAGAAATGAAATTTAGATAAAAAAAAGAAAAAGGAAAAGGAAGTTCAGTTATTCTTTGAAAAAAATATTAAAAAGAAGGGAGCTTCCTCCCCCTTTCTAACTTTAACTCCCTTTAGTTTGTTCATCTCAGAATCACTGGGATGCCTAATTCGTTTTCAGCTGTTCTCTCTAGCTCTTCTCTCTGAACTGGACCAAGGATGTATGGTGACTTTACGCCTGTAATTATTGCTATTACTTGTACTTTTCCTGCATATTCCTGCATGATCCTTGCTCCCCAGATTACTTGTGCGTCTTGAGAAAGTCTCTTTGATATCAATTCTCCTGCCTCATTGATTTCTGCCAAAGTGCAATCTGGTCCACAGATAACATGTATCAATGCTCCCAAAGCTCCTGTATAATCTACTTCAAGCAATGGATGATTCAAAGCCTTAAGGACAGCATCTTTTATTCTTGACTGTGAATCACTCTCACCAACACAAATAGCTGATACGCCGCCGCACTTCATTATTGTCTTAACGTCTGCAAAGTCTAGGTTAACTAGAGATGGAATTGTTATTGTTTCAGTTATTCCTTTTATCATCATTGATATTAGCTCGTCTGCCAATGCAAATGCCTGAGATATTGGCATTGAACCAGCATATTCCAGCAATTTCTGGTTTTCTATAACTACAACTGTGTCAGTGACCTGCCTCAACCTTGACAAACCATCCTCAGCTTTTTGGATTCTTGTTCCTTCCATTTTGAAAGGCATTGTAACTGCTCCTACTACTATTGCTCCCAAGCTCTTGGCTATTTCTGCAATTACTGGAGCTGCTCCTGTTCCTGTTCCTCCTCCCATTCCAGCTGTCACAAATACCAAGTCTGCTCCTTCTATCAACTGCTTGATTTGGGTTCTTTGTTCAGTGGCTGCTTTTTCTCCGATCTGTGGATAACCACCTGCACCTAAGCCCTTTGTCGTGTCTTTTCCTATCAAAAGTTTCTTGTGAGCTTTAGTTATTGATAAGTGCTTCGCATCAGTGTTTAATGCTATTATGTCTGCTCCAGATGCTCCAACTTCCGTCAGTCTAGTCACTGTGTTGCAGCCTGCTCCTCCGCATCCGACAACCAATATTTTTGCTTTGTGCATTTGAATGTCAAATTCTTCTGAAACTTTAGCTTCCCAGTCAACTCTTTCTGCTTTTTCTATTCTTCCCTGAACTCCTGGTGATGGAGAAAAGTTTTTATCAGATCCAAAAGCTCTATTAAAAGCGGATTGAACTACGCTATCCATTTATTTTCACCTCAATATTATGAAAACGTGTATGCCGCAGCATACTTTTTGTTAAAAATGAACAGTATGTGCCAAGCACATGTTTTTTAGGATATATATTTTATGAGCGCGAAATGCTTTTTAAACATCTCGGTTTAATCATACTTCAGAGAAATAGCCCTTACAGTAGTGTAAGATTACAAATGTTACGTTTGCCCGACGTAATGTGAAGTTCACGTTAATAATTGCCCGATTATTAACGAATAGGTAATTTATTTTTTCTTCGGTGCATTTATAAACATATCTATCCTTTAAAAAATATTTCTAATAGTAGATTTTTTAGTAAAAATTAAAAATTACATACGAAGTAAATAAAGTGGTGTTCTGCTTCTTTTTTCTGTATTAAAACATGTGGGTTTATTTACATAACTACATTTATTGCAATCAGCATCTCTACAAGCAGATCTTATTGTTTTACCATCATTTTCTCCATTCATTTTTTCACCTTTTTCACTCTTTAAAATGGGTAAGCTAGTTATTTAAATCTTACGGTAAACGTCGTATGCCTATAATTTTTTTACCCAATTAATTTTATAAACTTATGAACTGTATTCTGATTATGCCCAGATAGCTCAACGGAAGAGCGACTGATGGGTGAGGGGAATTATTAAATCCTCCACCCAGTCGAACCTGTTAAGTTGAGCAGAAAGCAGAAGGTTGCATGTTCGAATCATGCTCTGGGCGCAATCTTTTATTTCTTTAAATCAATAATTAAAACATGAAAAAATTAGTTTTTGCTCTTGTTTTAATTTTACTAATCAAACCTGCCTTTGGCTTTTCCTATGCAGAGGAACTAATAAACGAGAATGAGACTTACAATCTTATTACAAACATCTCATATGGAGGTAAAGACTATTTTTTGTACGGAATCTATCAAAACAACCAAACTAACTTAATAGTCCTCCAAGATAGTCTAGACAACTTAATTACAAGCAATCAAACCATTAGAGATGTTTTTTATGTTTATAGACTTGGCATTTTGGAAGCTTCTGAAAACGCAACAGTAGAAAATCCTAGGGTAGCTTCTGAAAATGACTTTAATTTGTTTGTCAGCAGAATCCAAGAAAAGAAGAATTTAGTAAACAACAAAATTAATGACATAGAAAATATCACTCCTCAATATCAATTGCTGATACTTAATCTAAGCTCCCAAGGAGCTTATGCCTCGAAATCAATAAAGCTTTTCTCAGACCTACAGGACATGATATGGCAGTCAAAAATGCTTTTATTTGAGAACAAGTTTAACAGTGCAGACAAAGAACTGGAAGATGCAAAGAAGCTTGCCCCTAGAATAACCTTGGATGTAAGATCCTCCTTCAGAGTAAATGAAGGCAGCTTAGCTTTAGAAAAATCTTTAGCAGATATTAGCGACATGAGAAAACAAGGTTATGATACTAAGAATATTGAAAACCTTTTTGACAATGCAAATTCACTGCTAACCGAGGCTAAGGATAGTTACATGAATGAGGATTATGATAGTATTGATGCTAGAATTGCTTCGGTTTTAGAAGCGGCTGACAAGATTTCTTATGAGATTGAAAAATTAAAAGTAATAAAACCGCAAGCTACTCAAAATGTTTCCACATCTCAGCAACCAACTGGGCTTATGATTAGGGATTATTCTTGGATGTCTTACACCTTGGGATTTGTTGCTATTATTGCAATAGCTATTTTCTTAGTCTATAAGAAAAGAACTTCAAAGTTTATTTATCATTACAAATCGGGAAGATTTTTTTAAAATATAGCATAAGTATAAATCTTTTAATATATTTTATTTAATTATCATGAATAAATTAGCTGTTTATAGAACCAATATGAGTTTTTATTTGGCTCAAGAACAAATTTTAAGAAATGAAGTAGAAAAACAAGAAGATAAACTGGTAAATCATATAAAAATTCTTGATAACTATAGACAAAGAAAAGATGGTAACCAACCAACTTACTTACCAGATGGTTTAGGCAGATTCGGTTTTATGAAATCGATAAATGAATCTGATTTACAAGCCGCTGGTATTTGGGCACTTTCTCAAAATGATGAGGTAACACCTAGATGGAAGCTTGGAGATTTTTATAACCCTGGCAGTAGTTCTGGTACAAAAGTTCCTATTTTAAATAGAGCATATAGAGCAATTGAAGATAACATTTTGATTGGTTGCATGACTGAAAATATAAAATCTCCTCTAGCTCAAATGATCTTAAATCAGTTGGAAGGTGTTCAAGAATTTGAAATAAAAACCAAAAAAGGTAAAATTACTTTTGATAGTTTTAGCAAAACACTTGAAGAAAAAAATGCATTCCGAGAAGCATATCCCTGGATTCCTTCTGAAATTGAAGACCTTGTGATACATGTTCCTGGCAGGAAAGATTTAATAGGAGATTTTGATGAAAGTACAGGATTAGGAGCCGGAGGCAACTGGCCTGAATGGAGTGCAAGATTTATTGACGATGTTTGTGTTATAAGCTATAATGAATGGAAAAAATCAGAAAAGAAAGAAGACCTTAAACAACAATTAAGGAAATGGTCGTTTGAATATGCAGAAGGAATTAGAAAAGCCTACCCAATTATTATGGACCAAATAGAAAAAATAGAATTTATGTATGATGATTTTCTTAGCAAAGAAGTAGAATTAGCTATAGTTTCTGCTGTAGGTGATAGAAGTGGAATAGAAGGCAAATCATTAAGAATGAGATTAGGTGGCCATGGAGATTTCAATAAACCTAAAAGATGGATAATTCATTTAGATTCTAAGAATAAACCAAGAATTAAGGCAGAAGTAGAAGCTCTACCAGAAGATTATCGTAGAAAAAATGTAAGAGGTATCGTTGTTTCTCAGTCATTAAAAACAGATTCTTTAGATACAGCAAAATGGCTAAAAAGTCTTCAAATACCAACTTATACTTTTACTCAAAATATTAGTTGTGAAACCATAAGAGAAGATAAACAAAGGTGTATAGAAATACCTAAAACATTTTCTTATGTTTTAAGAGAAAGCCCAGAATATACAATATCTCCTTTAATTGGTTTAATGACACTTGATTCATTTTCATCAGGTATAGTAGCAGTTTCCAAAACACACAAAGAAGACTAATTACCCACAAAGTTTTAAATACTATTTAAAGAAACTTTAATTAGATGAAACAAATGAGTGGACGTCAAAACTTGGAAAAAATATGAAGATTGTTCGGATTCTGTTAGTTTCACTGCTGTTCTAGATGATAGAGGTAGAATATCAATACCTGCTTCTGTAAGAAGAAAATTAGGAATGGACTTCAAGTCTGTCATCATCGCTAAGGTTAAACCTTTAAAAAGGAGAATAAAAAAATAAGGATAGTGGTTTTATGGACTTTATTCATATTAAAGATGTTTTAGATGGAAAGCATAGTGGAAAGGAAGTTTTGCTTAGAGGTTGGATTTACAGGAAAAGAGAGCAAAAAGATATAATATTTTTAATGTTGAGAGACTCGACTGGCCTCGTTCAATTAGCATGCAAAGGAATCAAGGAGGCTTCTCAAGTAACCATCGAGTCTTCCATAGAAGTTTCAGGCTCAGTGAAAGAAGATAAAAGAGCTCCTGAAGGATTTGAAATCGAAGTAAAAGACTTGAAGATAATTGGCTTGGCAGAAAGATTTCCAATAGGAAAGGACTTAAGCGAGGAATTTCTTAGAGACATAAGACACTTATGGTTAAGGTCTCAAAAGCTAACTAAAATTTTTAAGATAAGAAGCGAAGTTTTTAGAGCTATAGATGATTTTTGTCGCTCCCGAGGTTACGTGGAGATTCAATCTCCCATATTTACCACTGCAGCCTGTGAAGGCGGTTCTACCTTGTTCGAAGTCAAATATTTTGATAAAAAATTGTATCTTTCCCAATCCTGGCAATTATATGCCGAGGCAATGATACAATCTCTGGAAAAAATCTATACCATAACTCCTGCTTTCAGAGCTGAGAAATCAAGGACAACTCGTCACTTGGCAGAATACTGGACAGCAGAAGTAGAAGCTGCTTGGACAGGTCTTGAAGAAATTATGGATTTTGAAGAAGATATGATTCTTCACGTTGTTTCACATATTTTAAAGCATTGCGAAAGGGAATTGAAAGATCTGGGAAGAGATATCTCAAAACTAAAAGAAATTAAAAAACCATTTTTAAGGATAACTTATAAGGAAGCAATAGAAAAAATCGGAAAAGAATGGGGAGATGAGATAACAGACAAGGAAGAAAAAGAATTATTAGAAAAATTAGGAGATAAACCAGTTTTTCTTACTTCATTCCCAAGGGAATCAAAAGCTTTTTACATGAGACCAGATCCAAAAGATCCTAAGGTTGTTTTAGCAGCTGACTTGCTTGTTCCTGGAGTTGGAGAGATAATTGGCGGAAGCGAGAGGATTTATGATATCAAAGAGCTTTTTGACTCAATAAAAATATTTGGATTGGATAAAAAATGTTATGAGTGGTATATTGACTTGAGAAGATATGGAACTGTTCCTCATTCTGGGTTTGGGTTGGGAATCGAGAGATTGGTTATGTGGATTTCTGGAGCAGAACACATAATGGATACAATTCCGTTCCCGAGAACAATGACAAGGGTCTATCCTTGATTTTCATAAGCCCTTTTGCCAGGCATATCTCTTTTTATTAATTCTTTAACATCATTTCTCATTTCAGGAGGATAACCGTTTGGAAAGTTCAAGCAACCAGTGCATAACTTAAACTTATTTTGAGTTATTACTTTGTTAAGGATTTCAATGCTTCCATAAGCAAGAGAGTCTGCACCGATTTCTTTTGCTATTTCCTTCCAGTCTTTTAATTTTCCATCTTTGTCAAGCGCTATAAATTCTTTCTTGCTTCTCATATCTATTCCAAGATAACAAGGAGCAATTA
>Ga0315282_10006508_pt1 | contig 19524 bp, 23 predicted proteins | sample YL17G07_20_MG_FD_203693 | JGI IMG/M metagenome (GOLD analysis project Ga0315282, IMG submission 203693) | Sediment microbial communities from Yellowstone Lake, YNP, Wyoming, USA - YL17G07_20 | ecosystem: Environmental > Aquatic > Freshwater > Lake > Sediment | place: USA: Wyoming | collected... | reverse complement strand
TCCCAGCAATCGAAAAGTTTATAGGTATTTCGATCTACATAAGCGCTTGGCGTAGCAGTGAGACCAATACGAATGGCGTCAAAATGGGATAAAACGGCATTATAAATACCGAAAATGGCTCGGTGCGCCTCGTCAGAAATTACAACATCGAAATAGCCACTCGTAAATTGCGGGAGTTGAGAATAAAGCGTCTGGAGGGTGGAAATAATTATCGTTGCTTCGTCTTTTTGTTTCCCGCCATAGAGCAAAGAGCATGGATAGTCGCTTAAAATTTCTTCAAAAACTTCTTGGGCCTGAATTCCAAGCTGAATTCTATCTACTAAAAATAAAACACGATTGGCAAGACCTGCTTTAAAAAGCCGTTTGAGATAGAGAGCGATGGTGTCGGTTTTTCCTGTGCCTGTTGCCATAACCAGAAGCATTTTGCGTTTGCCGCCTTCAAGCGCCTTATCCATAATGTGTATTGCTTCTTTTTGATATGGACGAGGCGAGCGCCATTCTCCGCCTTTAAAGTATCTTTCTGGAATCGGTATGACTGATATTGGTTTTTGTTCAAGGCGAAGGTTTTGGATTTTCTCAAGATCGCGCTGAGAATAGAAGGTTGCTACCTTTTGTTCCGAGCGATGCTGGTAATCCCAAAAGTAAATCTCTTCGCCATTAGATAAAAAGATGAACTCGGCCTTAATTGATTCTGCATAAGAAAGAGCCTGTTGTTTTGCAGAGGCGGGGTCAACAGAAAACCGCTTTGCTTCAATTACGGCTATCCCACGACCACGGCTGTCATTCAAGATGTAATCGGCTCGTCCTGCTTGAGAAGTTTCTTCGGTAATGACTTGGTTTTTATCTTCCGGGTCCCAACTGGCTTCGCGAAGTTTGCGGTCAATTAAAATACGCGCGTCGGTCTCGCGTAAAAACTTTTTTCCTGTTGTATCTTGATTCGCCATAGTTACAATAATTTGTGCTCTTTAAAACTGAAAAGGTCTGTTTTACTCACAATGACATGATCCCTTACCTCAATACCAAGAAGTTTGCCGGCATCGACTAACTGCTTTGTGATTTCTGAATCTTCTTGCGATGGCGAAGGGTCTCCAGCTGGGTGGTTATGCGCTACAATAACTTGCGCGGCTAAATGCCGTACTGCCGGCTCGAATACTTCTCGTGGATGAACAAGGTTGGCATTAAGAGAGCCAACCGAGATAATCTCTCGTTTGATTTCCTGATTTCTGGAATCCAAAAAGAAAATCACAAAATGTTCTTTTTTATGGTCGCGCAAATCTTTGAGTTCGTTCCACACATCTTTTGGCGTTAGAAGCAAAGCTGATTGCTTGTTTTGCAAAAGCCGGCGGCCCAGCTCAAAGCAGGCCACGATCTCGCATGCCTTTGCCGCTCCGAGTCCGAAGGTACTTTTTAACTCCTTAACCGATGCTTTCGCCAATCCGACACTGCTAAACTTCTTCAAAATCTTATTTGCCAGCTCAACAACATTCACGCCCTCACTGCCGGTCCGCAAAAGAATAGCTAAAAGTTCTGAATTCGAAAGCCGCTCGGGTCCATACTTCTCGAGCTTTTCTCTCGGCCGCTCAATTTTTGGTAAATCTTTTATCTTCATTTTTACCCCTTTCTTTCCTTAATAAACCCTGCACCTTTTTATTCATTTTTTTGGTTATCCACAACTTTTTTATTTTCTTTGACATTTATTTGACGAACGGCTATACTATAAATACAGTATCGAGAAAGGGCGTCGACCGTTAGGACGATGGCCCTTTTTCATTTGTCTCTAATGATAGGCGTCGTTTTGCGTCTTTATCTATAAAGATATTAAACATATAATTTTTGAACCCCCCGTCTAACTCCAGAAAATTCTTGTCCACCATGCCTAAATTTCCTTTAAAATGTTCAAGGAGTCGTCTCTTGTACTTATCGCCGCTTAATATGACTTTAGTTGCCAATTTGAGATCATAGTTTATTGCCCCGACCATAAGATCTGCAAGTTGTAACAAATCGTTGGACTTTGAATTAAAACGGCATACTCCCGCAACGGCTAACCGATTCAATTTTTCATTTATTTTGCGTTTTACATTAACTTCAAATTTTACATTATCGGGAACAGACATATAATCCGCATTCACGATTATTATCTCGTTAGGAGGAATTGCGGCCTCAAGAACCCGAATTGAAATACCTTCATACGCCTTCCACGGATCACCGCCGAATTCTCGATTAAAATATTCTCCATGTTTATCCAGCGAATATGAGCAAAAGGATATGCTCCGCGTTGAAAAGAAGGCGTCAAGAGCAAATTTACAAAACTCAAGATTATTTTTAGAAAGTTTATTAAAATGTAGTTCATCGTGGAAATTCCTTTTCTGCCGTTCGTAAATTATTTTACTTTGAAGGTAATACGGCTGGGAACATTTAATAAATCCGACTGTAAAAAAGGGGTCTTTAGTGTTGCTCAAACTTCCGCTTTCATCCAAAAAGCAAAATTTTGTCCAGATATTTTTATAATCTGACAATTTTAAATCTTTATTTTTATCTGAAAAAATTTTTTCAAACATTTATACGCTGTCATATCCGATTAAATTGGTAATAATATCTGTCATAGCGTCTTTTTCTTTTGGGTGGCTGATTGCCATTAAAAGAACCAGAGCAATCAGAGTATTGTCGCTTATCTTATTTTCGCCGGTTTTTTTGAACAAGTAATTATTTCTGTCCAAAAAATACACAAAAAGAAAAGCGGCAATCCGCTTGTTGCCGTCAACGAACGGATGGTCTTTGACGAGAAAATACAAAAGATGGGCGGCTTTTTCATCCAAACTTTTATAAAGTTCTTTTTTGTTGAAAGTCTGATAAAGCCCCTTGATGATTCCTTCGAATTTTCCCGGATATTCCTGACCGAAAAGTCCGGGCATTTCGTTTTTTGCCGCGAGTTCTTTTCTTACTCTTCTGATTATTTCCCGGCAGTCATTTGTTTTCAGGGTGAATTTCGCTTTGCCTTTTTTTATTGTTTTTAATCTGCCCGCGTCGTATTGCTCCAGAACCGAAAGGGCTTTTGAGTAAGCGGACAGCAGGTCCGATATTTGTTCTTTTTCCATACTCCCTTATTTTACCACTCTTTATTTTTTAAGTCGCTTGCATTTGTTCCTGCGACGTAGCCGGTGCTCCAGCAGATTTGAAGATTATAACCGCCGGTCGGGCCGTCCAAGTCAATTATTTCCCCCGCCAAAAACAGATTCTTAATTATTTTAGAGCGCATTGTTTTGGAATCTATTTCTTTCAGCTCCACTCCTCCGCTTGTCACTATCGCCTGGTCAAAACCGATTGGACCCCTGGCGGTCAATGTTAAGCCCTTGAGCGCGTCAATAATTTTTTTGCGCTCCTCTTTGGTTATGGAATTTATTTTTTTGTCCGGGCTTATTCCGGTAAATCGCATAATCAAACCGCCCAATTTCCGTGGAAGAAGTTCGGGCAAATAATTTTTAAAATCTTTGTTTCTTTTAAAGTCTCTTTGCAGTCTTTTATCCAAAGTTAAGATATCCAAAGCCGGCTTAAGGTCAATTTTCAGAATTACTTCTCCGCCAGCCAGCAGTTCTCCTATTCTTTTGCTCAAATCAAGAATTATCGGCCCGCTCAAGCCGAAATGAGTGAAGAGCATCTCCCCGAATCTGGAATCCTGTTTTTTATTATTTTGGAAGAGGCTAAGGCTGACATTTTTTAAGGTCAGGCCCTGAAGATCTTTAACCCAATTTTCTTTGGTTTCTATGGGCACCAATGCCGGCAGGGGATTTACAATTTTATGCCCCATTTTTTGCAGCCACTCATAACCCTTGCCGGTCGAGCCGGTTTTGGGATAAGATTTTCCGCCGGTAGCCAAAATAAACGATTGGGCGGCTATTTCTTTGTTTTTTAATTTCACGCTTTCAATTTTTTTGTTTTTAATATTGAAGCCGATAACTTCTTGGCCCAATAATAACTCAACTTTATTTTGCTTTAAATATTTCAATAAAACATTGAGAACGTCCTCTGCTTTGTCCGAAACGGGAAAAATCCGTCTGCCCCTTTCTATTTTTGTCGGCAGGCCTTTTTCCTCAAAAAATTTTATAACTTCTTCCGGGCCGAAAACAGAAAGAGGGGACAGAAAAAACTGCCCTTTTTTCCCTAATTTTTCAGCGAATTTTTTATCGTTAAACTCGGCCTGAGAAATATTGCAACGGCCCCCGCCGGTGATTAAAAGTTTTTTCCCGGGACTGTGGTTTTTTTCAATCAAAACAACTCTGGCGCCCAGTTCAGCCGCTCTAGCCGCTGCCATCATTCCGGCCGGTCCGGCGCCAATGACTGCAATTTTATAAGGTATATTATTTATATCGTATTGGGATTTAATCTTTCGTAGATTTCGCCCGTCAGTTTTCTGAATAATTCGCGTTTTTTCCAGAAGGAATTGCTTTCCGAAAAATTTTTGTTCCGAATTTTATTTAAATCTTGAACTACCATATATCTTACATGCCCCAAGTCGGCGCCTGATTTAGTGTCAATGTCTTCCAGTCCCTGATAAATCTCTTTCAAGTGATTATATTTGTTGGGGATACTCAATTCCCGGTTGGGTTTTGTGCGGGACGAAAGACTGTCGGAAAGGGACGAATTCAATTCTATGTGTTTGATAAAATCGTGGATGGCCACAAAAAAAGCAAAGCTCGCCGGCGTCTTCAAAACTTTTTGAAATTTTTCATCCAGGTCGCTTTTTACTTTGTTTGGTAATGCCACTACTTATATATTATCACAAACAACGATGTTTTACAAATAATCCTTGAAAACATTTCGAAAGTGGAATCCAAAAATCGCGTAAGTGATGGCTGACGGGAAAAGCCGCGGATGTCTGAATAAAGACCAGAAGAAGAACTTCCAATAAGAAACCCTTGCCTTATCTTTTATGCCGAGAAACCATATGGATTTAAAAAGCGCCCCGGAATAACCAAAATGGAAACGAATGTAACCGAAGTGAAAATGAAACTTTTGTAATGACTTATATTCTTTTAAAAATCTCCTAACCCGTTCGTAATAAGGCTTGGGGGAGTAAATTCCGCTGATAATTCTTTTATAGCCGTTGATGAGTATTTCGTAATCCATTTTAGGGATAAAATTGATTGAAGAGTCCGTATTGTCTCCCGAAATATTTTTTAACAGCCTGTTTTCTTTTACAAGATTTTGGTAGAGTCTGGTGCCGCGGGGAGCGTTTAACAGTCCCACCATAGCGGTGATAATTCCTGTTTTTTGGATGAACTCAATCTGCCTTTCAAAAATTGAAGGGGGGTCATTGTCAAATCCTACGATAAATCCTCCGGTAACCCGCAAGCCAAACTTCTGAATTTTTTTAACACAGGCCACCAAATCGCGGTTTTTGTTTTGAAACTTATTACATTCCGTAAGGCTGTCTTCATTTGGAGTTTCAATCCCTATGAAAACTTCTCTAAAGCCCGCCCTGACCATCAGGCGCATAAGTTCTTCGTCATCAGAAAGATTTATAGAGGCTTCCGTACCGAATAAGAAGGGATGTCTTTTTGTTTCCATCCATTCGGCTATGGCGGGCAACATTTCTTTTTTTAACTTTTCTTTGTTTCCTATAAAGTTGTCGTCAACAAAAAATACTCCGCCCCTCCAGCCATAAGAGTATAAACTTTTTAATTCGGCCAATATCTGGTCTCTGCTCTTTGTCCGGACTCTGTGTCCAAAAAGATTGGTTATATCGCAGAACTCGCAATTAAAAGGACAGCCGCGGGAATATTGGATATTCATAGACGCGTATTTTTTCATATTGACAAGCCCCCAGAGCGGGATGGGCGTTTTTTCTATGTCCGGGAATTCTTTGGATGTATAAATATGTTTGGCGCATCCTTTCTTCAAATCTTCCAAAAAAAGCGGGAGCGTGATTTCAGCTTCGTTAAGCACAAAATAATCCACGTTATCAAACTCCTCGTGTCCGGCAGTAAAGAGGGGACCGCCAACGACAATTTTGATACCCATTTTTTTGCATTTGGCAATCACTTCTTTTGCCGACGCTCTTTGTATGGACATGGCGCTGATAAAAACAAAATCAGCGCCTTCAAGGTCTTTATCCTCTAGCGCCGCTATATTCATATCTATCAGTTTTTTTTCCCAATCCTTTGGAAGCATTGCTGCCACGGTTAATAATCCCAGCGGCGGGTGAGTGGCTTTTTTGGAAATAAATTTTAAGGCATGCCTGAAGCTCCAGAAAGTATCGGGATATCGGGGATAAATTAAAACGACTTTCATATAAATTTATTTTACTTTATTTTGCTCCAAATCAAAGGATCGCCTTCGCCATCCATCTTAAAAAGATATACGCCCCGGAGTCCCATTTTTTTCGCCAAATTTATTTTATCCTCGACTGCTTTGGCGTCGCTGAACCAGACCAGGCGCGTGGAGAAGGCCGTAATGTTATAAGTAAAACTCAGTTCGCCGGCGCTGTTTCTTGTTAATATGCTCTTGGTGCCGGTTGCCAAGGCCATGGCGTCGTTAAAACCGATGCTTCGGATGCGTTTATAAACCGGAGAGTTGCTTCCCAAGGCCACCTCGTACTCATAACCATAAGTGGGAATGCCGAGCATAATTTTTTTGGGACTTACCTCTTTGAGGGTTTCTTGAAGCACTTTTTTTACCCAATCCGGATCAGCCACGGGCGCGTAGAGCCGGTCTTTGCCTTTGGCGTTGTTTAATTTCAAATCAACAAAAACCTGGTCATAGGCCATCACCCTTATCTGGTCGCAATATTTGTTTAACTCGATAAGGTCATTGGACCGCTCCACTGTTTTGGGAATATTTCCGGCTGTAAACAAAGAATCAAGGGGTGTGCGCGGCTCAATGGTGCAGGAAAGAATTTTTTTCTTGGGATGAAGTCTTATGGCCAAGCCTTTTATAAAAGTAGAAAAATAATCTTTGTCTGCTGAATTTTTTTGTTCATAATCAATATCAACTCCGTCAAAATTTTGCGATAACACCATTGCCGCAATAATGTCTTCGTGCGCCTGTCTGCGTTTGGCGTTGGATAATAAATAATGAATTTCATCGTCGTCGAACAGGGCAACAGAAGGAAGAATTTTCATTTTAAGACTGCGGGCCGCAGAAAAAAAAACAGGCCAGGGCGCTTCGTTGATTTTCATTCTGTCCACCAAGGTGCCGTCGTATTTCACTTCGTACGAAAAAGGGCTGATGTCAGTGAAGGGCTTGATATTAAAACGATTAACAACATCCTGAGTGCCCAATGTTTTGTTCCAATAGGGGATCCAGCCTCCATAATAAAAACCAACGGCCGAAACAGAAAAAGGCGCCAGTCCCAGGCAAAAAATAATTAATATTTTTTTCATTAATTATTTGCTAAATAATTTTACAAACCAGCCGAACATGCTGAATTTGCTTTCGTTGGCTTTGAGGAAATCTTCAATCTTTTGCTCTTCCTGTTGCAATGTCTGGATTTGTCCCTGAAGGGTTGTTTTGATTTCTTCGCTTGTTGTCGTCGCTTTATTCAGCAGTCTTTTCAGTTGGTCAATCTGGTTTCCGGTTTTCACCATCTCGCTGCGTAACTGGCCGATGTTTTTATAATCTGTTCCGATTAAAAACGTCTTTATCTTGTTTCTGTTTTTGATTTTGTCTATTGCGTCGGCCATTTTGTCTTTGATGTCATTTTGGGCATTGGCAACTGCTTTGACTTTTTCGCCTATTTCTCCCTTTTCTTTATCGGCCGCTTCCGAAAGTTTTTGAACAAATGTCGCCACGGCGCTTTTGTGTTCCGCGCCATTAACTTGTTTCTCGTTTTGCGCTTTGGCAAAGGCGACCGAAAAACAAAAGGAGATTGCCAATACCAAAGAAGTTATAAGTAATTGGTTATTTTTAATTTTTTTCATAGTTTTTTGTATTAGTTAATAATAGTATTCGACCTTTCATTTTCATTCTACCAAAAAATCGCCTGATTGGCGATTTTTTAATTTGGCTCCGGCGGTTGGATTCGAACCAACGACCAACTGCTTAACAGGCAGCTGCGCTACCGCTGCGCCACGCCGGAATGTTTTAAGTTTTCAATAATTCTCTTCTTTTCTAAAAATCCCCTTGGAGATTTTAAGAAAAATTCTCGTTGGAACGCTAAATGTTTATCAGAAAATTCTTCTGTATATATTAAAATAAACGGACGACGGTATCTTGTAGATTTATTACTTCCATTATTGTGTTTTTGAATTCTCTTTTCAATATCTGTTGTACAACCTATATAAAATTTTTTATCTTTCTGGCTTTGTAATATATACACAATGTATTTCATGAATTGTTCTACCGCCCCCGAAGGGGCCCCTTCGCCAATGGCGAGCCTTTGGCTTGGGGTGCGCCACGCCGGACTATTTTTTATTTTACTCCAAACTGCCTAAAATTGCCAGAATGGCAATGCTGACAATTATGATTGCCAAAAAACCAAGAACAAATTTAATTGATGTTTTATTTAGCATATCCTGTTTTTATTTTACCAGATTTGGAAAAAAATGTATAATCAATTCATGACCAAGAAAATCAACAAAGTTATTAAAAATTTAATTTACTCCGATGTTTTTCTTTTGACCGGCCTTGGTTTTGTGGCGCCGATTTTCGCCATTTATCTGACAGAAAATATTGAGGGCGGAAATATTGAAGTGGTTGGATTTGCAGCCGCCATTTTTTGGATAGTCAATTCTCTGGTAATAATTCCCATCGGCAGATTTCTGGACAAGAATCACGGAGAAAAAGACGACCTCTGGTTTATTGTTCTCGGAAATATTTTGGCGGCCCTTGCTGTTCTCGGTTATCTTTTTTCAAAATTTCCCTGGCACATTTATATTCTGCAGGGGCTTTACGGATTGGGCATGGCCATGAACATGGCCGGCTACACAGCCATTTTCACCCGCCACATTGATAAAGACAAAGAGGCTTATGAATGGAGCGTACGCGGAGCCTGGGTGGGGATTGGCAGCGGTTTGGCCGGCGCTGTCGGCGGCTGGGTGGCCTACAATTTCGGCTTTACCAATCTTTTTATCGGCATAATAATTTTTATTCTTGTCAGTGCCATTCTTCCTCTTTTGATTTTGAAAGAAATGAAGATGCGCGATAAAGCGGAACCGGTTTTTCCGGAAATAAAAACAATGCCTCCAACCGCGCCCAAAGAATAGAAATATGAACGAAGAATTAGCTAAAATATTTTATGAGATCGCCATTTATTTTGAAATGGATGATGTGCCTTTTAAGCCGCAGGCGTACGAAAAGGCGGCTGTTGTTTTGGAAACTCTTTCCGAAGATGTGGAAAAAATTTACAAAAAAGAGGGGATTAAGGGATTGGAAAAATTGCCTGGCATCGGCAAAAACATTGCCGAGAAAATTATTGAATATTTAAAAACCAGGAAAATCAAAGAGTATGAAAAATTAAAAAAGAAAATTCCGGTTAAATTGGGAGAATTAATGCCGGTGGAGGGTCTGGGTCCCAAAAAAATAAAAATTCTCTATAAAAAACTAAAAATAAAAAACCTCAAGGATTTGGAGCGGGCGGCGCTGGCTCATAAAATCGTTCCACTTTTTGGTTTTGGAGAAAAAACGGAAAAAAATATTTTAGAAGGCATAAAATTTTTGAAAAGAAATAAAGGCAGATTTTTGCTTGGTGATATTTTGCCGAGCGTGCGGGTTATTTATGAAAAATTAAAAAATTTGAAAGAAGTAAAAAAAATCAGCCTGGCCGGTTCCTTGCGCCGAATGAAAGAAACCATCGGCGATGTTGATTTTTTGGTTGTTTCCGACAAGCCCAAAATAGTGATGGATTTTTTTGTTTCTTTAGCTGGCGTGGTAAAAGTTTGGGGTAAAGGCGCGACCAAGGCCTCGGTAAGAATGAAAGCCGGTTATGATATGGATATTAGAGTAGTGCCGGAAAAAAGTTACGGTTCCGCCCTTCAATATTTTACCGGTTCAAAAGAACATAATATTGCCACGCGCAAAATCGCCATTGATAAAGGATTTAAGCTTAACGAGTACGGCATTAAAAAAGAAGAAGATGTTTATAAAGCGCTTGGCCTGCCTTATATTGAGCCGGAACTGCGCGAAAATACCGGAGAATTAAATAATAAATTACCCAAACTAATCGGCTACGATGATATTCTTGGAGATTTGCATGTGCATTGCGATTGGGACGGCGGCTCTAACTCTATTGAAGAAATCGCCGAGGCGGCGGGAAAAATGGGTTATCAGTATGTCGGCATTGCTGACCACACGAAATTTTTGAGAATAGAACACGGGTTGGACGAAAAGCAATTACTTCAACGCAACAAAGAAATAGACAGAATAAATTTAAAATTTAAAATTAAAAATTTAAAATTCCGAGTGCTGGCTGGTTGCGAGGCGAATATTTTAGGCGACGGCACAATTGATATTGAAGACAAAGTTTTGGCGCAGATGGATTTTGTCATTGCCGGAGTTCATTCGCAGATGAAAATGAGTAGGGGAGAGATGACCGAAAGAATTATTAAGGCAATGAGAAATCCCAATGTTGATATAATTGCTCATCCCACGGGCCGAATTATTAACCGGCGCGACGAGTATTTAGTTGACGTCAATCAGGTTTTGAGAGCAGCCAAGGAAACAGGTACTATACTAGAAATAAACGCTTCGCCTTATCGGCTTGATTTGAAAGACACTTATATTAAAAAAGCGAAAGAAGCAGGAGTAAAAATGGTCATTAATACCGATGCGCATAATTTGGAGCAATTGTCTTTAATGGAATACGGAATCAGTCAGGCGCGCCGGGGTTGGGCCGAAAAATGTGATATAATTAACGCCTGGCCATTAGAGAAATTTCTGAGTTTTTTGAAAATATAAAATAACGGGCTGTAGTACAACGGCAGTATTTACCCTTGGGGTGGGTAAGACCCGGGTTCAATTCCCGGCAGCCCGAATAAACGTTTTTTAAATTTCAATTTTTGAAAACAGATAACTGCCTATTGCAAGAAAAATAGCAGTAATTATGCTAAGTGTCAGAAAATCAGTAATTATTCCAAAGTGCGCGCTGTTAGCCAACGTTCCCCTTAATCCATCCACCCCATAAGACAGAGGATCAATGCGGGCCGCGGTAATTAATCCCTTTGGCAACCCCTCTAAAGGGAAAAGCGCTCCGGAAAGAAAAAATAGCGGCATCACGAGGAAATTCATAATGAGCTGGAATCCCTGCATATCGGTAAGCAGAGAAGCAATGGCGGTTCCCAAGGCGGTAAAAAGAAGCGCGGTGAGTAAAATAAAGACCATTGCCGCCGGGAAAAGCGCTATGCTTACCGGCCGAAATCCTATGAGAAAAGAAATAAACAGGACGATAATTCCCTGTAAAGACGCGACCGTTGCGCCGCCCAAAGTTCTCCCAATCATTATGTTGAAACGAGACACGGGGGCAACCAGGGTTTCTTTTAAGAATCCGAATTGCCTGTCCCAAATAATTTCAATGCCGGAAAAAATCGCCGTAAAGATAATACTCATAGCAATGATTCCCGGGGCAAGAAACTGTATATAGTTTCCGCCGCCTGCTTTTTGAAATATGGGACCAAAACCAAATCCCAAAGCGAGGAGAAAAAGAAGGGGCTGGCCAATGGAGCCGATAATCCGGGACCTGGAACGGAAATAACGTTTTAATTGTCTTAGCCAAAGAATATATATAGTGCTCATATTTTTTACCTTCTGAACATGCGCCGGCGCATCCGCATGTGGTCGTTTGAACTTACTTCTTCTTCGCGGATGGTACGACCGGTCAGGCTAAGGAAAGCGTCTTCAAGAAAAGAGGTTTTGGTTTGATTTTTAAGTTCCTGTGCCGAGCCATTGGAGATGATTTTACCCTTATCAATAATAGCAATTCGGTGTGCCACCCGGTCCGCTTCTTCCATATAATGCGTGGTGAAAAATACCGTCATTTTTTCTTCTTGATTGAGATTTTTAATGTAGCCCCAAATATGATTCCGTGTCTGCGGGTCAAGCCCCAATGTCGGTTCGTCAAGAAAAAGAATCTTTGGATGGTGAATAAGCCCCCGCGCAATCTCAAGTCTTCGCTTCATGCCGCCGGAAAAATTTTTTACCAATTCATCTTTGCGGTCCCAGAGCTCCACAAATTTCAGCAATTGCTCAATTCGTTCTCGCCGGACACCTTTCGGCACCTTATAAAGCACTCCATGAAATTCCATGTTCTCGTGGGCGGTAAGTTCATCGTCCAAACTTGGGTCCTGAAAGACGATGCCAAACGAATGACGCACTTCTTTTTGCTGCGTTACCGGGTTGTAGCCGTTCAATTTAATTTGTCCGTTTGTGGGGCGGAGAAGAGTGGTAAGCATTTTGATGGTGGTTGTTTTTCCGGCGCCATTAGGTCCGAGAAACGCAAAAATCTCTCCGCTTTCAATATTAAAAGATATGCTGTCAACCGCTGTAAAGTCTTTGAACCGTTTGGTGAGATTCGTGACTTCGATAATATTAGCAGGTTGTTTCAAAGAATCCATACATTAGGGAGTTGAGGTTGCCTGCCGCAATTGGATGGTTTGCGCGGTTACGCTTCCGTCTTGGTTTGAGGTCCCATTCACAGATACTTGTTTTCCAGTTGCGAGATCGCCGGGAGAACCATCTACCGATTTCATAATCTTTGTTGTACCCGAGAAAAATACGATTTTTGAACTTCCGTCGTTTGATTTTACGGTGATGCTTTTATCGTCTTTAGAGATAATATCTCCGTTGACGAAACCGCCGATCGCCCCATTACCGCTTCTTACGTTTCTTAAACCCATTCCATTTCCAGCTACGCCCGCCTGCTGAAAATTCCTTTGGGGAACCTTGCTTTGTTGATATTTCATTCCGCCGTAAAATGCTCCTCCCCCGACCACGACCGTCATAATAATAACGCTCAATAATATTTTATTCATAACGCAATGACTCTATTGGATTTAAGCCGGCTGCTCGACGCGCCGGATAATAACCAAAAATAATTCCGATTGCCGCCGATACGCCGACCGCCAAAAAAATGGACATTAAAGATATTTTAGTCGTAATCCCTCCAAAATAAGATACTCCAAAAGAAAGAAGCCATCCCAAAAAGATTCCCGCAATCCCGCCGATAAAAGTAAGCATTACCGCTTCGGTTAAAAATTGAAGGCTGATATCTTTTTTCTTGGCGCCGATGGCTTTACGAAGGCCGATTTCCCGAGTCCTTTCGGTAACCGTTGTGAGCATCATATTCATTATTCCGATACCGCCCACAATCAAAGAAATTCCGGCAATTGCCGCGAGAAGAATAGTAAGGGTATTACTTATTGAAGAAACGCTTGATATGATATCGGATTGACTCATAATACTGAAATCAGCAAGTTCAGGATTTGAAATATTGTGACGGCTTAACAATAAAGAAGTTATTTGTTCCTGCGCCGTTGTCATTGATTCCTGATCAATCACTTCTATATATATAGTGGACAAATAATTGCTGCCCGCCAAAAAGCGCTGGGCAGTTGATAAAGGAATAAAAATCATATCGTCCTGATTACTCATGCCGCTTCCTCCTTTTTCTTTTGTGATTCCGATAACCTTGAAATCAATCTTATTTATTCGAATAGTTTTTCCAATAACATTAGTAGCACCTTCCCCGAAAAGATCGTCTCTGGTCGTAGGACCCAATACTGCCACCTTTGATAGACTTCGTATATTTTGTTCTGAAATAAACGATCCTTCCGCAATTTCAACATTCCGCACTTCTAAATAATCAGCGGTTGTTCCGACAACGGATGTATTGGTATTTGTTCCTTTTGCGGTAATTTGGTAGCGGCCGGAAAGTTCGGGCGCGACGGCTTTTGCAAGCGTAATTTCTTTCTGAATCGCGTCGGCGTCTTCTTGTTCGAGTGTTTTCGCCGAACCCCGGCCGGCGCTTACCTGCGTTCCAACTCCGCGCTGAAAACTAGGCGATACCATCAGCAAATTTGAACCAAGGGACTGAATGCTTGATGTTATGGAAGCCGTTGAACCCTGCCCGACAGAAATCATGGCGATAACCGAACCGATACCAATAATAATGCCTAGAACCGTAAGACCCGAGCGAGCTTTATTTGAAAGCAAAGCTGAATATGTTTCTTGAAATAAATCGGAAACTATCATAAAGATTTATGGTAAGGGTTGTTATTAATTATTCTTTTTCTTGCGACTTTTTCGTCTTCCGTGATAATGCCGTCGCGGATATGGATAATTCTGTCCGCATGCTCGGCTACGTAACGTTCATGCGTAATTAATACTATCGTGCGATGTTGCTCGTTGTTTAATTTTTGAAAAGTATCAAGAACAATCTCTCCGGTTTTCGTGTCCAAATTTCCCGTTGGTTCATCCGCAAGAATCAAAGAAGGATTATTGACAAGCGCTCTGGCAATCGCCACTCTTTGCATCTGGCCCCCGGACAATTGATTGGAAAGATGATAAAAGTGGGATTCATCCAGACCCGCGTTCCGAAGTTCAATTTTCGCTTTTTCCTCCCGTTCTTCGCGAGGAGTTCCCGCGTACACAAGCGGCAACGTCACATTGCGCAAAACCGTCGCGCGCGGTAAAAGATTATACGATTGAAAAACGAAGCCGATCTTATCTTTTCTGACATCCGCCAACTCATCATCGGACATTTTTGAAACATCTCGGCCATCAAGAAGATAAGTGCCGCTTGTCGGCGTATCAAGGCATCCCAAAATATGCATGAGCGTTGATTTGCCGGAACCGGAAGGCCCCATAATAGCCAAAAACTCTCCGTCTTTTATTTCAAACGAAACTTCTTTAAGGGCAAGGGTGTCGCCTGCCTCACTTTTATATATTTTTGTAATATCTTTGCATTCAATCATAGTTTTATCGTCCGAAACCTCCAACGCTGGGAATTCTAACTCCTGTTGAATTTTGTGTTTGGGTTTGTGTCGTATTGGCGGTAATGGTCTGCGTTATAACCTTGTCGCCTTCTTTGAGACCGCTCTTAATTTCTGTCATTGTGTCATTGGAAAGCCCTGTTTCAACAGTCTGATTACGAGGAACATTATTTTCCAGCACTTCAACATACTGCCCGCCGTTGGATTTTACCGCCGCATTGGGAACAAGCAAAACATCCTGTTTTATATCAGTGATAATGGCCGCGGAAACACTCATGCCTGATTTCACCCTTTCATCTTGCGTGTCAAAAACAATTTTTACACCGTAATTTACCACTCCTTGCGAAACCGTGCCAAGGGCATCAATTTCCGCCACTTCGCCGGTAATATTCAAGCCTTCAATCGCGTCAAAAGTAAGCGTTACTTTTTGGCCGACTTTAACTTTTGCCACATCAACTTCGTTGAGGGAAATTTCGGCAATTTTCTGATGGGTAATGAGAGTTGCCAGCGTTGTGCCGGACGAAACAGAATCTCCTTTTTTGATATTTACCTCTGTCGCAACGCCGCTGAAGGGAGCGCGGATATAATAATCGGCAAGTTTTTCTTTGGCTTCCAAAAGCGTGTTTTCCGCCTGGCTCACCTTAATCTCCTGGTCGCTGATGTCAAAACCGGTGCCGGCCAGGGTTTCCTTGTCGGTCTGAATGGTGTTTTTTACAGAAAGAAGATTTAAAAGATAACTATTTGTCTCGCCGGTATAAGAGCTGAGACTGGAAAGATAGGTGTCAACCAGCGTATTGTATTTGAGACTGTTTTCGGTCAGTTTGTCTTTGTAGAATTGAAATAAATTATTGGCGTTTTTTATAGCCTCGGCAATATCTCTGACAGTTTCATAGGTTTCGTTTATTAATGACTCTATGGTTTCCTTTTCTGAAAGCCTGCTCGCGGCCTTGTAATCGCTTAAATTTTTGTCATAGGCGGCCCGGGCTTTCTGATAGGAGTTGAAAGTTTGATTCCGATAGACCAGGGCGGCTTCGTCGTATTTTTTGGCGACGTCGGCAACGACATCGATGTTCCATTGCTTGGTCGTACTCAGACTGCTGCCGAAAAGAACGTCATAAATACCGCTCATTATGGAGGGGAGATTAAGAAATGTGTCAGAGATATTATTAAATCCGTCGTCATAGGCCTTTTTAAGATCGTCCTGGGCTTTTTCTTTGATGCCCCGGATAAATCCTTCGTCAGTGGCGATACCTTTCATTTTTTCAAGGTCAAGCCGCGCGCTCTGAAGACTAATTTCTGCGTCGCGCACCGTTTTTTGGGCATCTCTCGTATCAAGTTGCACCAAAAGTGTTCCGGTCCCCACTTCTTGGCCGTTTTTTACTCCCACATAAACCGCATCAGCCGAGGCTTTTGATTTAATGTCTACTTGATTTGAGGCGGAAATCTGCCCGCTTCCGGAAACGGAAACAATAAGCGTGCCCTTCTCAACGGCTGCCGTCACATATCGAGTCGCAACAGCGCCTGAAAATAATTTGCCGTAAGCGTAATATCCTCCGCCAATAAGCGCAAGAACGATAATTCCCGTTAAAAATTTTCTTTTTAAAAGTTTTTGGATAAAATTTTTCATGGCGAATTTTAGAATACCCGAATTAATTTGGCTTCGATCTGACCCTCTTTATTCGGCGAACCGATAACCGTCACCCGATCATCAACTTTGAGATCAAAAACTTTAAGATTGTCTTGCTGTCTACGAATCATTGTTTGGTCCGAAACAACAATTGTCTGCTCGACATTATCCTGTCCTTTTATAATCAATGTATTGCCGTCGACCTTAATGATTGAACCGGCATTGCCGTGGGCATTCATGAAATCTCTGCCCATAAAATCATTGAACATTCCTCCGCGGGGACCGCCGAAATTGCGGTGATAATTTTCTCCCCAGCGAAAAGAGAAATTCGCTTTTTTGAAACCGATTGCCATACCCGCCCCAAAGACGAGCAAAAGTACAACGAGTCCTCCGATGCCCCAGAAAGCCGTCTTAAATGTTTTAGATTGAAATATTTTGTTGTAATCCATAAACAATTTTTAAGTCTCTTGCTAATAATTTAAACGACCCTAAAAACATAAAGATAACGGCAAAAAACATTGCCAAACTTATTGCCGGAATCGTTTCTAATAATGACATGGCAAAATTTTGCCAATAAGCGGTTATAATTCCAAAATCCGAGAACGCCAAAGAAAGAAACTGCAAAAATCCGGATTGATTAATGTCTGTCTGAACCAGATTAAAAACAGGAACTAAAGCAGCGGCCGAAGCAACAAATCCGAGAAAAATAACAACCAATCTTTGCTTCACAGCCAAAACATGCCTTTCCCGTCCGATTCTCTCCATTATTCTGTCCAGCAATCCTTCGGGCGGCTCAATGGCCGTAAAACAACTAAAAAGTTTTTCGTATTCCTTACGCATACCTCTATATATCTAATACGATTAAGAGGCGCGTTTTGGTGCATTTTTAATAAAGAGTATTTTTTTCAGCATAATAAGGCCGCGGCGGTGGCGGGATTTGATAGTGTTAATAGATTCTTCCAAAACCTCGGCGATTTCACGGAAAGTGAAGTGGTCGTTATAGTGGAGAAAAAGTATCATGCGATATTCAGACGGAATTTTTTCCAAAATAGTGCTTAAAGAAAGTTCCGGAATAAAAGGCGCAGGGTCGGCAAAAGTATCTATTATTTCATCGGAGAACGGTATAGTTTTCTTTTTTCTAAGAAAATCAATCGCCGAATTTTTGGCAATAGAAAAAATCCAAGTTTTAAAACTTTTCTGTGGGTTAAATTTCTTAAGATTTTTCCAGACTTTCACAAACGTTTCTTGGGTTATATCCTCCGCGTCCTGCGAATTCCCCACATATCTATAAACAAAACTATATATTGGTTTAAGATATTTTTTTACTAAAACTTCAAAAGATTCCATTTATTAGAGGTGTTTTTTGATTAGTTTGTGAAGTTCGGCGATATGTTTTTCTTTTTCAGCCGCAATTTTTTTTAAAAAAGCCAGACATTCTTTGCATTTTCCCGCGTCTTTAAGATATTCTTTTTTAATCCGCCACAAACTTTTATGTTCCTCGGTCATCTGGAGCAATAAATTATAAACGTGATTATTTAACATACACTTTTTATAATATCACAGATGAGTTAAAATAGAAATATGGGGGTGAAGAAAATAGTTTTAGTAATAATTGTTATTTTGTTGGGCTGGTTGTTTGTGAGGTTTGTCATTGGCGGACCGGAGGATGACTGGATTTGTGTTAATAACGAATGGGTCAAGCACGGCAATCCTTCTGTGCCAAAACCTACAACACTTTGTGGAGAAACCATTAATGTGAAAGTATACTTTAATAATAATAAGATGGACCCCGAATATTCCTGCAACAAAGTTTTTCCGGTTGAGCGGCAGATTATAAAAACGCCGGCAGTGGCTCGGGCTGCTTTAGAAGAATTGTTGAAAGGAGATGTAACTGACAAAGAAAATTTAGACGGTTTTACAACCAGTATTAATCCCGGTGTGAAAATTCAAAAATTAATTATTGAGAACAACGTTGCAAAAGTTGATTTTGACGAGCAATTGGAATATCAAGTCGGCGGTTCCTGCCGGGTGGCGGCTATCAGTGCGCAAATCACAGAAACTCTAAAACAATTCCCGTCAATAAAAAGTGTTATTATTTCAATCAACGGCCGGACCGAAGACATCTTACAGCCGTAAAAAACATGGAAAATTTTGAAAATGCAAATCAGCCGCCAACTCCGCCATTTAAGGAAAATCTTGTTGATTTTCCGGCAAGGGCAATTAATAGCGATATTCCCGAGGGTTATCCCGTATTGCTCAAACATTTTGAAAATAATCCGGAAAAAATTGTGAAAATTAGCAGAAAAGAAAATATTTATCGCTTTACCGGTGAAAATGATCCAGTTGAATCACCCAAAAGCATTGAAATACAGAAAAAAAGTAAAGAACACTATAGCGAACTAGCCGGTAAATATAATATTGCCATTACTCAACCCGAATATGTTATAGGTAAGGATGAGGACGGAAAAGAATCTGTTGTATACTCTGTTTCTGATAGGATACACGGAGATAATTTACTGGAAAGAATTAAAGATTTTAAGCCAGAAGAGATTGAAGAGCTAGAAAACCTGTTAATTTCTCTGATGGATTATTTTGAAGATAAATTTAACAACGACAATTATTATTTGGGCGATGTAGGAAACCTCGGAAATTATATGTATGGACGCAAGAAAGAAGAAGACAAAGACAGGATATATTTGGTTGATGTAGAACCAGTCTTAAACGATTTAGATAGTTCAGAAAAAAGAAATTTTTTCTATTCTCGCATAAAAGAAGTATTTTATCCGCAGATTGAATATGCAGAGAAAGAAACGGGATTAACGTTATCAGGGGTCCGCAAAAGATACTCAGATTTTATCAGAAATATCGAAAAAAAATTATAAAACATGGAAAATATTTTAGAAGTAAAAAATTTGACGGTGAGTTTTGGTGAGGAAAAAGTTATTGATGGACTTTCTTTTAATCTTAAAGAAAAAGAAA
>Ga0315282_10006507_pt1 | contig 19531 bp, 15 predicted proteins | sample YL17G07_20_MG_FD_203693 | JGI IMG/M metagenome (GOLD analysis project Ga0315282, IMG submission 203693) | Sediment microbial communities from Yellowstone Lake, YNP, Wyoming, USA - YL17G07_20 | ecosystem: Environmental > Aquatic > Freshwater > Lake > Sediment | place: USA: Wyoming | collected... | reverse complement strand
GTCTGGCCCTCAGCGAAGCCCTCCGTGGCGTCGGACAGCAACACCTCGCCACCGGGCACCGACGGCACGAGGGCGAATACGACACGCGTGGGAGGCTGGTCACTCCAAGAAAGGGCACATCGGAACTGGACGGGGCCGCTCAGGTCGGTGAGGGTCTGGGCTTGGTACCACGTGTTGTCCACGTAGCGGCCTACCTGAAACTGAGGCGTAGCTTCAGCGACGCCCACAAGGAGGCAGCCGGACAGGAGTACCATCGCAAAGCGAACACAAGTTCTGGGGGGGGTACAGCAAGTCCTCTCAACCCAACCACACTCCAATCAAGAGACAAGGGGACCGGCGCGGGGGCCGTGCCCCTCACCACCTCCTCACTCCCGCAACGATAACAACGGACAGCTTCTGCCTGTTGGAGTCCCCACCTTCACGTTTGTTGCGGGCGACCGAGTCAGCGGCGAAGCCGCGGTGGCGTCTCTTGGGGGCCGCACGGGCGACGGCCTGTCAGAACGCCCAGTCGAGCCCCATCGTGACGCGCGGCAGGGCCGCGGCCCGGCCGGCGATCGGCCAGGCGAGCGAGCCCCAGACGTACAGCGGGACGCCCAGGTACTTGATGCGCGCTCGACCCGTCACGCCGAAGTCGGCGTAGACCCTTGACCTGAGCAGGCTGCTCGCGGTGTCCCCGCCGACACCCACGTCGGCGAACGCGGCGAACCACCAGTCCCGCACGCCCAGGCGCTCGGCGAAGGCCGGTGTGCCGATCTTCATGCGGTACTCAACGGACCCCGCGATGACCTTCTCCACCAGCGGCGCATCCCCAAGCGAGAAGCCGCGCAACGCCCACCGATCCACCAGCGAGGTGCGCAACTGATCGGGCACGTTGCCGTCGGCCCAACTCACCGATAGGCGAGTGGCCAGCGTGTGGTGGTTGTGGAAGTGATAGAAGCCGTAGGCGTCCAGCCTAGTTCGCGTGTAGTCGTAGTCGCTGCCGAAGGCTCGCGCCCCAACGCTGACCGACCCGCGGAGCTCCCAATCGAGAGCGTGGTAGCCGACCATCGACTCACCGGTGCGGAACCGGGTGAGGCCGAATGTGACGTAGTTCGTGAGACCCGAGTCCTGCAGCACCGGCCTGAGCGGGACTAGCTGCGAGAACGTGGTCGAGAGACTGTACCTCATCCGCGGGATGCCCTGCGACCCCAGTGGACGGCCGGAGTAATGCGCGGCTCCGAGCGAGACGTTGCTGCCCCCGCCCATGTTGCTCAGCGTTATGTACTGCTGGTTCTTCGGCTGCACCGGGAAGCCGCGCGTGATGCCCACCGCGCCGAGCGCGCGTCTCGACGAGAAACCGTACATCGCGTCCGCGGAATAGAGGTAGTCCTCCTTGTACCGCCCGACAACGCCGGCCCCGAGCATCGTGCCGTCCGTCGCGGTGTTGCCGAAGCGCGGGTAGACGATGTTCCAGTCGTTGTGCATGAACTCGCTGACGTTGGAGTTCAGAATGGCGTCGACCCAGGAGTTGCCCGACACGCCCCGGCGCGTCTCCAGGATCTCGTCCCACTGCTGGGTCTCCAGGTCACCGACCTCTCCGGTGCGCGACATGGTGACCTGGATGTCCCGAAACACGAGGGTCAACCCGCCGCCGCTCTGCGCGAGCTTGGCGCCGCCCGTAACGCTCATGGTGTCGATCTCGCCCGTGCGCACGAGCGTGGTTGACACCGCCTGGGCGTTGAGGACGCCCACGAACTTCACCCCGACGAAGGTGGCGTTCACCGGCACCTCGGCCTTCGACGTGACAGTGGCCGTCGGCTCGCCTTGGGCGTTCGGCTTGAGCTCGGTGATGGTGTGCTCCCCGTGCATCGTCACGGTGCCGCCCTCGCCGCTCTGACCGATAGCCTCTGTTCGCCACGTAGTGCCGGGCGCCACCGGCTCCGGAGGCAGCTCCATCGAGTAGACGAACCGGAAGCACAGCTCCATGATGGACAGGAGCCCGGTGTTGCCGGACCCCTCGGCCGAAACCTGACGGCGGGAGTTGAGGCGCCAGACCCAGCCCAGGGACTCCTCCTTGAAATCCCACTTGCGCCCCACGAGCTGGAAGAACCCGTCCCGGACACAGAACATGGTGTCATACAGGCCGTCGGCGTCCCTCGACCTGGGAACGACACAGAAGTCCAGCCCGGCGATGACCGGCACGTCCTTGCCGAGCGCGAAGTCGAGCCGCGCGTGGAAGTCCAGCGTATAGGACGAGCCGTGTCCGGGCTGGGGCTGGAACAAGAGAGACACCGGCTCCTCGGCCGACCCAATGCCGGCGCATACGACGAGGAGGACGGCGGTCGGCACGTGAAGTAGACTTCGCGGCACTGGATCAGTCCCTTTCGAGCACCGCTGTTCCACAGCGCGGGACTCACAGCCTGCCGAAGCGGCATCTGGGAGCAAGGGAAGCACGACGATGATCGGCAGACCCACAGGCCATACTCGAGCCGGCGTTGCCCGACTGGGAGGGTGTCTCGCGTACGTCGTGGGCGGCCTGCTCCTCCTCTTGGCCGGCAACGACCTGTTCCAGTCCGCTCAGGAGGCCGCGGCGCTCGCCAGCGGGGAGTCGCAGGTGGCGTACACCGAGTACGACCCCTTCTACGGCAAACCTGTGGCCGAGCGCACCGTCGCGATCTCGCCCCGGGATGTCGCCGCTGAGCGCACCCGAGCCGTGGTGCTCGGCGTCCTGGGTGTCCTGGCGGTCATCGCGGGAGCCGTTACGCAGGGCCCTCCCTGGCGCAGCCTCGCGCCCACCCCTCAGAGACAGCGCGACCGCTGACCGCGGACCGGGCATGTGGTCGGCTTCCCGCTTGTGGACCCGACCGAGGAGCCGCGCCCGGCCGCGGCAGGTAATGGGGACCTCCCGGAAGGGCCCGGCGCGCTCGCGTGGAACGGAAGTAGTGGAGGGTGAGGCGCTGTGCGCTTGTGCATGAGGGCTCTGGTTCTCGCATCGCTGGCTGTCAACGCCGCCGTGGTCCCCTGCCGGGCTCAGGGCGCCGGCACGGTCCAGCCGCTGCTGCTGTTCGACTTCGAGTCCGAGGAGCAGACCGACGCGTTCGCCACATCGGACTCCGCCCGCGAGGCCAACCCCGACGCGTGGCCTCTGGTGCGCGTGTTCCAGTCACGCGTAGTGCCGCCTGATGTGCCGGGCGAGTGCTCTCTGCACGTCATGTTCAGCGACGGGCAGGACGCCTGGGCGCGTGTCAGCACGCCGGTCAACTGCTCGGAGTGGATGGCCCAGGGCCGCAACGCCCTGTCGCTGTGGGTGAGCTCGTATGTCGCCCAGGGCTCGGTTGACCTCGCCCTCATCACCGACCAGGACAAGACCTACGTCGCGTCGATCGAGCTGCCGAGCGAAGGCTGGACCAAGGTGACCGTCCCTCTGCGGAGGTTCAAGGCGGACGACGGTGCCTCCGCGGTAGACGACCTAGCAGGCATTCGCACGATGGCCATCGAGAAGCGCGGCACCTGGCAAGGCTGCGTGCTGCGGGTCGACCAGGTGGCCCTCGTGAAGGCCGACATCGAGGAGTCCACCGCACCGCCACCCGGCGGCGAGACCACAACCACAACCGAGGGCCCGGGCACCGGCCCCGAGCAGCCGGGCACGGGGCCGACGACCGAGGGACCGACGACAGCCGCGCACTCCGTCTCAGTGAATGCCGCGTTCGGGGCCACCGAGGGCCTCTACTTCATGGCCCACTGGGGAGTGAACGCCGTCCTCGGCGAGGACGACGCACTCCTTTCCGATCCCAAGGTCGCGTCGTTCGTGAGGGCCCTTCAGCCTATCATCCGCGTTGTGGTGTCCATCCCGACCGATCCTGCCGGCGACGAAGCGCTCTTTCGCAGGCTCGATCCGTTCGTCGCGACCTGCAAGCAGGTCGCTCGCGAGCGAGGAGTCCTTATCTCCATCGGCGCGCCCGTCGATGGGACGGTAGAGCCCAAGAGATACCAAGACCTCTGTCTTGCGCTCGTGAAGCGCTACAACCTGGGGCCAGGGGGCAAGCCGTCAGGGAGCGGGATCCGCTACTGGGAGCTCCTCCAGGACCCGCTGTTCCTGCAGGATGGCGACTACAAGACCGCCTGCCAGCTCTTCAACTCAGCATCGAAGGCGATGCGAGCAGCGGACCCCGACGTACGCGTCGGTGGCATGTCGTTCTTCGCGGCGCAGTGGGCGCCGATGGAGCGCGTGATCCGCGGCACGTCGGGGCTGCTGTCGTTCCTGTCGTGGCACGTGTACGGAGCGCCGATGTTGTCCGCCACGGACCAGCAGCTCATGGACGCGGCCGACTCGGGGTTCATGTACGGCGTGTCGGAGGCGATAGGCGCGACGAAGGTCCTGGATGTGCTCAAAGCCGGAGCACCGGACGCGCTGCTCTTCGTCACGGAGTGCAACATGAACCGCGCGCGCACGGCTGACGGGCAATGCCCCGATCCTAGGGCCGGCACAAGCTTCGCGTCCGCGTGGCTCGCGTCGTACTTCATCACGGCAAGCGCGGTGGTCGACGTGGTGTTGCTGTCGCGGACGACCGGCGCGAGCTGGGGCATGGTCGGGCCGAACGGTACGGCCGGGCCCGTCTACTGGACGGCAAGGCTCCTGCAGGAGCACTTGCCGCGCGGGAGCACGTCCCTTGTCGCCAAGGCGGTCAGCTCCGAGCCGAAGCGGCTGCGCGCGGTCGCGGGCTTGATCGGCGACAAGCGCGTGGTTCTGCTCGTCAACAGGTCGGACCAGCCTGTGGCGGTCCACCTGGAGGCCGACGGTCTGCCCCGCACGTACGGGGCCACAGTGTTCGCCGTGTCGCCGACGGGCGACGGTATCGTTCAGGAGGATCTGTCACCAACGCGGACGCCGGCAGCCGCCGCGACCGCAGGCGGCGTGCCGGCGCAGCGTCTGGCTCTGGACGCGGTTCCGCTGGGTCCGTACGGCGTGGCGGTCGTTGAGTTCGCAGCCGGGGTCGGGTAGGTGCGGGCGCCCGAGGGCTAGTCTCGGTACCCCACCCGGAGCACGCGCCCCGCAGCCGCGTCGCAGATGTACATATCAGCGTCGGGACGAACGCAGACCGAGGTAGCGCACCCGAGTGAGCCGAGGTCGGCACTCAGCCCCGGGCCGAATGTGTTGAGGCATGTGCCGTCGCGGCTCATCTTCACCAGCCGGCGCCCCTTGGCCTCGACCACCCATAGGCTGCCGAACGGGTCTTCGGCGACATCGACCGGGGCGCAGAACAGCCGGTGCCCGCCCGTCCAGCCCTCCACTATGTCCAGGCACACGGCCTCGCGGTTGAGCACCACCAGGCGGTGGTTGTTGGTGTCGCATACGACGACCTCGTCGTCGCGCGTGACAGCGACGCCGGCGGGCAGGTCGAAGCCTCCGACGGCTTGCCCGAGCCATATGTCGCGGAAGCGGCCGTTGGGCCCGAAGACGCTGATCCTCCGGTTCCAGGTGTCAGCGATGTACAGCGTGTGGCGGCTGTCGATCGCGATCCCCGACGGGTACCAGAGCTGCCCCCTCCCCTGCCCCGGCATGGCGAATGTCCGCTGGTACTCCGCGTCCGGCCCGATCTTCTGGACCCGGCAACCTTCCCTATCGAGGACGTACATCATCTCGAGCGCATCGACCGCGATGTCGACGGGCTCCCTGAGCGATGCGCGCCGGTCGTGGGTGGCGCCGGAGTAGACCCAGACATCGCCCTCGGGCGCGATCTTCTGGACGCGGTTGGCGGCTGAGTCGACTACGTACAGCCTGCCCCACTGGTCGAGGCACATGCCTCGCGGCTGAGCGAACTCCCCGACCTCGGTCCCCGGCCGGCCTATCACCTCAACCGTCCGGAGCACCGACCCGGTCAGCGCCGGGAGGGCGGCGCGCAGGTCGCGAAGCCGGTCGACCGGGGTCTCGTCGACAAAGGCTGGAGCGGGCAGGTCCTCTCGGGGCGCGTCCTCGATCTCCAGGAAGCCGTACCGCTCCCGGTCGCTGAGCCGGTCCGTCATACGTCCGTGCCCCCCGGCCCGGAGGCCTGTTCCTCTTCCGGCTCGGCCTCGCGCACGGTCGGTCCGTCCAGCATCGCCGCGGCCCGCAGAAGAGCGACCAGGTCGTCGGGCACTTCGGGAAGCTCGACCGGCTCGCCGCTCGAGGCCGGCCGGGCTCTGACCCGGGACCACGCCCGCTGCTCGGTGATCCTGTGCGACATCGTCGCGGACAGCGGGATGCTCTGCTTGATGGCCCCGGCCACGTCGTCGGTCGTGAGTTCCTCGCCGCGGCTGAAGGCGTCGTACAGCCCGGACACCACCGCTTGCTCTATCTCGGCGCCGGAGAGGCCGGTCGACTGCATGGCCAGCGCCTTGACGTCGAACTCCTCCGGCGTCCGGCCTCGCTTGCGCAGGTGAATGCGGAAGATCTCCTCGCGTTCGTCTTCAGTGGGAAGATCGACGAAGAAGATGTCGTCGAAGCGTCCCTTGCGCAGCAGCTCCGGCGGCAGAAGCGAGATGTCGTTGGCCGTGGCGATGACGAACACCGGCGCCGTCTTCTCCTGGAGCCACGTAAGGAACGTCGCGAACACGCGCGCTGTCGTGCCCGCGTCGCTCGCGCCGGACGACTCCGTGCCCGACAGGCCCTTCTCGATCTCGTCGATCCACAGCACGCACGGCGCGATCGACTCCGCGACTCGCAGCGCGCGCCTCATATTGTCCTCGGACTTCCCCACCAGGCCCGCGAAGATGCGCCCGACATCCAGCTTGAGCAGCGGCAGCGTCCACAGGTTCGCCACCGCCTTCGCGGTGAGTGACTTCCCGCATCCCTGGACGCCGAGCAGCAGCAGGCCCTTGGGCTCAGGCAGGCCGAACTCCCGCGCGCGGTCGCTGAAGGCATCGGTGCGCTTCGCGAGCCACTCCTTCAGCACGTCGAGCCCCCCGACCGCCTCCACCTCCTGGGATGCGTGGTAGTAGTCAAGCACCTGCGACTTGCGGATGATCTGCTGCTTCTCGGCAACGATGATGTCGACATTGAGACGCTTCGCCTCGACCAGCGACCGGCCGAACACGTTCTCGGCCTCCATGAGCGTCAGGCCCTGCGCCGCCTTGATGATGCGGGTGCGCCCTTCGGGCTCAAGATGAACGTCCACGGTGGTCTTGTCTTCGAGCGATCTGCAGATCCGGTCCAGCAGTGCTCCAAGGTCTGCGGGGGTCGGCAGCTCGAAGTCTACGACCGTCACCTCCTTCTCGAGCTCGGGAGGGAGCTCTAGGACGGGGCTGACGATGATGAGCGTCTTGAGGGTCTGCTTCAGGGCATACGTGAGATCGCGCATCCGGCGGACGATCTGATTGTCGGTGAGGTACGGATGGAAGTCCTTGAGCACGAAGATGGCTTGCTCGGGCGACTGCATGATGCGGTCGAGGGCGGCCACCGGTTGCTTGCTGTCCGTGTCACCGGACTTGGCCCCCTGTACGCAGAGACCGGAGGTCGTGGTCCAGACCCAGAGTCGCTTCCGGCGCGCGTCGGCGATCTCGACCAGTGCCTGCTCGACTCGGCCCTCTTCCCAGGAGACCACATAGATGATGGGGTACCTCGCGCGAACGAGGATGGCGATCTCGTCTGTCGCGCTTCTGCTTGGCATGGCGGCCGTGTCCTCCGGTCGGTTGGTGCGCTCTCTTTCGCGAGGAAGAGCCGCGAATCCGCCTTGCGCGTACGGAGGGGCCGAGACAGCCCCGAGCGCCGGCCTCCAGCCCGATGGCCGTTCGGGGCGTGTCCGAGCACAGCCCGCGTCAAACCGATCCCACGCATGGAGCGTATAAGGACCGATTGCGAGAAGGGATGAGGGATGCCCGGTGTCGAGGATGCCGTCCTGGTGCGCCGTGCGCTTGCCGGCGACGCAGCCGCTTACGGCGTACTCGTCGACGAGCATCGCGGTCGCGTCTTCTCGCTCGCCCTTCGGATGCTCGGGGATCGGGCGTCCGCGGAGGACGTGGCCTCGGAGGCATTCCTAAGGGCATGGGACGCGCTCGCGCGCTACGACCCGGCGAGGAGCTTCGCGACCTGGGTCGTGACGATCGCGTCTCGTCTCTGCCTAGACGCGCTACGGCGACGCCGATGGCTCGGAGATCCGCCGCGCGAAGACCGCGAGCGGGCCGCACCGGGCCCCGGGCCGGAGGCCGCGGCTGTGGCATCGGGCTTCGCCGCCCGAGTGCGCGACGCGGTCGGGCTCCTGCCCGAGCGCGAGAGGATGGCGGTCATGCTGAGGCACCTGGAGGACATGAGCTACGCGGAGGTTGCCGCGGCGATGCGGATACCTATCGGAACCGCCAAGACGCTTGCGTTTCAGGGCCGGCGCAAGCTGGCCGAGTCGCTCCGGCATCTCGATGAGGAGAGTGAGCCGAGATGACGCCTTGCGAGGAATGGCTCAGTGTCCTCGACGCGGCCGCGGACGGCGAGCCGCTGCCGGCTGCGGCTGGTCGGCACATCGACGGGTGCGACGCGTGTCGAGCTCACCTGAAGCGCGTGACGGTTGCTACGCTCGCGTTGGCGCGGCTGCCCTACTACGACCCCGGGACCGGCTTCACTGCGGGCGTTCTCGCGAGCGCCGCCGGCCGACGGGCTAGGCCCTCGTGGGCGGCGACGGTCGCCGTACTGCTGGCCGGCGGCGCCGGGTCATCGGCTACGTTCGTCGCCGCTATCGCCGCCGTGGCGTGGCTCTGGTTCGGGCCGCAGCGCGTGACGGCTACTGCCGGGTATGCCGCAGGCGAGCTCGCGGGGACGCTCCTGTCGGGTGCGCAATCGGTGCTCAACTCCGGTCCGACCATGATCGCGTGTGTGGCCTGCGCTCTCGCGGCCGCATGTGCGGCGGCGTTGTTCGGGGTCCGAATGCTGGCCGGCGTGAGACGCGCGACCCCGGTCTGAGAGGTCTGCCGATGCTGAAGCTCCTCCTGTTCACTATCGCGGTGGCCGTGGCGGCGTGTGCTCCCGTCCTCGCCGGCACAGAGCCCGATGCCCCGGCGGAGCGAGCACCCCAGGCAAGGGGCGAGTCGATCGACCGCGTGGGCGAGACCGTGGTCATAGAGCCGGGTCAGACAGTGGGCGTCGTCAAGGTGGGCGGCGGCAAGCTCATGGTTAGGGGCCGCGTAACCGGCGGCGTGCAGGCGACGGCGAGTCCCGTGATCGTGGAGAACGGCGGCGCTGTTGAGGGCGGCATGCTCTCCGTTTCCGGACCGGTGACCGTCGAGTCCGGGGGCTCCGTCGAGGGCGCTGTGAAGGTGCAGAAGGCCGACGCGCGCGTAGACGGCGGAGGCAAGATCGCAGGTGACCTGACAGTCACCGGAGGGAACGGCACGGTGTGCTCGGGCGGGATCGTCGAGGGTCGGTTCAACGTCTACTGGGGCCGCCGCGAGGCCCAGGCAGGCGCCCTGGTGGGCGGGCGACTCCAGCAGACGCAGTCAGTCACCGGCGCGGGAGCCGGGCTCGCCCAGTTCGGAGCGCTCGGGTTCATCTTCTGGGTGTTCGGGACCATCTTCGGCGCGGGCCTGGCTTACGCGGTGGGCGACCTTGCCAGCGAGCGGGTGGAGGTGGTCATCGAGGCATGGCGCGCCCGTCGCGGACGCGTCGCTAGCTGGGCGATCAGCCTGGTGGGCCTTGGAATCGCGCTGAAGCTCAGTCTGTGCATCGGCTGGATGATCCTGGTTCCGCTGTACCTCGTGTCGCTGGCGGCGGGGGCGCTCGGATGGACGGCCCTACTCAGGATGATCGGCAACCGTCTGGCGCGCGGTCGCTTCAGCCCGGCCGGTGCCACGATGCTCGGATTTGGGGTGTGGGCGGCGCTAGGTCTGGTGTGCGTGTTCCCGTGCTTCCTGCCGCTCGCCCTCTTGGTGAAGTGGATCACGCTGACCCTAGGCGTAGCTGCGGTGTACCTCTCGGACTGGGGACGCGATCCTCTCGCCGGTGGGTGCTGGCCGGTGCGCGGGTGGCGGTAGGGTCCGCCGGCGGCGAGCCGTTACCCAAAGACACGCGTCAGGTCTGCTTGCGCCCTGCGCGCTCGTATACCTTGCTACGGTGGGCCACTTCGACGACCGACACTTCGGCCCGTTCGTCGTCCACCTGATAGGCGATCCGCCATGGCCCGACGCGGAGCCGGTACTTACGCCGCAGCTTGCCCTCCAGTGGCTTCGCGCCGCGCGGAAGTGGGGCATCACCAAGTGCGCGCAACGCGGGTGCGATGCGCTCTCGGGCGGTCTGAGGCAGGCGCCCCAGAATCCCTCTCAGCGGACGGAAGCAGCGTGGCTCAGAGCTTCACACCCCGTGCCTGTGGAGCACATCCTCAAGGGACACACGCTCCTGGCCCTCAGCATCAAGCAGTCGGCGGTCGGCCTCCTCGGTGAGTTCGGCGTCGACAACATCCTCGCACTCGCTCTCCAGGACGTCCAGTCCCTTCAGTACGCATAGGCGCAGGACGTCTGAGCGGGTGACGTTCGGCCGAACCGCGAGCTCGGGGGCGTCGTCGACGAGGTCGCGTAGCGTGGCCACGCGGCCCAGCATACGCCTCGGCAGACGCAGGTTCACCGGGTTAGCGGGTCCCGCGCGACAGGCATGCTGGCACACCTCGATCCGGAGCGTGGCGCACACGTATCAGCGCCACATCCTACGGTGTGCACACGACCGCATTCGCCCACCAGGCGGCGAGCCCGCGCCGCCCCTAGTACGTCCGCTTGCAGTTCACGAGCACCACTTCCGACGGCTGCTCGCCGATGTTCCTGAGGACGTACGGCGCCGGCGAATCGAGGTAGAACGTGTCGCCTGCCTCGAGCGCGAACGTGCGATGGTCGCAGTCGATCTCGACGGTGCCCGTGGCCACCAGTCCGACCGCCTCGTCGTGGAACTTGTGCCTCCGAGGCGAGCAGGACGCGCCGGGATCGATGGTGAGCTTCTGCATCCCCATCTTCCTAGTCATCACGTCGCGGGTCAGCCCCTCGGCCTTGACGCCTTCCTCTTCCTCAATCTGGCGCTCCGACGCCCGGGTCACAACCGCGCGCTCGGCCTCGCTCTCCTCGAAGAAGAAGCCCACGGGGACTCCGAGCGCGTGCGCGATGTCGACTAGGGTGGCGACGGACGGCATGGACTCATTGCGCTCGACGCGTGAGAGGAACGCGCGCGAGCAGCCGGCCCCGCGAGCGACCGCCTCCATCGTCAGCATCCTGCGCGCGCGGAGCTTCCTTATCTTGGTGCCCAGGTCGATCCGCGTGGCCTCCATTCGCTGGCGCTCGACGAGCGGAAGGTCGGCCAGCGTCATGTACTCGCCTGGCTCCTCCCCCTCCGGGGTCGGGATGCGAGCCTGTGTCCATTTCCTGCGCTTCATCGGGCCCCTCCGCTCATGACGTGATGCCCATCCCTATGCGTCTCGGCCATCGGCGTCCCCCCCAGCGCCCCGATTGTGCTCAAGGTGGGCGTCGCTGTCAACATCCACGACGCATCGCCCCCTGGCGGTGCTCTTTATGTAGCCACGGCCCTGCGTATACCGCGACACGCCGCTAGTGGATCGCCCTTCATTTGAGCGGTCTGCCGAGCAGCACTTCGTACATCGCTACCACGTTCTGAGGCGGTGTGTCGGGCTGGAGGCTGTGTGACGAACACGCGATCCAGCCCCCGTCGCGACCAAGCACATCGGCGAGACGCCGCACCTCATCCGCAACTCGCGACGCCGGCTCACGCGGCAGAAGATTCTGCATGTCGATCGCACCGTGCAACGTGATGTGCCGTCCGAAGTCCCGTTTGAGGGCGGTCGGTTCCATCCCGGCGGCCAGGGGCTGAACCGGGTTTAGGACCTGCAAGCCGAGGTCCACGAGATCGGGCATGATGTCACGCACGCCTCCGCACGAGTGGTACCTCACGATCTTGCCCCGGTCGCGGATCATCTCAAAGACGCGGCCGATCCGCGGCTTCAGGTATTCGCGCCACATCGCGGGCGACATCATCAGCCCGCTCTGACCCCCGACATCATCGTTGTACTCGACCATGTCGATAGAGTCTCCGCCCGCGTCGAGGATGCGCCGAAGGCGCTCCAGCAGCGGCTCCTGCACCCGGTCCATCAGGGCACAGGCGCGCCGCGGCTCGATCGCCAGGTCGGTGAGGAACCCGTCGAGGCCGCGGATGAACCAGCTTATCTCGAACGTGCCGCGGCAGTGCGCCCATACCGCGAACCTGGATTGCGAGTGCGCATCCGGGCCTACGTTCGAGTAGTCCCAGTCATCCGGGTCCATCATGGGGTGTGCGAGGATCGGGTCGTCGGACTCAATGCCGGCAAGCGGAGAGCGGGCGAGATCGATGTACTCGCCGGTCGGCGTCGTGGTGCGCTTGAAGCCGACTCCCCAAAGGTCCAGCAGGATCCCGTCGGGGGTCACAGTGGCGGTCGGGTCGGCGTAGCGGACAGGGGTCGCCTCGGACCTGACGCGCGGCCCCACACCACAGAGGTCGAGTTCCAGGAGCTGGGCAACGTTGGTGTCGGGAGGCAGACCGAGATGCGCCAGCAGAGCGCGGTGGAGGGCCGGGTGGGCGGCGTAGTCGACCGGCGGGCGGTCGGGCTGACGGTGGTTGACGGCCAGGAGGACGCGCTCCTTGGAGGTCACCGGGGCCCCTTCTCCTCAGACTCCTCATCCGGCATCTCGGCGTCTTCCGTGCCTTCGGCCGTCGACTCCTCGGCCTTGAGACGCTCAGACGCGTAGTCTTCGTCCGAGTGCATCTTTAGCATGGTTCGTGCGACATTGTCGCGCAGGGCGGCCGCGAGGATCGGATCCTCTGTCTCGAACCCCTCCAAGTCGCGCTCGAGCCGCAGCACCAGGAACTCGTACTCGAGCGCGCGCTCGGGGTCAGGCTGCCAGACCGACGCAAGTAAGGGGCCCGCGACGTGCGTTCGCTCACGCTTGTAGAAGCCCCGCTGCATCAGGTCCCGCTGAACCAGCCCACACACGAATTGGTACGGATCTCCGCGCAGGAACCGGAACCGCCTCATGCTCGCGACCACGACGTCCACGGGCACGCCCCGTTCGGCGTACCTGCGTCTGACAGGGGTGAGAAAGGGCCTCTTGCTGCGTTCGCACACGTTCGCCAGCACGCCGAAGATGGGCCCCTCCGGGAACGGGAGCCGGGACATGACGTAGACGCGGTCGTAGACCTCCAGGTTCCACCCGCGCTCCACGTGTACCTCGGCCTCCACACAACCGCGCATGATGAGCTGGGCAAGAGAGCAGTATGCCACAGCCTCGGCGAGGCTCTTCTCGGACAGCACCGCCCCGTCGGCCGGCGCAACGCGGAAGCGAGCATCGGGTGGCGTGCGCCCGAAGATCGGGTCGGTTTTCCGCTCTACCCACTCGTCGGCGAACCGGCTGCCGAACAGGAAGACTAGGGAGTCTGCGTTGAGCTCAGGCGTCGTCACCGGCCTCAAGCCCTCCGTCCTATCGGCCAACTGTAGCGCAACGGACAAGGGGGGGCAAGGGCGCGCATCGTACCCCCTCGCCCCCCGGGAAGGGCGCGTCCGCCCCCTACCCTCTCGCCGCATCGAGTCGGTAGACGAAAGCCAGGAGTTCCGCCACGGCCTGATACAGCTCGGGGGGGATGAGATCGCCGAGGGCGAGCGCCGACAGTGCTTCGGCCAGGACCCTGTCCTCGCGGATGGGGATGTCGTGTTCGCGCGCGATGGCTAGGATCTTCTCGGCGATCAGGCCTTTGCCGGAAGCCACCACGCGGGGCGCCACGTCCTCTTCGATCTCATACGCGAGGGCGCTCGCCAGCTTGCGGTGTCGGGTCTCGGTCGTGCCGGCCCGTGTGTCGTCCTTCATTGACTCTCTCTTCTACGCTAGTATCGAGATCGTCGCGCCCTCCGGTCCGGGTGCGCCGATGCGGTCGAAGGCCTCCGACGCGTTGCGCCGCACCTCGGCCGCGATCACGGCGACGCGGAAGCCGGCCTTATCGAGCGAGCCGCGGAGATCCGGCAGCTCATGCGAGACCGCGCGCTGGTACTCGGGGCGCTCGAGTGTGAACCTCAGGTCCAGCACCCCATCATGCGACCACATCACGATCACGACGAGCCCAAGGGTCGCGGTGTCGAGCCGCAGGGCCACGGTCATGTCGTTGGGGTCGAGTTCGGCGGCTCGTCTCCTGGGGTCGCGGAGCACCTTGAACTCCGCCAACCGCCACTCCTGGCCGACCATCACCGGCACCTGTATGTACGCCGCCATGGGCGCGTTCAGCCTTGCCCCGGCGAGGTGCGCGAGCTGCTGCGCCTCGACAACAGAGCCGGCGGCCCGGGCGGCGGTCGCGACATCGAGGAGCCGGGCCGACAGCTCGAGCTGTCCGGGCTGCGCCCCGACCGTCCTGATGATCGACTCAGCGCGCTCGGCGCTCTGCGTGACTCTGGCCAGAGCCGCCCGCAGATCGCCGTCCGTCCGGACGCGCGGGTCGGGGCTGAGCAGCTTCGCCTCGGTGCTCGTAGCGACGGCGTCGGTGCCTGTCCGTATCGCTTCCGCCGACTCCGAGGCCGGTGCGGCCGGCCGCACCACCACGCGCGCCAGCAGGTCGACCAGCCGGTCCAGGTCGCCGCGCACTGCCCGAACCGACCCGGCCACCGCGGCCCCTCGTGCATCCGCCACCGTCTGGTCCAGCGTCGGCGGCCGGGGGGCCGGCTCGGTCTCTTCCGGCGGCACTAGCGCGATGAGCTCAGCCAGAGCGTCGAGCGCCCGCCCGGCAGACGGGACCGGCATTGTGCGCGAGCGCTCGGCCGCCGGCGACCCCAGAGCCCCGAGCACCTCCTCTAGCCTCGGCCGCACCTCGGTCCCCACTACCACCAGCAGCTCCCGCAGCGTCTCGCGGACCGCGGGCGCGAGCTCAGGCGCCGACACAACGGAGCCCGTCCTTGTCGGAGCGGCCCGAGCCAGCGCTTGCGACCACCACCGCAGCAACTCCTCGACATTCCTCACCAGGGCCGACGCGATGTCGGCCCCCGCGCGCCCGACGAAAAGGGTTAGTAGGTCGTTTCGCCGCATCCGCGACGCCGTCTCCGCCAGGGCGAGTACGTCCGTGAGCCGCTCCAGTCCTTCCGCTACTGCCTCCCTAACCTGCGTTCCAGCCGCGCGTTCCGCGAGCATCCGGGCGACATCGGCGAGCTCCCGCGCGAGCGCCCGCACCGGCGGAGGCTCCCAGCCGGTCGGCGGGCCCAGCAGCTCGCGGGCCCGCTCGACGACGGCGGTCAGGACCTGCAACCGGTCCGGCGGCTGCCCGGGCGCTTGCTGCGCCAGCCGGGATAGCGTCTCCGTGAGCAACTCCCGCACATCCTCCGCCGCGCGAGGCGGTTCCATCGGCAGCGCCGAGTCGACCCGCGCGAGCAACGTCTCGACGCGCTGGGCAAGCTCTGACGCGAGCGTCGTGGGCGTCGATCCCTGTTGAGGCAGGTGCGGCTGCAGCAAGTTGTGCAGCGCGCGCAGGATGTTCCCCACGGCCTGGGGCGCGGCTGTCTCCGAGCCGATGAGGAGTGAGAGGTTGCGGAGATGCGTCAGTGCGTTGGAGGCGAGATCTCGCAGTCCCTCGCTCGAGGGCGCCCCGGCGCCCGCCGGCGGCGTCGTCCTCGCTACCACGCCGGCCGTCTGAGGCGTGGCGGGGGTCTCTGCCGTGTTCTCCGCTGGTTCCGGCTCCGCCGCCCTGGAGGGAGTGCCGGCCATCGCGGCCAGCACGGCCCGAACCGCGGGCTCGATGTCGTCCAGAGCCGACAACAGGCCGGCCGCCACCTGGGGCCAAGCATCGGGCTCGGCCGTGGGCATCGCGCGCACCGCAGTGTCGACCTCATGCGCAAGCATGACGGCCTGTGGCCAGGTGTCTGCCGGCAGCTCGAGCGCACGGAGCACGCGCGCGATGCTCGCCGCGTTCTCGGACGGCAGCGCGTCCCGGGCGCCGCCCAGCTCCGCGGCAAGGGCTTCGAACGCTTGCTGTGGCGCGGGCACGGCGTCGTCGGGTGAGGGCAGCTCCTCCAGCGCCTGCGCCGCGGCCGCCTGAAGCGTCGCAAGCCGGCTGAGCGGCAGCGGGCCGGGCTGCCCGGGCGACCCCGATAGGACGAGCGCTACGATCGCGTCGGTCGGCGGCAGGTCGAGAGCTCGGACGACAGCCAGCGCCCGAGCAACCGACTGTCGAGGACCGACGAACGCATCCATCCGGCGGAGGATGAACTCGATGCTGCGCGGTGTGAGCGGCAGCCCCTGCGCGACAAGCGCCGCGGCGGCCTCCATCGTATCAGGTGTCGGGGTCAGGCCCGCCGCTCGCAAGGCGGCCGCCAGATTCTGCCTGGATGCCTGGGCCGCCGCGGAGGCCAGTGCCTGTGCGACCGCCTGGCGTTGCGCCGCCTCGGCCGGCACGGCCGGCGCCGCCTCGGCCCCGTCGTCGGCGACCAGGCGGAGCACGACCAGGTCGGCGCGAGACTCGGCCACTGAGACGGTGAAAGCCTGCCCCTCACGCAGAGGGAGCGCGGTCCGCGCAACGACGACCGTGCCGCCCAGATCGACGACCGCCCGGTCCCCGCTCGTGGCGAGCACGACCCCGGAGATTCGTCGCCCGACGCGCAGGTCGAGGCCCCGCGCTCTCAGCTCGGACGCGGAGGTGGCGACGTGGAGGAGACTGGGGCCGGGAGTGGCAATATTCAAGTATAATCTCCGAGCGTTGGGCCCTCGGCGGGGTGGCTGCCGGGGGCTTACTCTAGCGGCAGTTGGTACAAGCCTTGAGACGTTCCGACATCGCGCGCCACGGCATCCTCATTCTCCTGGTTACCGGCCTCCTTGCCGCAACCACATTCCTTGTTAAGTTCTCTGGCGGAGCCAGCGGCGCCGCCGTCAACTTCTACTACATCCCCATTATCGTATCGGCAGTGGCCTTCGGCGACTTGGGGGCTATCGTCTGCGCCATCCTCGCCGCGGCCCTGTGCGGCCCATTCATGCCGTGGGCCCTAGACATCGATGGGCACCCCATTCGACAGAGCTGGCTCGACATCGGGCTTCGACAGCTCTTCTTCTTCGTCCTCGGAGTGCTCGCATCCCGCCTCACCGACCGTGCGCGTAAACGCGCCAACGAGTTCGCCAGCCTCTTCCAGGTCGCCCGAGCGGTGAACTCCTCGATTCGTCTGGAACAGGTTCTCCAGCTTATCGTGAAGAGCGTATACAGCATGATGCGCGTCAAGGGCGTGGCGATTCGCCTGCTGGACGAGTCGCAGGAAGACGGGGAGCTGAGGTTCGGACACGCCATCAGCGAGGGGCTGTCGCACGAGTACTTGAGCAAGGGCCCCGTGCTTGTGGACGAGAGCCCCATCGACCAGCGCGTGCTGGCCGGCGAGTCGATCCAGGTGCCTGACGTGGAGCACTCGGAGCTGCTGCAGTACAGCGACGCGCTTATCAAAGAGGGCGTGCACGCCATGGTGGCCGTCCCTCTCGCCTCCAGGGGCCGCGCCATCGGGGTGTTCCGCTTGTACGCCGGCCGACCCCACCGGTACCGCAAGGACGAGTTCCGCCTCGTGCACGCGTTCGCCGAGGAGGCGGCACTCGCGATCGAGAACGCGGGGCTCTACGAGAGCCTGCAGGAGAGCTACTACGAGACCGTCCGCTCGCTCACTCGCGCGCTCGAGGCGCGGGACGTGGAGGAGATAGGCCACGCCGAGCGGGTGACCCTCACCGTCGATGACCTTGCGACCGAGATCGGGCTGGGCCGCGAGGAGGTCGAGCTCCTGAGGTTCGGGGCGACGCTCCATGACATCGGCAAGATCGGCCTGTTCGACTCGGGCTACGACGCCGACGATGACATGGCGGCCGTGCTGCACGGTGGGCGCTCGCGGACCAAAGGTCACGACGAGCTGCTTGTCCTGCACACGATCATCGGCCGATCAATCCTCGAGCCCGTGAAGTTCCTCAGCCCGGTGTTGCCGATGGTGTTGTACCACCACGAGTGCTACGACGGGTCAGGCTATCCCGAGGGCCTCGCCGGAGAGGACATCCCGCTCTACGCCCGCATCGCGAAGATCGCGAACGACTACGACGTGCTGTTCAGGCGCCGGGGATCGGGGCAGATTCCGGGGGTGGCCGACGTCATTCAGCACTACAAGGACCGCGCCGGTACCGAGTACGACGCCGAGCTGGTCAAGGCCTTCGTGCGCGTGCTAAAGCGTCGTGAGGACGTACAGGGGTAGGGGTGCTGTCCATTGCGTCCAGCAGCGGTAGGGCGAAGGCTACAGCGGGTGCGGTAGGGCGCGACCCGCAGGTTGCCCGCCTGACCCCGCAGCTTCGCTGTACCCTTCCCGGAACCTATCACTCGTCCGTGAGTCCAAGTAACAGGAACTGAAGGGAGGGCGCGCGTGAAGAACGCACGGTCGGTTACCTCTTCTCTTCTCCTCTCTTTTCTGTTCCTGCCTGACCTTGTGTAGCTTGGTCTTCTGGGTCTTGGGTCCTCGGGTGTCTGTTGCGCAGGAGTCGGCTCCGATGGCGGCCGGCGGCGACAAGGGCGATACTCCTTGTGTGATTCTGGGCGGTCCCCCACCGGTCGGGCCCGTCTACTGGCTTGCGCCAGGGCCCGGCGCCACAGTGGGCGGCAAGGTGATGCTCGTCACGGGGGTCAACGCGAAGACGCAGGGGCAACCGCCCTCCGGGCAGGTGAAGTACTACTGCAAGGAGGAGGAGCAGGGCGGCCATAGTGCAACCGGCTGGCTGCCCTGCAACGGGCCCGACGAGAACAGCGCGGGCCCCGAGTGGGATGGGGTGAGAGGGGAGTACGTTTTCAAACTGCCGTGGATCTCGGACTCGCAGGCGGGGTTCGGTCCGCCGCAGGACGTAGGGCGAACGCACAACGGCTCGTGGACGCTGAAGGCCCAGTACTATCCGCCCGGAGCGCAGCAGCCGTCGAGCACCGCGGAACGCAGCGTCACTCTAGCCAACCCCACCATCGAGGTCCACTGCCAGGGCGACGGGGCCCTTGACGGGCTGACGGACGCATTCCTCATCTCACCCGATGACGAGGGGTCCGGGCCGACCGGCGTGACCATCGCGTGGACCTCGACTCCCGACTCGCTTCCCGACTTTGACGGGTCGCCCCAGCCGGTTAACGCGGACATCTACGTCGTCGACATCTTCACGGGCGATGTGGTCGCCCGCTTCCCCAACGAGTCTGCCACCGACACGCTCGAGTGGGATGGCACGCCGACGGATGAGAACGGCAACCCGGGCCAAGGCAAGGTGGCGCGGGGTGTCTACTTCCTGACCGCTCACACAAAGGTAGAGCAGCCCGGGCTTGGCTACCAGAGCAACACGCCCTACCTTACGATAGGCGGCGTCAGCGCGTTTCCAAGCCCGTACGCCAACGGTAAGCTCCCGATCGAGTTCCATTACACGCTGGCTGACACATCCGGTCGACCGGCGTCGGCAGTGGACGTGAGGGTCTACAACTGCTCTCCGGCGAACGAGGAGTACGCGACAGCCGTGGCCACAGCGGAGGGCTCGACTGCGCTGGGCGCACAGACGGCAT
>Ga0315282_10006506_pt1 | contig 19531 bp, 13 predicted proteins | sample YL17G07_20_MG_FD_203693 | JGI IMG/M metagenome (GOLD analysis project Ga0315282, IMG submission 203693) | Sediment microbial communities from Yellowstone Lake, YNP, Wyoming, USA - YL17G07_20 | ecosystem: Environmental > Aquatic > Freshwater > Lake > Sediment | place: USA: Wyoming | collected... | reverse complement strand
GCGGAACTCACGGCCCTCGGCCGGCGTTGCGAGGCGCTTAAGAAACTCCCCCCGATGGCGAACTTGGCCGCCGACGTGGACGCGGTGGCCGGCCTCATCGCCGCCCGTAAGACGCTCGACGCCCTCCGGGCCGCCCGCGCGCTTCAGCGCAAGATCGAGGAACTCGCCGAGGCCCAGTACCCGGCGCCCCCCTCGCGGCGCAACTCGCCCCTGGCCTTCGAGGCCGCCAGCAGGCTCTTCATCCTCTTCGGCGGCGACCACGAGGATTACCTGATGAACGACACCTGGCTGCTGGACCTCGACAAGAAACCGGCGGCCTGGCGCCGCGCCAAGCCCGACAAGGCCCCCAGCCCGCGCGCCGGCCATGCGCTGTGTGCGCTGCCTAAGAGCGGCCGCATCGCGCTCTACGAGGGCTACGTGCAGACTTCGAATCCCGACTACGGCGCCGCGCCTTACGCGCCGGCCAGCCCGCTCCAACTCTGGCTCTACGACCCGAAGGCCGACCGCTGGGACCTGGCCGGCAACTGGCCGCTGCCCGGAAAGGGGGAGGCGTCTTCGCCCGCCCCCATCGGCATCTTCTACGGGTACGCGTCGGAGAAGTTCAGCCCGCCGGAGTTGGCCGCCGACGCCGACGACCTGCTGGTCCTGGCCGCCCACGCCTGCGACCTGTGGTTCTGGAAGTGGAAGCATCCGTCAGAGACGTGGGTGTTCCAGGCGGCCCCGGCCGAAGCCGACGCCGCCGGCCGTGAAGCGTTCGGCGCCGCGCCCAACACGCGGCTCTATCGTACCGGGCCCTTCCTGGCGTCATCCTGCGAGGTGCCTGACGAACCCAAGGACACGGGGCTCGACAAACTCCCCGAGAACCAGTGGGTCAAACTCCCCAGTCCGCCCCGGAACCCCTGCTGCGGCTGCCGCCAGCGCGACTGGGGCACCTCGACGTGGGACTCGGACCGCGACCAGGTCCTCCTCTGGGGCGGCGGGCACTGCGTCCGCTCGGCCAGTGTCGTGGCCCACTATTCGCCGGCCTCCGGCCGGATCGTTGAAGGGTTCGACGCCGACGAACCTTACGGCGCAAACGGCGGCGGCGGGTTCGACTCATCCCTCCTGGGCCGGCCCTGGGTCAGCACCCACAATTACCATCACTACGCCTACGACCCCAAGTGCAAACTCATGGTCTCCGGCCGCGGATACCTTTATGACCCGGACCGCATGGACTGGCTGCGCCAGGAGCCGATACCTCTTCCTTACAAGTTCTCCTGGGGCAGCACCGTGGTGCAGACTTCGGCGCACGGCGCCGTGGCGTGGGCGCAGAAGAAGGGCGCCGACGACGCCGGACTCTGGCTCTTCGACCGCCAGGACGGCTGGGTCGACCTCGAGCCCAAGGGCAAGATCTTCGCACCCTACTGCGATGCCCACGGCATGGTCTACGACTCGAAGCGCGACCGGATGATCTTCGGAGGCGTCGGCGGCGGATACGCCAAGGCGAGCAGCGGCACGTTCCTGGCCTTCGATTTCAAGACCAAGGCCCTCTCGACGCTCGCGCCCGCGAACCCGGACTTGGCCATGACGCACAACGCCCGCGAGATGGCCTACGCCGGCCACGCAGACTGGGTCCTCGTCGGCGAAATGTACGTCCAGGGCGACCCGAAGACCGCCAAGCGCTACACGCGGGTCTATGATTGCGAGAACAACCGGATGTGCCTGCTCGACGCCGGCACCGTCCCCGACGGCTACAGCACCGGCTGGATGTACGACGCCAGGCGGAAACTGGTCTACGTGTTCACCTTCCGCGGCGAGGCCTGGGCCATCAGGCTCGAACCCAAGACCGCCAGATTGCTCGAGAAGGCGGAAGGATGAATATGGGGACATCGAGTCCAGGCTGCGTCTTGAGGGTGTGCTCGACGGCGGCTGGTGCCGGGCAAGCCCGACCGACCGGCCAGGAAGGGGGAATAGTTGCTGGGTCCCCAGATAACGATGAAACGGAGGTTCTCCGTGGATCAGCCGAGAGTGCATGTCTCAACGGCCGCCGGTGCGGCGGTGCTCGCCCTGGTGTTGGCCGCGGCGGGGGCCTGGGCCGAGGCCGTCGCCGAGCGTGCCGCCTTTCGCCCGCCCGCCGTGCCGCTGGTGGCGAGCGACCCGTACCTGAGCATCTGGTCGATGGCCGACCGGCTCACGGACGACGTAACGCGCCACTGGACGCGCCGGCCGCACCCGCTGGCGAGCCTCGTGCGGATCGACGGCAAGCCGTACCGCCTGATGGGCAAGGAGCCAAGCGCCGTCCCCCCGCTGCCGCAGGTCGGCCTCGAGGTGCTCCCCACGCGCACCCTCTATGGGTTCGAGGGCGGCGGCGTCCGCATTGCGCTCACGTTCATGACACCAGCCCTGCCGGATGACCTGGACGTGCTCGCGCGGCCGGTAACGTATGTGGCGTGGCAGGTCCGCTCGGCCGACGGCGCGGCGCACGACGTGGCGATCTACCAGAGCACCAGCGCCCTGGTGGCCGTCAACGCGCCTGAGCAGAAAGTGGAGTGGGCCCGTGAGACGATGGGCGGCCTGACCGCCCTCCGCGCGGGTACCCAGGACCAGACGCTCCTTTGGCCCGCGGGCGACGATACGAGGATCGACTGGGGATACGTCTATGCGGCCGCCGCGGCCGCCCAGGCCCAGGCGGCGATCGGCGCCGGCCCGGAGATGCTCAAGGCCTTCGCCGCCGAGGGGAAACTGCCTGCCGACGACACCCGCATGCCGCGGGCCGCCGGCGACGCGGAGCCCGTGCTGGCGTTCGTGTTCGACCTCGGCCGGGTCAAGGCCGAGCCGGTGTCGCGGCACGTCCTGGTCGCCTATGATGAGATCTACGCGGTCAAGTTCCTGGGGCGTAAGTTGCGGCCGTTCTGGCGTCGCGGCGGGGCGACGCCGGCCGACCTCCTCCGGGCGGCCGAGGGCGATTATGCCGCCCTCGCCGAGCGCTGCGAGGCCTTCGACCGGGAACTCATGGCCGACCTCGCGAAACAGGGCGGCCCCCAGTATGCGCGAATAGCCGCGCTGGCCTACCGCCAGGCGCTCGCCGGGTGCGGCCTGGCGGCCGACGCCAAGAACCAGCCCCTCCTGTTCACCAAGGAGAACAGCAGCAACGGCTGCATCGCCACGATCGATGTGATGTACCCGGCCGGGCCGCAGTTCCTCCTGATGGGGCCGACCTACGCAAAGGCCCTGGCAGCGCCCGCGCTGGTTTACAGCGCTTCGCCGAAGTGGAAGCCCCGCTTCGCCCCGCACGACCTCGGCACCTATCCGCTGGCGAACGGGCAGGTCTACGCCGGCGGCGAGAACCCCACGAACGAGGGCGACATGATGCCCGTGGAGGAGAGCGGCAACATGATCCTCCTGTGTGCCGCCATCGCAAAGTTGGACGGCAACGCCGACTTCGCCTCCCGCTGGTGGCCGCAACTTACCCAGTGGGAGCAGTACCTGGAGAAGTATGGGCGGGACCCGGAGAATCAACTGTGCACCGACGACTTCATGGGGCACCTGGCCCACAACGCCAACCTGTCGGTCAAGGCCATCCTGGCGATCGCGGCCTACGGCCAGTTGTGCCGCATGCGCGGCGACGCCGCAGCCGCCGACCGGTTCAAAGCCCTCGCGAAGGAGTACGCCGCGCATTGGCTCGAGGTGGCCGCCGACGGCGACCACTACCGCATCGCCTTCGACAAGCCGAACACCTGGAGCCAGAAGTACAACCTCGTCTGGGACAGGCTCCTGGGTCTGGGCGTGTTCCCGCCCGATGTTGCGGCCAAGGAGGTCGCCTACTACAGGAAGATGCTCCAGAAATATGGCGTGCCGCTCGACTGCCGCACGAGGCTCACGAAGACGGACTGGTGCCTGTGGAGCGCCACGTTGGCCGCCGACCGGGCGGACTTCGAGGCGATCGTCTCGCCCGTCTACCGTTACCTGAACGAGACCAGCGCGCGGCTGCCGCTGGTCGATTCCTACGTGACCGACAACGCCGCCAGCGATGGGATGCGTGCGCGGCCGGTCATCGGCGGCGTCTTCATTAAGATGCTCGAAGATGACGCCTTGTGGCGGAAGTGGGCCGGCCGCGACCGCGCCAAGGCGGGCGGCTGGGCCGCCGCGCCCCGCCCGCCGCGGGTCGCCGAGGTGGTGCCCACCTCCGAGCGCGAGGCCGCTACGTGGCGGTACACCTTTGAGAAGCCCGCTGACGGGTGGCAGAGGCCCGCTTTCGATGACCGCGGCTGGAAGGAAGGCCCCGGCGGGTTCGGCACCCGGGGCACGCCCGGGATCGTTGTCGGCACGACATGGAACACAGCCGATGTCTGGCTCCGCCGCCAGGTCACACTCCCAACCGGCCGCGGCCTGGCGAACCTCCGGTTGCTCGTCTACCACGACGAGGACGTAGAGGTCTACATAGATAGCGTGCCGGCGGCCAAGGAGGGTGGATTCCTCACCTCCTATGAAACGCTGGATATCGCGGCCTCGGCCAAGGCCCTCCTGAAACCCGGCGCCAAGGTCGTCCTGGCCGTGCACTGCCACCAGACCGTGGGCGGCCAGGGCGTCGACGTCGGCCTCGTGACCGTGGACGACGACTCGGCTGAGTAGGGGGGCTGTGGCGCTGCGGCGAGAATGGGCGTTCGGCACAGGACCGGCCATGTTCCGGGAATGGGCCGGCAGGGGAGCAGGAGCAAGATATATGACCGCGGAAGTCGTGGCATTTGACGGCCGGAAGGCCTTCCGGCACCTGGAGCATCTGGCGGTGACCATCGGTCCCCGGCTGACCGGCAGTCCGGGCGAACACAAGGCGGCGGCGTACATCGCCGGCTTCTTCAGGCTGCTCCGCCTGAAGGTGACCCGGCAGCGTTTCCCCTGCATCACGTACGGCAACCGGACATGCGTGTTCGAAGTCCGCCAAGGCGGGCGATGGCGGCAGGTGCCGGCCGAGCCGGTCATGCTCAGCAAGAGCACGCCCCCAGACGGAGTCGAAGGCGAGATCTTCTACGCCGAGACCGGGCAACTGGAGTATCTGACGCCGGCGATGAAGGACAAGATCGTCCTGGCCTGCGGGACGGTGCGCGCCGAAGACCGTCCCCGCCTGATCGGCCACGGCCCCAAGGCGATTGTCACCATCGACCCGACCCTGCGCGAGGGCCTCAGCCGGGCCGTCCTGCGCGACGAGAACCGGAGAACCTATGGCAACCTGCCGATGGCAACGATCCGTCATCTGGACGGGTTGAACATCATCAAGCAGCGTGCCCGCCGTGCCCGGCTCGTCCTGCGAAACCATGAGACGAAGTCATACAGCCTGAACGTCATCGGCGAGAAGTGCGGCACCGACTTCGCCGACGAGATCGTCGTCATCAGCGCACATTACGACAGCCACTGGGCCATCCCGGGCGCTGCCGACAACGCGGGCGGGACGGCCGTGATGCTGGAGTTGGCGCGAGTCCTCGCCGGCCGCCCCAGCAAACGGACGCTGCGGTTCATCGCCTTCGCCGCCGAGGAGACGGGCCTCTGTGGCAGCACGTTCTACGCCAACCTGCTGGCCCGCAAGGGCCGCCGCGACAAGAAGACCGCGTCGTTCGACGAGAAAGTCAGCAAGACCGAGTGCGACAGGCACCGCCTGACGTTCAACATCGACGTGCAGGGCTGCATCCTCGGCCGATACGTCGCGACCTACAATGGCCCCGAAGACCTGGGCGCGTCGGTGCGCCTGCTGGCCCGCGAGATTGGCATGGCCTGCGAGGTGCAGAAGACCCCGATGAGTTCCGACGGCACGCCGCTGGCGGCCGTGGGCGTCCCGAACGTGCAGTTCGCCCGATATGGCGGCACGACCAGCCTCGGACACCAGACGGGAGACGACGTCCGCTACGTCTCGGCCGACGCGCTGGGCGGCGCCGGCGGCTTCGCCGAGCGCTACCTGGGCCGCTACGTTACCGACGCGCCGGTATTCGCCTTCCCGCGGGAGATTCCCGACGATCAGATGAAGGACATCAAGGAGTACTTTACCAAGGGAAACATGCCGATCCCCGGCGAGGGGCCGGGGGAAAAGGCTGGCGCCCGTCGGACCGCTACGGCGCGGCCGTCAGGCCCAGCCGCATAGGCGCCGCACACATCAGGGCCGCCTCGCGCCGCCGCGGCCCCGGCAGGTGGCGCTCCTCATGGAAGACGACCAGGCCGAACCGCGCGCTGGTCTCGCCCGTCACCAGGACCATGCCCCGCCGCTGCTGGACGGCGTAGAGCATCCGAGCCAGAGCCACCCCGCGGCGCGCTGCACTTCGCATTGACGGCGGGCGCTTCGTTTCTATAATGCTTAGTCCGGCATTTCGTTTGCCCGCCGCGCGCGACCCCGGAAACGACGACGGCCGGAAGAAAAGGAGTGCGACGTGCTTTATTTCGACAAAAACACGCAGTCCTACTACACGGACCTCAAGTCCCCGAAACTGGAGGACGTGGCGGAGCCGAACCTGTACCGTGAGATCTTCCCGTACAGCCAGTTCCCCAAGATCCCGTTCACGCACGAGCGCGTGCCGACGTTCATCCCGCCCGAGACGTGGGTGACCGACACGACGTTCCGCGACGGTCAGCAGGCCCGCCCGCCGTACACGGTCCAGCAGATGGTGGACCTGTTCAAGTTCATGCACCGGCTGGCCGGGCCGCACGGCCTCATCCGGCAGAGCGAGTTCTTCCTGTACTCGAAGAAGGACCGCGAGGCGGTCGAGAAGTGCCTGGAACTGGGCTACGAGTTCCCGCAGGTGACCGGCTGGATCCGGGCCGTCAAGAGCGACTTCCACCTGGTGCGTGAGATGGGCCTCAAGGAGACGGGCATCCTGGTCTCGTGCTCCGACTACCACATCTTCCTGAAGTTGCAGCGGTCCCGCAGGCAGGCCCTGGAGATGTACCTGGACATCATCAAGGCGGCGCTCGACGAGGGCATCACGCCGCGATGCCACTTCGAGGACATCACGCGGGCCGACTTCGACGGGTTCGTCATCCCGTTCGCCGCGGAACTGATGAAACTGGCCGAGCAGTACGAGACGCCCGTCAAGATCCGGGCCTGCGACACCCTCGGCTACGGCGTGCCGTACGTCGGCGCCCAGTTGCCGCGGTCGGTGGCCAAGATCGTGTACTGCCTGCGCCGCCAGGCCCGCGTGCCGCCAGAATGGATGGAGTGGCACGGCCACAACGATTTCCATAAGGTCCTGGTGAACGCTACGAGCGCCTGGCTGCACGGGTGCTGTGCGGCCAACGGGACCATGCTCTCGATCGGCGAGCGGACCGGCAACCCGCCCATCGAAGGCCTCGTCGTCGAACACGCGATGCTCTGGGGCGAGACCGAGGGCGTCGATTACGGCGTAATCACCGAGATCGCCGACTACTACCGCAAGGAGATCGGCTATGAGATTCCGCCGCTATACCCGCTCGTGGGCCGCGACTTCAACGTCACCCGGGCGGGCATCCATGCGGACGGCCTCATGAAGAGCGAGGAAATCTACAATCCGTTCGACACGATGCGCCTGCTGAACCGGCCGATCCAGATCGGCCTCACCGATAAGAGCGGCGCCGCGGGCATCCTGGCGTGGATCCAGGACCGGTACGATTTTGCCGAGCCCCCGTCGAAGGACGATCTGCGGATCCGCCGGATCGCCGAATGGGTCGCCCGCGAGTACGAGGACGGCCGCATCACCGGCATCAGCGACGAGGAGATGGACCGCCAGATCCACGCCGAGTTCGGCGACGTGCCGCGCAGGCCCGAGACGCTGTAAGACTAATTCCTCGCGCGGCGGCGCAGCATGTCGGCCACGTCCCTGCGGCCGGCGCGCTCCGCCACCTGGATCGGCGTCCCGACGTTCGGCGCGGGGGCGCGGACGTCGGCGCCCTTGGAGACCAGCAGGTCGATGACCGCGCTGGAGGCGTCGCGGGCCGCCAGGTGAAGCGGCGTCAGGCCGCCGGAGTCCTTGGCGGAAGGATTCGCCCCCTTCTCCAGCAGGAGCCGGACCACGTCTTCCTTGTCTTCCTTGACCGCCAGGAACAGTGGCGTGTCTCCGGCGGCCGTGGCGGCGTTGACGCCGGCCCCCTTCGCCAGCAGCGCCTCGACCACGTCGGCCGCGCCCGCCTGGGCCGCCAGGTGCAGGGGCGTGGCGCCGCTGGAGTTTTTCGGGGCCACGTCGGCCCCCTTGGCCAGCAGGAGGTTGGCGATGTCTAGGTCGCCCTTTGCGGCGGCCGCATGGAGCGGCACTTCGCCGCGGTAGGCGACGTTCGGCATCGCCCCCCGGTCCAGAAGCACCTTCACGACGTCGGCGCTGCCGCCGGCGACCGCCTCCTGAAGCGGGGTGCCGTTGGGGCCGACCGTGTTGGGATTTGCGCCGCGCTCCAGAAGCACGGAGACCGCGCCCCGGCGTCCGGCCTGGGCGGCGATGTGCAGCGGCGTGCCGCCCGGCGACGGGCTGTCGACCGGCGCGCCGCGCTCGATGAGCATCGCGACGACCTCGCGGCTGCCGTTGCGCGCGGCCGCGTGGATGGCCGCCTCGTTATCGACGCGGGCGCTCACGTCGACCTTGCGCGCCAGCAGCAGGTCGATGATCTCGCGGCGGCCCGCCCGGGCGGCAATGAGCAGCGGCGTGCCCTTGGCACACTTGGCGCTCGGGTCCGCCCCGCGGTCCAGCAGCGCCTGGACCATCTGCCCGTTCAACTCGGCGGCCAGGCAGATCGGGGGCGCGCCGTCGGCGTCCCGGACGTTCACGTCGACCTTCTTCTGTAGGAGCGTGCTGAGCACGTCGTGGTGGTTCCATCGGATGGCCTCGTGGATGGGCCGGCCCATGTCGCCTTCGATGTTCGGGTCGGCGCCCTTGGCCATCAGGAGGGTGGCCAGGTCGGCGTATCCCCAGCGTGCGGCCAGCAGTAGGGGCGTGCCGGCGTCGCCGCGGTAATTGACGTTGGCGCCCGCCTTGATGAGGAGTTCCACGAGGGCCCGGTTGCCCAGGTACACCGCCTCCAACAGGGGCGTCGTGCCGCGCGCCGCGCTCGCGGGCGGCTTGGGCGGCGGCTCCTTCGGGGCCGGGCCGCGCCCGTCCTTCCATGCCGAAGACCCACGGCCGCGCGCCACGACGTTGACGTCGGCCCCGCGCGTGAGCATCAGGTTGACCATGTCCCAGCGACCGGTCTTGACGGCGTCGAAGATGGGCGTCGATCCGGCCAGGTCGGCGGCGCCGACACTGGCCCCCTTGGCCAGGAGCACCTGAGCAATCTCGGCCTGGCCGGAAGCCGCCGCCACGTGAAGGGGCGTGCGGCCGTCGCGGTCGGCGGCATCGACCTTGGCGCCTTTGGCGACGAGCAGGTCCGCGACATCGTGGTAGCCTTCGGCCGCCACGTGCAGCGGCGTCAGGCCGCTGGCCGCGTCGCGGATGTTCACCTGGGCGCCCCTGGCGAGCAGGAGGTCCGCCAGGTCCTTGCGTCCGCGGGCGGCGAACAGGAGCGGCGGGATGGTCTCCTGCCCGCTGACCTTGCCGTCGACGTCGGCGCCCTTGTCGAGCAGGATCTTGGCCATCCAGGGATTTCCGGCCTCGACGGCGCGCGAGAGCGGCGTGAAGCCGCGCTCGCTCTGAAGGTTCGGGTTCGCGCCTTGCTTCAGGAGGCGTTCGACCACTTCGAGCCGCTGCGTCTCGACGGCCCGCAGCAGGGGGGTGCGGCCGCCGGTGTCGCGGGCGTCGATCTTGAAGTCCTTGTCGGCCAGCAGGTCCATCAGGCCGGCGTGGCCCTCGATCAACGCCACCTCGAAGGGGATCATGCCCGCCTCGTCCTTGGCGTCCTTCGGGGCGCCCTTCGCAAGCAGGAGGGCGACGACCTCGCGGCGGTTGGTCCGGGCGGCCGCGTGCAGCGGCGTGGAGCCGTCGCGGGTCCGGGCGCCGACGGCTGCGCCTTTCGCAAGGAGGCGCTCGACGGTCGTCTTGTCGCCCTTGGCCGCTGCCAGGTAAAGCGGCGTGGCGCCTTGCTTGTCGCGCGCATTAAAGTCGGCCCCGCGGGCCGCGAGGAAGTCGATGATCTCGGCCCTGCCTTCGGCGGCGGCGGCGTGGAGCGGCGTCCAGCCCGCCTTGTTCGTCGCCTGGACGTCCGCGCGGCGGCCGAGGAGGAACTCGACCAGGTCCTTGTGCCCCTTGGCGGCCGCCAGGTGCAGCGGTGTATTGCCCGCACGGTCGGGAACCATGAGGTCGCCGCGCTTGCCCAGGAGGGCCTCGACGACGGCCCGGTTGCCCAGGCCGGCGGCCAGGTGGAGCGGCGTCGTGCCGGAAGCGTCGAGCGCGCCGGGGTCGGCCCCTTCGGCCACGAGGCGCTGGACGGCGCGGACGTCGGCATTCTTGACGGCTTCGAGCAGCAGAGGCGCCGCCTCGGCCGCCTTGGCGGCTACATCGTCGGTCTTGGAGGCCGGGGTTTCCGGCTTGGGGGCCTCGCCCTGCTTCTGGCATCCCGCTGCGCCGAGCGCCAGTGCCACGGCCAGCGACGCCCACCTGCTGCACCGCATCCTCATGGTCTGTTCATTTCCTCGGCCGCGGCAGGACCGGGCGCATACCTTCCTCGGTGCCCTGGCGGGCCGTCCACACTTTATAACTCCGCCGACCGCGCCAATGGCCCTGCCTTTTTCTTTGCCTGCATGGGGCCGGCACGCTAAGAATGCTCAGGGCGGGTCATGCCTTTCCTGGAAGGTCCCATGGGACGAGGTCGGTCCAAACGCGACAAGGTGGCGCCGACCCCGGCGGGGCCGCAGGGCGCGCCGGCGGCGTCCTCGCCGCCGCCGGCCCGGCGGATCACCGGCTGGCGCCTGTGGGTCCTGCGAGCGACCGTGGCGCTGGCGGCGCCGGCGATGCTTTTTTCGCTGGCAGAGTTGGGCCTGCGCGTCGCGGGGTACGGGCATCCGACGGACTTCTTCGTCAAGTGCCCATCGACCGGCAACTACACAGCCAACGAGCGGTTCGGCTGGCGATTCTTCCCTCCGGCGGTGGCCCGAGCCCCCGGCCCGTGCGCCTTCGCCGGGCGGAAGCCTCCGAAAACGTACCGCGTTTTCGTCTTGGGTTCAAGCGCGGCCTACGGCGTGCCGGACCCGGCCTACAGTTTCGGACGGGTCCTGGAAGTCATGCTTCGCCAGGAGCACCCCGAGGCGCGTTTCGAGGTCATCAATGCGTGCATGACGGCCATCAACTCGCACGCGATTCGCGAAATCGCCGGCCAGTGCGCCAACCTCGACGCCGACCTGCTGGTGGTCTACATGGGCAACAACGAAGTGGTGGGGCCGTACGGGCCGGGGACGGTCTTCGGCGGTTTCTCGCCCAGCCTGGCGGCGATCCGGGCGGGCCTCTGGGTCAAGTCCACCTGCGTGGGCCAGTTGATCGGCGGCGCGGCCCAGGCCGCGACCGGCCGCCGCGAGACGTTCAAGTCCTGGCAAGGCATGCAGATGTTTATGGAGAACCTGGTGCCGGCCGACGACCCGCGGCTGGCGGCGGTCTACGACCACTTCCGGGCCAACCTGTCGGACATCTGCGGCCTGGCGCGCCCCTCGGCCCCCAGGGTGATCGTCTGCACGGTGATAACGAACCTGAAGGACTGTCCGCCCCTGGCGTCGGTGCACCGCGCGGGCCTGGCCGGCGCCGACAAGGCCCGCTGGCAGGAGGCGTACGACGCGGGCGCGGCGCTCGAGGAGGCCGGCGAGCACGCCCTGGCGGCCGAGAAGTACGCCGCTGCGGCCGCCATCGACGACCGCTACGCCGACCTGGAGTTCCGGCGGGGGCGATGCGCCTGGGCCCGCGCGCAATTCGACCGGGCGCGCGAGCACTTCATCCGCGCCCGGGACCTCGACGCCCTGCGGTTCCGCGCCGACACGCGCCTGGGCGAGATCATCCGCGAGGTGGCCGCCGGAAAAGAGGACCGCGGGGTCTACCTCGTGGATGCCGCCAAGACGCTTGAGTCCGACCCGCGCACGCCGCACGGCACCGCCGGCGAAGAGTGGCTCTACGAACACGTTCACCTGAACTTCGAAGGCAACTGCCTGCTGGCCGGCGAGGTCCTGCGACGCATCGAGTCGATCCTGCCCGGCGAAATCCGGCAGCATGCCGCCGGCGCCGCACCGCCGACGCCCGAGCGATGCGCCGAACTGCTGGCACTGACCGGCTGGAACCGCTATCGCATGATGAGCGACATGGAGGACATGACCCGCAAGCCCCCCTTCATCAACCAGATCGACCACGCCCGGCGGCAGGCGGCGATGCGCCGGCGCGTCCTCGAACTGAAGGCGTACGCCTCGCCCGAGGCCCTCCGCGATGCGGCCGACGCCTACGCCAGGGCGATCGAGCGGGCGCCCGACGATCTGTACCTGCGCGCGGGCGCCGCGACAGTGGCCGAGGCGCGCGGCCTGTATGCGAGCGCGGCCGAACAGTGGCGAGCCATCCTGAAATCGTGCCCCGACCACGCCTCGACGATCGTCGCGCTGGGTGTTACCCTGATGAAGGCGGGAGACTACGAAGAGGCCATCGCCCGGTTCAAAGAAGCGCTGCGGCTGGCGCCCGCCACGGCGGCCGCTTACAAGAATTGGGGCGACGCCCTGGTCCTCCAGAAAAAAGCCGCCGAAGCGGCCGCCGAGTACCGGCAGGCAATCCGCCTCAACCCGGATTACGTCGACGCCTACAACAACCTGGCCGCGGCTCTCGTGGCCCAGGGCAGGAGCGAGGAAGCGCAGGCCGCCTTCGAGAGGGCCCTGGCCATCCAACCCGACGCCATCGGCCACTACAACCTCGCCCTCGTTCTGGCAAAGCAGGGCAAGACCGCCGAGGCCGTTGAGCATCTTCGGCAAGCGATCGCCCTGGCTTCCGATGACGCGGCCCTGGCGGACCGAATCCGCCGGCGGCTGAATATGCTTGAGTCGCGATAGGGGCCGACTTCATTGCACGCTGAGGTAGGATGGCCGGAAGTTCGCGCGGCGGGCAAGACTGCCCGCCGCGATATCCCTCAAGACCCATCGGAACTGGTCTAGAAGATCGTGTAAATGAACGGCGCCAGGCTCGTGCCGCCAAGGAGCACCAGCAGGCCCAGGACCAGCAGCGCCGCGAGGATCGGCAGAAGCCACCATTTCTTGTTGTGCTTGAGGAAGTCCCAGAACTCGCGCAGGAGGCCGATGCGCGGGGCGGCCGCCGCCTCGCGGAACCGCTCGGCATCGTTGGATGGGTGGGCCATGTCGTGTGTCCTCGCCTGGCGTGCCGATTCAGAACTGCCGGAAATATCGCTTCGCGTCCGGCGCTTCGCGGCGGGCAACCCAGTACGTTGACGCCTGCCGGTCGAACTTCCGGTGAAGCGGGTCGCGCCCGATGAGTCGCATCACCAGGCCGATGGGCGTCAGGATACCGTAAAAGACCGCCGCCAGGACGGCGTGCGACACCGCGAGGCCGATTGGCGCCCCGATGAGGCTCAGGGCCACGTACAGCGGCCTCAGGCCCGCGGGGGCGGCCGCGGCCATCACGCCGCATATGCCGGCGGCCGCCCACAGGCCGCAGGCCGTCGCCTCGGCGGCTCGCTGGCCCAGGGCGAATCCGAAAACGGCGTGCCGCAGCCAGACCCAGCCGCCAAGCCCGGCAAAGACCGCCAGCGCCGCCAGGCCGAAGCCTCGCAGGCGTCGGCGGTCAGGCCGCCAGTCGATTTCAATCATAGCCATGTGCGAACACCTGACGGCCGCGCCGGCAAACCGGGCGGCTGAATCGGGCGATGAACATTTGGCCGCCCATCTTGTCGAAGACCCGCCGCGGCGGGGTGGGCGCGCTTTTCAGTCCAGGTCGAATTGCGCCAGGTACCGATCGACCTCGTGCTCCTTGGCCTGCGGCTGCTCGGCCTTGTACAGAACGCAATCCTCCAGGACGAGCATGTCCATGTTCGTGACCATGAAGCAGCGGTAGGCATCCTCGGGCGTGCAGACGATCGGCTCGCCGCGCACGTTGAAACTGGTGTTGATGACGACCGGGCATCCGGTCTTCGCGCGGAACCGGGCCAGGAGCCGCCAGTAGCGCCCGTGCCGCTCGGCGTCGACCGTCTGGACGCGCGCAGAGTAATCGACATGCGTTATGGCGGGGACTGCCGAGCGGACGACCTTCAGCAGCCGGTCGACGCCGGCCAGGCCCTCGGCCCGGCCGTCGACGGGCAGCCGCTTCTCGGGCCGCACACCCGCCACCAGGAGCATGTACGGGCTGTCCTGGTCCGGGCGCATCTCGAACCACTCGGCCGCGTTCTCCCGCAGGACGCTGGGGGCGAACGGCCTGAACGATTCGCGGAACTTCGTCTTGAGGTTCATGATCGACTGCATCGCCGGGGATCGGGCGTCGCCGAGGATCGAGCGCGACCCGAGGGCGCGCGGCCCGAACTCCATCCGCCCGTGAACGTGCCCGACGACCTTCCCGTCGGCGATGGCCTGCGCCACGACGTCGAGCAGGGCGTCCTCGCTTTCGTACACGTGGTACCGGGCGCCGACGGAATCGAGATACGCGCGGACCTCGGCCGTCGTGAACTGCGGGCCCAGGAGCGATCCCTGCTGCGCGTCGTGGACGTCGTCGGCCTCGCGCGGCTGGCCGAGCAACTGGTGCCAGACGAAGAGGGCTGCCCCGATCGCGCCGCCGGCGTCGCCGGCGCCCGGCTGGATCCACAATTGGTCGGCCACCTCGCGCAGAAGGCGGCCGTTGGCGACGCAGTTGAGCGCGACGCCCCCCGCCAGGACGAGGCGGCGCTGGCCCGTCGCCGCCAGGACGTGGCGGGCCATGCGCACGAGGACCTCCTCGGCCACCGCCTGGATCGAGGCCGCCAGGTCCATCTCGCGCTGGGTCAGGGGCGACTCGGGCCGGCGCGGCGGGCCGCCGAAGAGACGCGCGAACTTCCGCCCCGTCATCGTCAGCCCCTGGCAATAATTGAAATAAGACATGTCCATGCGAAATGACCCGTCCGCCTTCAGGTCAATCAGGCGCTCCACGATGAGGTCCCTGTAGACCGGGCGGCCGTAGGGCGCCAGGCCCATCAGTTTGTACTCGCCCGAGTTGACCTTGAAACCCGTGAAGTACGTGAACGCCGAGTAAAGCAGGCCCAGGGAGTGCGGGAAATGCAGTTCGTGCGACAGGCGGATGCGGCGGCCCTGCCCGACGCCGAAACTGGCCGTCGCCCATTCGCCGACGCCGTCGACCGTCAGGATGGCCGCCTCCTGGAACGGCGACGGAAAAAACGCGCTGGCGGCGTGCGACTCGTGGTGCTCCGTGAACACGTACCGGCCCCGGTACCGGCCGCCCAGGGCCCGATCGATCTGGCGCGGCAGGCGGAGTTTTCGCCGGAGCCACAGCGGCATCGCCGCGCAGAAGGACCGGAACCCCACCGGCGCATACGCCAGGTACGTCTCGAGCAGCCGCTCGAACTTAAGGAGCGGCTTGTCGTAGAACGCCACGAAGTCGAGGTCGCCCGGCTTGACGCCGCCCTCGCCCAGGCAGTAATCAATCGCGCGCTGCGGGAACCGGTCGTCGTGTTTCTTGCGCGAGAACCGCTCTTCCTGGGCGGCGGCCACAAGCCGGCCGTCCCGCACCAGGCAGGCCGCGCTGTCGTGGTAGAACGCCGAGATGCCCAGGATGTTCATGACGACCTCCGGGCGAGCCATGGGAATCATAGCGGCTCGCCCGGCGGAAGCAAGCCGCCCGCCGCGCTCGTCCCCCATTGCCATCGTCACGGCGCCGCGGCTACTTCACTGAAAAGCGAGCGGGCGTTCGTGCCCTCGCAGCGCGGGGCCTTGTGCCCGGCGAAGCGAGAACTCCAGCGCGAAGCGAGAACCCCGGCGCCACTTGGCGCGGCGGGCCTCTTGACCCGCCGCCCACGGGATCAAGTGGCGCTGGAGTACGAATCGGCGGTAGGCTCTTGGCATGGCACGCGGAACGTGGTAGAGTTCAAGCGGCCATTGTGCAGCAAGGTGAGTGGGTCCAATGACTCGTACCGACCATGGCGACAAGGATCTGTTGGGGGGCGCTACGCGCTCTCGACCGTCGATTCCGGCCGTGACGGAGCGACCCCCTGGCCTCCATCATCTGGAAGAAGATCGCCAACGCCAAGACGGAGGTAGCGGGGAACGGCTCGGCCTTCCTGGGCAAGCCCTACGAGCCCAACGCGATCATCAAGAACGACATTGAGTTCATCCTGATGTTCCGCAAGCCGGGCGAATACAGGCACCCCACGCAGGAGCAGCGGGACCTCTCGATGATCGAGAAGGAGGAGCACGGCACCTGGTTCCAGCAGGTGTGGGACGACGTTCCGGGCGAGTTGCAGCGCCATCACCCCGCCCCGTTCCCCAAGGAGATTGCATATCGTCTTATCAGCATGTTCTCCTTTGTGGGCGATACGGTGCTGGACCCGTTCTGGGGCGTCGGCAACACCACGCTGGCGGCCGTCGAGGCCCACCGGTCCAGTATCGGGCTGGAGATCGAGCCGGCCTATATCCGCGCGGCCAGGAAGAACCTGCAACTTCTCCCCGGATACGCGGAAGTGAGCTTCCATGAGCCGCGGAGAGGAAACCTCAAACCTCCCATGGTCCGGGCATGAAATAGAAAAACCGCGCCAACAGGCTTCGTGCCTTCTCCAAAGTCACAATCTCCGCGAAGTCCTCTCCGTGAACCAGGAAGTTCCGGTATCGGCGCACGCTTTGCACCTGGCCCAGGTCCTTGTCAATCACGTAAGCCTTGGCGGCAATCCTGTCCAGCAGGATCTCCATTCGCGGGCGTGTCGTCTTGCGGAATTGGGCTTTCCACACGTTGCGGATAGCGCTCTCGAACTCCGCAAACAACATGACGAAGTACGTCGCCTCGAGGCGATCCAAGCACGAGCACAGGTCATTGGGGCGAATCGTGGCCGGAAGCGCGTGGGGCGTTCGCATCGCGGCTGACAGGGCGTGCCCCACGGCAAACCGTGCCGCATGGTACTGGTCCGCGACCCTCTTGAGTTGCTCCAGAACCTCTTGCTTGGTCATGCCCCTGTAAGGCTCCCAACCAATTCGAGGAATGCCTTGCGGCCCCACTTCATGTGAGGCAATCGGACCCCCGACTCCATTCGAAGCACCCAACCGCCGTGCTCCCGCACAAGAAGCACTTTATGGAGAGTGGGGAAGGAATAGATATCAATCCTTCCATCGCATCCCAGCACCTCCTGGCCGATCGGTTCGACCACAACCCAGCCGCCAGGAGTCTTGATGTCCAGAACGGGGGCGGCATAGGTTCCGATGTGCTCCTCGGAGATGGTCTTCGGTTTCCGGTTGACCGGCCACGAAGATGCCTTGGCCCACGCCTCTATGTCATCGATGACTCTTGCCATTGCCGAAACCCACGCTGTCTGGGCAGCGGTCGGTGCGGCCGGAGCAGGGTTCTTGGTTGCCATGAATGTCTCCACTTTCTTGAAAGTGATTCCTTGGATACCTTCAGCAATGCTAGGCCCACCCTCCCTACGCGGCAAGCGAAATCCCGTGGCGGGCTGCCTTTTCGCCGTTCGGTTTGGTGTCCGCCCTTGCCAGAACGCCCCCATCGGTTACAATTCGCGGAATGGACCAGGCGTACATCCGCAACTTCAGCATCATCGCACACATCGACCACGGCAAGAGCACCCTGGCCGACCGGCTGCTTCTGAAGACCGGGGCGATCGCTCCCAGGGAGTTCCGCGACCAGGTCCTCGACACGATGGACCTGGAGCGCGAGCGCGGCATCACGATCAAGGCGTCGGCCGTCACGATCACGTACGAGCACAAGGGCCGGCCCTACATGCTCAACCTCATCGACACGCCGGGCCACGTGGACTTTCACTACGAGGTCAGCCGCGCGCTGGCCGCCTGCGAAGGGGCACTGCTGGTGGTCGACGCCTCGCAGGGCGTCGAGGCCCAGACGGTCGCCAACGCCCACCTGGCCAGTCGGGGCGGCCTGAAACTGGTGCCCGTCATCAACAAGATCGACCTGGCGGCCGCGCGGCCGGAAGACACAGCCATGCAGGTCGAGCACCTCCTGGGGACGGCGGCCGAGGATTGCCTGACGGTCTCGGCCAAGTCGGGCGAGGGCGTCGACGAGATCCTGGCGGCCATCGTCGAGCAACTCCCGCCGCCGCGAGGCAGCGCCGACGACCCCACCAAGGCCCTCATCTTCGACTCGACGTACGACGAGCATCGCGGCGTCATCGTGTACGTCCGCGTCTTCGACGGGCGCGTGGCCACCGGCGAGACAATCCTCATGATGGGCACCGGCCAGGAGTACCAGGTGCTGGAGGTCGGCAAGTTCCGGCCGAAGCCTGAGCCGGTCGACTCGCTTTCGGCCGGCGAGGTCGGGTACGTCTTCGCAAACATCCGGTCGGTGGCGGCCGTGCACGTGGGCGACACGATCACCTCGGCCGCGCGCCCGGCCGGCGCGCCCCTGCCGGGCTACCGCCGGCCCCAGCAGATGGTCTTCTCGGACTTCTACGCGGGCCCGTCGACCGAGTTCCGGCAGTTGCGGTCGGCCCTCGAGAGACTTCAACTCAACGACGCCGCCCTCACGTTCCAGCCCATCCACTCCGAGGCCCTGGGGTTCGGCTTCCGCTGCGGGTTCCTCGGGCTTCTTCACATGGACATTGTTCAGGAGCGCCTGGAGCGCGAGTACGACGTCGAGACGGTCCAGACCGCCCCCACGGTGCCCTACCAGGTGGTCCTGAAGACCGGCGAGACCGTCGAAATGGACTCGGCCGGCGACCTGCCGGACCCGAGCGCCATCGCCGAGATCCGGGAGCCGATCGTGCGGGTCGACCTAATCGTACCGGCCGACTCGATCGGGGCGATCATGGCCCTGGCCGAGGAGCGGCGGGCCGCCTTCGGCAAGACCGAGTACCTCTCGGCCGACCGGGCCATCCTGACGTGCGAGTTCCCCCTGGCCGAGATCCTCTACGATTTCTACGACAAACTCAAAAGCGCCACCCACGGCTACGGCACGATGGACTACGAGGTCACGGGCTTCCGGGCCGACGACCTCGTGAAGGTCGACATCCTGGTGCACGGCCAGCCGGTCGAGGCGCTGTCGTTCATCGCGCACCGGACGAAGGCCGAGGCTCGCGGCCGGGCGGTGCTCGGCCGGCTCAGGAAGGAGATACCCCGGCACCAGTTCGAGGTGCCGCTACAGGCGGCCATCGGCAGCCGCGTCGTCGCACGCGAGACCATCAAGGCCTACCGCAAGGACATCATCGAAGGGATGTCGGGCGGCGACGTAACGCGCAAGCAGAAACTCCTGAAGAAGCAGAAGCGCGGTAAGAAACGCATGAAGATGATTGGCAACGTCGAGATTCCCCAGAAGGCGTTCATGGCGGTCCTCGAAGGCGGGTCGTAGCGCCGCGGGTCCCCTGGCCCCCGGAATTTTGAGACTGTAGCAGCATTACCGGCGTAGAGGCTGTCCGAAAAACCGAGGGTCAGGCATATTTATTGAGGCAAACGCGCTTTTGCGTTTGCCTCAGTAAAGTTGTTGCGGTTCTCCTT